>Ga0209566_100937_pt1 | contig 13323 bp, 13 predicted proteins | sample Araplavi_mTSA_r2_2_FD_184287 | JGI IMG/M metagenome (GOLD analysis project Ga0209566, IMG submission 184287) | Arabidopsis root microbial communities from North Carolina, USA - plate scrape CL_Cvi_mTSA_r2 (SPAdes) (version 2) | ecosystem: Host-associated > Plants > Roots > Endosphere | place...
CCCGACGCGCTGTCGGTCGATCGTGCCGACTACACGCTGACGATCGCCGCGCAGGCATGCGTGTCGATCTACCTGACCGTCGATGCGACGCTCGGCCCGGCGCACGAGGAAGGGCCGGGATGCGGCCGCGTCGCGCTGCGCACCGCGCTCGTCGGCGTGCACCGCGAAATGCGCGCGCGGCGCGAATCGATGGCGCGCGTGAACACCGGCAATCCGCTGTTCGACGCGTGGCTCGACCGTTCGCTCGCGGATCTCGGGCTGCTCACGACGCAGCTCGACACGGGGCCGTACCCGTATGCGGGCATTCCGTGGTTCTCGACGCCGTTCGGCCGCGACGCGGTCATCACGTCGTTGCAGATGCTCTGGCTGCAGCCGTCGCTCGCGCGCGGCGTGCTGCGGTTCCTGGCCGAACACCAGGCGCGCGAGACTTCCGCGTTCCGCGATGCGGAGCCCGGCAAGATCATGCACGAGTTCCGCCGCAGCGAGATGGCCGCGACGGGCGAGGTGCCGTTCGCGCTGTACTACGGCGGTGTCGATACGACGCCGCTGTTCATCGTGCTCGCGGGCGCGTATGTCGAACGCACCGGCGACGATGCGCTGATCGACGAACTGTGGCCCGCGCTCGAGCGTGCCGCGCAATGGGTGATCGACAAGTGCGACCGCAATCCTTACGGACTGCTCGATTACCAGCGCACGTCGGAGCGCGGCCTCGCGAACCAGGGCTGGAAGGACAGCCACGATTCGGTGTTCCATGCGGACGGCCGCTTTCCGGACGGGCCGATCGCGCTCGTCGAAGTGCAGGCGTATGCATGCGCGGCGCTCGATGCGATGTCGATGTGCTCGTACCGGCGCGGCCACGCGGCCGACGCCACGCGTTATGCGTTGCGCGCGAAGGCGCTGCGCGAGCAGGTCGACGCGCTGTTCTGGATGCCGGAAGGCGATTTCTACGGCATCGCGCTCGACGGTCATGGCGACCTGTGCCGCGTGTTCGCATCGAACGCGGGCCACCTGCTCGCGTTCGGGCTGCCCGACGCCGAGCGCGGCGCGGCGGTTGCCGGCGTGCTCGGCTCGGCGCTGTTCCAGACCGGCTGGGGCATCCGCACGCTGGCCGCCGGCCAGCCGCGCTTCAACCCGATGGCGTATCACAACGGCTCGGTGTGGCCGCACGACAATGCGCTGATCGCCCGCGGCCTCGCGCGCTACGGCGACAAGACGGCCGCGGTGAACCTGCTGCGCGCGCTGTTCGAGGCGGCGGTGAGTTTCGAGATGCGCCTGCCCGAGCTGTTCTGCGGGTTTCCGCGCCGGCGCGGCGAACCGCCGACCGCGTATCCGGTGGCCTGCCTGCCGCAAGCGTGGGCGGCGGGCGCGCCGTTCATGATGCTGCAGGCCTGCCTCGGCGTGAGCATCGACGCGTCGCGTCACGAGGTGCGCGTCGAGCGCCCGATGCTGCCGGAAGGCGTCGACTGGCTGCGGATCGACGCTTTGCGCGTCGGTGACGAAACCGTGTCGCTCACGTTCCGCCGCGTCGACGGCCAGGTCGTCGCGTCGGCGGAGCAGCCGGGCCGCGTGAAGGTGGTCGCGGTGCTGTAGCGCGGTGCCGCGCGAACGTTGCGCGATGTCGCGCCACGTTCGCGCGACGCGGCATAGAATCGTGACATGACCCTTGAACGATGGCGGAGGTAGACGATGACGACCGACAACCGGCCCGACGACGGCGAGCACAAGCTCGAGAATCTGGAAGCGGCGGTCGACCACCTGCACAAGTCGATCGAATCGCAGAGCATCGCGGTCGGCGCGGCGAAAGGCATTCTGTTCAGCCTGATCGAAACGCTCGGCGCGCTGATCGGCGATCCCGACCTGCCCGAGCACGCGCGCTCGGGTTACGAGGCGCTGCGCGACAAGGCGAGCGAACTGCGCGGCGGGCTTGACCGGCATTGATGCGAGGATGGCGCCGGCGTTGGCCGAAAGGGCTGCGCCGGCGCTGCCCGATTCTGCAGACGAAGCACAAAACCCCGTGCGCTCAATGAGTTAGGTGGCCGATGCGCAGGATATCCACAAGCTTGCCAACACAATCTGTGGAGAACCGTCCGGCCCCGGGCCGGAGGTGCGGCGCATGCTCTGCGAAAGCGCGTGCGGTGCCACACGGTTGACCGCGCAAGGTCCTTGTATCGAATCCCCTTTTGTATCAGCGTGTTACGCGCCGCATCGGCGGGATATCCACAGGCTTGCCAACATATTCTGTGGATAACTCGCAATCGATTGCGTCGCGACAGTTGACGATCGGGCCTCCGAGGGGCCCGCTCGCGAAGCCCGTGCACATGGGCTGCCCGATGTCTGCGTCCGCACGCTAATTCGTGCGCGATCAACGGCTTAGGCCCCGGGTACCCAGGATATCCACATCCTTGCCAACACTTTCTGTGGACAAGCGGGGCCGTGTCATTCGGCCTGCGCCGCGGCGGCTGCTTCGGCCACGATCCAGTCGCGAAAGAGCGTCATTGCCGGCGTGAGCGGCTTCGACTTCAGCGAGGTGAGCCAGTAGCCGCCGGCGCGCACGTCGACGTCGAGCGGCCGTGCGAGCAGGCCGAGCTGCAGTTCGCGTACGAACATGCATGCCGGCGCGAGCGCGACGCCCGCGCCCTGCATCGCGGCCTCGACCATCAGCCGCGACGAATCGAACACGGGCCCGTTGACCGCCCATGGCGCGAGCTGCGCGGCGTCGAACCAGCCGAGCCATTCGTCGGTGCGGTACGAGCGCAGCAGCGTTTCGTTCGCGAGATCGGCCGGTTGCGCGAGGCGTCGCGCGATGTCCGGCGCGCACAGCGCGGTGAGCGGCGCGTCGAGCAGGTGCTCGTTGCGCGTCGCCGGCCAGCTGCCTTCCCCGAAGCGGATCGCGAAGTCGAGGCCCTCGGCGGCGAGATCGACGACGTTGTTGTTGGTCCGCAGCCGCAGCTCGACGAACGGGTGCGTATCGCCGAACTGCTTCAACCGTGGCATTAGCCAGCCTATGGCAAAGGTGCCGACGACGCCGAGCGACAGCACCTCGTGGAAGCGTCCGCCGTCGAACTGCTTGAGCACCGTCTCGATGCGGCTGAACGCGTCGCTCAGCACGGGCAGCAGCGCGCGCCCCTCGTCGGTGAGCCCGAGGCCGCGCGGCAGCCGCGTGAACAGCGTGCAACCGAGCCGCTCCTCGAGCGAACGTACCTGCTGGCTGACCGCGGCCTGGGTCACGCTCAGCTCGAGGCCGGCGCGCGTGAAGTTCAGGTGGCGCGCCGACGATTCGAACGCGCGCAAGGCATTGAGCGGAAGATGAGGGCGGAGCTTGGTCATAAGATTTTCTTTTGTCAGCGCTCAATTATCGTTGCTTGTCAGGCAACCGTAAAGTCACGATAGTGCTGTCTCGGCGGCCGGCCGTTTTCACTATCGATTCGCCTCCATTCCATCACGAGACAACCGACATGACCTACTCATCGAAACGTCGAACCCTGTTGCTGGCCGCCGCGACGGCGCCGCTCGTTCTCACCGCCACCGCGTGCGCGTCGCGGCAGGCTGCCGCGCCGGACGCGGCGAGCGCCGCAGCCGCGGCCGCTGCGGCGGCCGTGGCGCCTGCTGCCGCCGGGCAGACGCTGGCCGAGCTCGAAAGCAGCGTGGGCGGCCGCCTCGGCGTGTGCGCGATCGACACGGCGAGCGGCCGGGTCATCACGCATCGCGCGGACGAACGCTTCCCGTTCTGCAGCACGTTCAAGGCGATGCTGAGTGCGGCGGTGCTTGCGCAGAGCGTCGGGCGTCCGGCGTTGCTGCAACAGCGCGTGACGTATACCCGCGCCGATCTCGTCAACTATTCGCCGGTGTCGGAGAAGCATGTCGGCGAGGGCATGACGGTCGCCGCGCTGTGCGAGGCCGCGATCCAGTACAGCGACAACTCGGCCGCGAACCTGCTGATGAAGCTGCTCGGCGGCCCGTCGGCGGTGACGGCCTACGCGCGCTCGATCGGCGACGACACGTTCAGGCTCGATCGATGGGAGACCGAACTGAATACCGCGCTGCCGGGCGACCTGCGCGACACGACGACGCCGGCCGCGATGGCCGCGAGCATGCGCGTGCTGATGGTCGGCGATGCGCTGCCGGCCGCGCAGCGTGCGCAGCTCGTTGCGTGGATGCGTGGCAACAAGGTGGGCGACAAGCGGCTCCGCGCGGGCGTGCCGGCCGGGTGGACGGTCGGTGACAAGACGGGCACCGGCGACTACGGGACGACCAACGACGCGGGTGTCGTATGGTCGCCGTCGCGTGCGCCGATCGCGGTGGCCGTGTACTACACGCAGGCGCGTGCCGATGCGCGCTCGAAGGACGACGTGATCGCGTCGGTCGCGCGCATCGTGGTTCAGGCATTCGGTTGACGCGGGCGGTGCGGTGCGCGTGACGCGATGCGCAGGCGGGCCGTGCCGCAGTCGTGACCCGCGCGATCAAACGTTGTGCGATCAACGACTTAGGTCACGCATGCTCAGGATATCCACATGCTTGCCAACAAAAATTGTGGACAAGCCCGCGCGCGGCGTGGCGCGGGCCACCGTGCCGCATTTGAGGCGGCGCGGACAAAGCCTTTCGGATCAAGCGCTTGGTCGCGGTATGCGCAGGCTATCCACACGCTTGCCAACACAATCTGTGGACAAGCCGGTTCGCCTGCGCGGAAGGCGGCCCGTCACGTGGCGCGACGACGTGCGAGCGGCACTTTGCCGGCCGCGTGCCGCATTTGAGGCGGCGCGGACAAAGTCTTTCGGATCAAGCGCTTGGTCGCGGTATGCGCAGGCTATCCACATGCTTGCCAACACAATCTGTGGACAAGCCCGGCAGCCGCGCGGGCGACGGTCAGGGCTGCCGATCGTCGACCGTGGGCCAGCGCACGAACGCGAACACCCACAACATGACGAAGTTCAGGATCGGGACGAACATCGTCAGGATCCACCAGCCCGAATGCCCGGTGCGCCGGACGATGCGGACGTACGGATAAACGACGACGGCGACGAGCACGAGTGAGACGACCAGCTGCCACGCGGTGAAGTGTTCCATGGCCTTCCTCGGAGTGAAGTGTCGGGCGGAACGGCCGGCCCGTCGAGCCGTCGCGCGAAGCCGGCGATGCGCGGCCGCGTGCGGCTCGCGTGATCTTGACGCGTGGCGGGCGCGAGCGTCAAGGCGAGGGCGGTGCACGGCGGCGGCGCGTCGGTCGCGCGGGGCGTCGGCATTCACGCATGTCCGGGCCACACGCTGCCGCAACCGTGACGCGGCGCATGAACCGTAAGCCGATCAACGGGTTAGCGCACGCGTGCGCAGGATATCCACAAGCTTGCCAACAAAATCTGTGGGTAAGTGGCGCAGCGCATGGCCGGCACGTGTGCGCCGGCCGCGACGTGCATCGTCGTGGCGTCGTGATGCGAAGTGCGGCGAAGCGGTGGACGCGGCGGCCGTCACCGGGGCCGCGTCTGCATCACGCGTGCCAAAGTCCATCGGATCAAGGGTTTAGCGTTGCGGTGCGCAGGATATCCACAAGCTTGCCAACATTTTCTGTGGAGAAGTCGGGGTGCGCGCGGGACACCCGGGACACCCGCGAATGCCACGTGTTGCCGCGATGCGTGCGGGCGCTCACGCAGTGCAGATGCCGGCCACGCCGACTTTCTGGAACAGGTGCGGGCTCGCGACGGTGGACGACGGATAGGCCGACAGCTTGGCCACGAACCCGGGGTGCGTGAAGGCCGCGCGAAACGCTTCGGCCGATTCCCAGATCGCGTAGTTCAGGTAAGTCGGACTGTCGCCGAGCGCGCGATGAAGCTGGGTCGAGATGAATCCCGGCTGCTGCTTCATGAATTCGGCATCGTCCTTCCACACGGAGAGAAAGTCCGCTTCGTCGGCGGGGGCCAACGTGAACAGGTTGACGAGAACGACCGGCTCGGCGTCGATGCCGATCTGTTGCTGGATCGGAAAGGCCGGATCCATCGGCTTGAATTGAGGCATGGGAACTCCTTCGGGTGAGGGGGGCGGGCGCGATTGAGCGCTCACGTCGGTGCATCGGCGCCATGTGCGCTGGACATCGCTGACAGCACGCGGATCGCCGCGTCCAGGTCAGCCGAACTGAAGTCGCCGGCGATGTCGCGGACATGCTGTTGCCACTCCCCGACCACGGCCTGATAGGCCGCATCGCCACGCGGCGTCAGCGCATACAGAGGCGAGCGCTTGTGCGCCGGATTGGGTAGCGACTGGACGAGCCCTTCGTCGGTCAGCACGTTGACCTGTTTCAGCACGGCCTGCCGCGTGATGCCCATTGCTTCGGCGATCTGCGGGATGTTCGGGGCAACCGGTGCCATCGCGATGGCACCCAGCACCTGCCAGCGCGCACTGGTCAGCCCGTGCGGGCCGGCAAAGGTGTTGCCCCATTCGATCAGCAGGCCGTTCAACCGGAATACGGACAGCGCGACGGTGGTCAACTTCGCGGATTTCGTCATGTTCGATACGCGTGATGAATTGACAACTACTTTGCGAAATAGACAACTAGTTGTCAAGTTGGCGAATGAACGTCGCTGAGCGAAGCCAGGCCGGTAAACTGGCAACGCGATCCGGCACCGGTAACATTTGCCGCGACGGATGGCGGGCCGACAACAAAGAACCTGGAGAGAATCAGTGAGAACCATCTGGAAAACGGTCGCCGTGCCGCTGCTGGCGATCGCATGCGGAACGCCAGCACACGCGTGCCTGCCGGCCCGATACGAGACCGCGTATTTCGGCACGGCCGAATACATGGGCGACGCACTACGCGACAAGGTAGTCGACGACATCCGCGCCAATCACTACACGATCATCGAGCCGAAAATCGGCTTGCTGTTCTACGCGATCGTCAGGAAGGGGGACGGGATCTACCTGGGCGCTGACCGGGTCGCCACGGGGAGCGATTCGTTCTGGTACCTCGGGCACGGCTACTACCAGCTGAGCGGTCAGCTCTATTTCATGGGTGAACACGTCGGCGCGTATCCGCTCAACGGTACCGTGGTCGTCCACACCGAGGATCGCACCCGGCAAAGGCCGGACGACTATCCCGAGGGCCGCCTGTTTTGCGTCGTGAAGAAATACGCCAGCATTCTCGAAACCTCGACCGGCCTGCGAGTCGAGCGGATCGTCTTCGACAACTGAGCGGGGAGCATGAGTGACCCGGGCGGCGCATTTCCGACGCAACCCCGACAAACCCTTTCCGATCAATGGCTTGGTGTCGTTAATGGACGGTTGTCCACACGCTTGCCAACACAATCTGTGGAAAAGCCGCGCGTGGCACGTCGCACGTGGCGCGGCGTCAGGCCGGCAGCGGAAAGCGCACCGTGACGGTCAGCCCGCGCCCGCCGCGTGTCGTGCCGAGTGCGACCGTCGCGCGATGCTGTTCGGCGATCCGCTTGACGATCGACAGCCCGAGCCCGCTGCCCGACGACGTGACGGCCTGCGCGCCCTCGCCGCGATAGAAACGCTCCCACACGTCGGTGCGTTCGGCTTCCGGGATACCGGGGCCGTCGTCGGCGACTTCGAGCACGGGCGTCGTGCCGTCGAGCCGCGCGGACACGTCGACACGCGCGCCGTCGCCCGCATAGCGGATCGCGTTGTCGACGAGGTTGTTCAGCAGCACGCGCAGCGTGTCGGCATTGCCCGACGTCATCACGGGCGTCGACACGATCGCGCCGAGATCGATCCGGTGCGCGTCGGCGACGCGCGTGCGGTCCGATACCACCGACCGGCACAGCGCGGCGAGATCGACGGGCGCCGACGCGGAGGCGGCCGCCTGCGCATCGGGTTCGAGGCGCGCGAGCGTCAGCAGCTGTTCGGCGAGGTGGCCGAGCCGCGTCGTGCCGGCATGGATCTGCGCGAGGATGTGCTCGCGTTCCTCGGCGGTCGACGCGCGCCGCAGCAACTGCGACTGGATCGACAACCCCATGATCGGCGTGCGCAATTCGTGCGCGGCATCGGCGATGAAGTGCCGTTGCAGCGTGAACGAGCGGTCCAGGCGCGCGAGCAGGTCGTTGATCGCTTCGGCGAGCGGACGGACTTCGTTCGGCATCGCGCCGACGTCGACCGGCTCGAGATTGTTCGCATTCCTGCGTTTGAGGCCGGATGCGATCGTGCGCAGCGGCCGCAACCCCGCGCCGATGCCGAACCACAGGCCGATCGCGAGCAGCGGCAGCATCGAGAACACGGGCCACAGCAGGTGCACGGCGATGCCCGCGATCGCTTCCCAGCGCGCATGGCGTGCCTGCGCGAGCCGGATCGTCGTGCCGCCACGTTCGGTCACGTAGGTGCGCCACGGTTGGCCGCCGACGTCGACGCTCGCGATGCCTTTCTGCTCGGGCGGCGGCAGGGTCGAATCGCGGTCGGTGGAGTACACGAGCTTGCCGTTGCGCCAGACCTGCAGCAGCACGGCGTCGGGATCGCTCGCCTCGAAACCGTGCTTGCCGTTGGCGCGGTTGCTGAACGACAGCTCGCCGTTCGGGCCGACGACGATCTGCTTCGACATGCTGCGCATCTGGTCGTCGAGCAGGTCGTCGAGCTCGCGCAGCGCGCCCCAGTAGGTGCCGGCACTCGCGACGAGGCCGATCACGCACGCGGCCGGGAGCAGCCACATCAGCAGGCGCCGCCGCAGCGACGCGTTGCGCCAGCGCGCGATCGCGTGTTGCATGCGCGTCATGCGCCGTCACCGATCCGGTAGCCGACGCCGCGCACCGTGCGGATCATGTCGTGGCCGAGCTTCTTGCGCAGGTTGTGGATGTGCACCTGCACGGCGTTGCTCTCGATTTCCTCGCCCCAGCTATACAGCCGCTCCTCGAACTGCTCGCGCGAAATCACCGCGCCCGGGTCGCGCATCAGCTCGTGCAGCAGCACGAACTCCTTCGGCGACAGCGTGACTTCGTCGTCGCCGAGCCAGACGAGGTGCTTGACGGGGTCGAGCCGCAGCGGGCCGATCGCGAGGGTCGTCTGCGCGCGGCCCGCGTGGCGGCGGTTGACCGCGCGGATGCGGGCGAGCAGTTCGTCGAGTTCGAACGGCTTGACGAGATAATCGTCCGCGCCGCTGTCGAGGCCCGCGATGCGGTCGGGCACGCCGTCGCGCGCGGTGATGATGATCGCGGGCAGGTTTTCGTCGCGGCGGCGCAGCGCGGCGAGCACCGACAGGCCGTCGCGGTTCGGCAGCCCGAGATCGAGCAGCAGCAGGCCGTAGCCGGTCGCGCGCAACGCGAGCGACGCGGCGTCGCCGTCCTTCACCCAGTCGACCGCGAAGCCTTCCTGTTTGAGGCCCTGTTCGAGCCCGCTGCCGATCAGCGGATCGTCCTCGACGAGCAGTACGCGCATGGATTCGTGTCTCTTCAACGGGGCGCCATGGCGCCCGGGGTTTCCATGATAAGCGCGCGGGCCTTAGCGGGAGCTTAAACACGGGCGCGCGGCCGGCTTGCGCGCGTGCCCGGTGCGGCACCGTGCCGCTGCGGCGCGACCTTCAGGTTTGCTTAATCTTACGGTCCGTAATCTGGGGCCGTCGCGTTCAACGGAGCGCGGCGTCACATCGAAGAAGAGGACCAAGATCATGAAACACCTGACGAGAATCCTGGCGGTTGCGCTCGCCGTGCTGCCCGCCGCCGTTTATGCGGAATATACCGGGCCGTCCACGCTGACCACGACGACCGTGAAGGAACTGCTCGCGAACGGCAAGGACGATCAGCACGTGCAGTTGCAGGGGCGCATCGTCAAGCATGTCGGCGGCGAGGATTACGAATTCGCCGATGCGACGGGCTCGATCCGCGTCGAGATCGACCACAAGCTGTGGGCGGCCGGCCAGCCCGTCAGCGACCGGAACGAAGTGAAGGTGACCGGCGAATTCGAGCGCAAATGGTCGGGCAGCGTGAAGGTCGACGCCGATCACGTCGAAGTGCTGCGCTGACCGGCGCACCGGTGTATACGGGGCCGGTGATACCATGGACGACCGGTTCCCGCTCACACCAAGATGGCCGCCAATTTCGACGAACTCGCGTCCCGGATCCGGGCGCAATTTTCCGAGCTGAGCCCGCAATTCCAGGCGGGCGCGGCCTTCCTGCTCGATCATCCCGACGAAGTCGCCACGTCGTCGATGCGCAAGGTCGCACAGCGCGCGCAGGTGCAGCCCGCGTCGCTCGTGCGGCTCGCGCAGCAATTCGGCTTCCCCGGCTGGAACGAGCTGCGCGACCTGTGTGTCGCGCGCGTGCGCACGCGCCCCGAGCCGCTCACGCAGCGGGCGCGCTCGCTCGTGCGGCCCGATGCGAAGGCGTCGCTCGCACACGACCTGCTCGCCGCGCAACAACACAACCTGTCGGCCACCGCCGCGCAGAACGAGCACGCGCTCGCCGATGCCGCGAAACTCATCCGCAAGGCGTCGCACGTGCATGTCGCGGGGTTTCGCTCGTGCTACCCGGTTGCATTCGGCTTCGTGTACGGCTACCGGCTGTTCCGCCCGACCGTGTCGCTGCTCAACGGCGTCGCCGGGTCGCTCGAAATGGAGCTGCGGACGATCGCGAAGCAGAGCGTGACCGTCGTCGTCAGCTTCGCGCCGTATTCGGCGGAAGCGACGCGCGTCGCGCAGGCCGCGAAGGCGCAGGGCAGCCGGATCGTCGCGATCACCGACAGCGCGGTGTCGCCGATCGCGCTGCACGCGGACGCACAACTGATCTTCACGCACGACAGCCCGTCGTTCTTCCCGTCGCTGGTGGCCGCGCACGCGATGGCCGAAGCGCTGGTCGCGCAGTTGCTGGCGCTCGAAGGCAGCGATGCGATCGCCGCGCTCGAGCGCACGGAAGCGGAGCTGCATGCGAAGGGCGCTTACGTCGTCTGACGTGGTGCGTGCGGGTTCAACCTTCTTCATTTCCGATTCAACCGGACTCGACCGATGACGTTCACATACGAGGTGACCGACGCGGGGGACGTGAACGTTCGCAAGCAGATCGTCGCGCCGCTCGTCCGATTCAACGAAAGCCAGGCGGGCCCGAACGACTTCCGTGCGCTGGCCGTGGTCGTGACCGACGCCGAAGGCACGGTGGTCGGCGGCTTGTGGGGCAGCACGGCGTACGGCTGGCTGCATGTCGACCTGCTCGTGGTGCCCGAGGCCGCGCGCGGCCAGGGTGCGGGCACGCGCATCATGGATCTGGCCGAGGCGGAAGCTGTCGCGCGCGGATGCCACGGCGCGTGGCTCGACACGTTCGACTTCCAGGCGCGGCCGTTCTACGAGAAACGCGGCTATGTCCGCTTCGGCGAACTGCCGGATTATCCGGCCGGGCACACGCGCATTTTCCTGACGAAGCGGCTTGCGGGCTGAGCGTCGCCGCATGGAGCGGCCCGGTTGACGAGGTCGCCGGCCGTCGCCTAGGATAGCGGCCAGCGATGCAGGTCGCTTCCGGGTCCGCGGAAAGGGTTGAACCCACCTGTCGCAGCAAATCCAGTCTTCCTCCTGTCCTTTGTGCTGGCGGTATTGCGGACCTTCGGCCATGACTGCACGAGGATTCGCATGAAAAAGCTGCCTCCCGGGGCCAATCCCGATCATCTGAAAAAGCAGGCCAAGGCATTGTTGCGCCTGTACCGGCAGGGTGACGCCGACGCCGTCGCGCGTTTTGTCCGCTTTCTCCCTGCCGCCGCCAACCGCACGCACGACGAAGCGCTCGCGCTCGGGCTCCGGCTGCACGATGCGCAGTCGTGCATTGCGCGCGAGTACGGTTTCGCGTCATGGGCCGATCTCGGCGCGTTCGTCGAAACGCATGCGCTCGCCGGGCAACAGCGGTCGGCGTTGATCCGGCGGTGGCTCGACCTGGCGTACGGCGCCGACGTGACGGGCGGTTTCGACGCGGCCCGGCCGCGTGTCGCCGCGCAACTGCTGCTCGACCGGCCCGATCTCGTTGCAAGCGATCCGACCGTCGCGTGCGCGTCCGGCGACCTCGATGGCGTGAAGGCGGCGCTGGCCGCCGATCCCGGATGGATCGCGCGCGCCGGCGGCGTGCTGAAGCTGCCGCCGCTCGTTGCCGTCACGCATTCGCGGCTCGGGCAGATTCCCGGGTTCGCTGTCCGGCTGCGCGCCTGCGCGCGTCATCTGCTCGATGCCGGCGCCGATCCGAACCAGCGGATCGGCAACCGGTTTCCGCCGGCGTCGCTCGCGGCGCCCGACGAAGCGGGGCCGCTGTCGGCGCTGTACGGTGCCGCGGGCGTCAATCGCGATCCGGTTCTGACCGCGATGCTGCTGGAAGCCGGCGCCGACCCGAACGACGGTGAATCGCTCTATCACTCGGTGGAAAATCCGGCCTGTACGCGCCTGCTGCTCGAACACGGCGCGCGGGTGGGCGGGACCAATGCGTTGCGTCGCGCATTCGACATGCGCGATGCGGACGCGCTCGAACTGCTGCTCGAGCATGGCGGCGACCCGAACGAGCCGCCCGGCGAGGGGCTGGCGCAGACCTGGGGCGCACCGTTGTTGCGGGCGATCGGCGTGCGCTGCTCGGCGCGCCACGTCGCCGCGCTGTTGGCGGCCGGCGCCGATCCCCGCGTGCGGACCCCGGCGGGCGTCAGTGCGTACCGGCTGGCGATGCAGACCGGGCTGTCGGAGGTCGCCGCGTTGTTGCGTGCGGCGGGCGCGGAAGAGGCGCTCGACGCCGAGGACGCATTCGTGGCGGCCTGCGCGCGCGCCGACGCCGACGATGCGCGACGCATCCAGGCACGGCATCCCGAACTGCCGGGCGCGCTGCCCGGCGAGCGGCTGCGGCTGCTGCCGGATGCCGCCGCGTGGGGGTCGGGCGACGCGGTGAAGGTCATGGTCGAACTGGGCTGGCCGATCGCGGCGCGGGGCGGCGACTGGGACGCGAGCGCGCTGAATCACGCGGTGTTTCGCGGCGATGCGGGCTTGCTGGCGTTCCTCCTCGAGCACGGCGCGAGCTGGCGTGACATGCACGGGTTCGGCAGCGACGCGCTCGGCACATTGTCCTGGGCATCCGTCAACGAACCGGAGCATGTCGGCGCCGCCGACTGGGAGGCTTGCGCGCGGGTGCTGCTCGCGCACGGTGTGCCGCAAGCCGCGCGGGACCCGTCGAATCCGGACGGCGTACTGATCGACGGTCGCGCGATGCGTTTCTCCGAAGCCGTCACCGACGTGTTGCTCGGCATCGACGGCGGGCCACCGGCGGCACGGTAAGCGGCTATCGGTTGGCAACGGATGGGCGGCGGTGTCGGCCCGCTCGTTGCCGGTTGCGGGTTGCCGGCTCCCGATTAGCGATTCCCGATTCCCGATTCCCGGCTTCGGGCTCC
>Ga0209566_100938_pt1 | contig 13315 bp, 13 predicted proteins | sample Araplavi_mTSA_r2_2_FD_184287 | JGI IMG/M metagenome (GOLD analysis project Ga0209566, IMG submission 184287) | Arabidopsis root microbial communities from North Carolina, USA - plate scrape CL_Cvi_mTSA_r2 (SPAdes) (version 2) | ecosystem: Host-associated > Plants > Roots > Endosphere | place...
GATTCGACCAGCTTTATAGAAGTCAAGTTACTGAGTTGGAGCGAATCTCCGGGTTGACAATGGAGGAAGCGAAGTCCATCATTCTAACCAATGTCGAGCAGGAAGTTCGTCATGAAACCGCTCAGTTAATTAAAGAGATCGAGCAGCAAGCCAAAGAAGAAGGCGATAAGAAAGCCAGAGAAATCATCACGCTTGCCATTCAACGTTGTGCTGCAGATCATGTGGCTGAAACGACAGTTTCAGTGGTGACATTGCCTAATGAAGAAATGAAGGGCCGGATTATCGGTCGTGAAGGTCGCAATATCCGTGCATTGGAAACACTGACAGGGATTGACCTTATTATTGATGATACGCCGGAAGCCGTCATTTTATCAGGTTTTGATCCAATCCGACGCGAAATTGCCCGCACATCCCTGGAGAAGCTTGTTGCAGATGGTCGAATCCATCCGGCAAGAATCGAAGAGATGGTGGAGAAATCCCGCAAAGAAGTGGACGAGCGTATCCGCGAATACGGGGAGCAAGCGACGTTCGAGGTTGGCGTTCATGGATTGCATCCGGACTTGATCAAGATTTTGGGCCGACTGAAGTTCAGAACAAGTTACGGGCAAAATGTACTGAAGCATTCCATGGAAGTAGCTTATCTGGCCGGTCTGATGGCTGGAGAGCTCGGAGAAGACGTAACTTTGGCGAAACGTGCCGGGCTGCTTCATGACATCGGTAAAGCACTTGACCACGAAGTGGAAGGTTCCCACGTGGAAATCGGTGTGGAGATCGGTAAGAAGTACAAGGAACATCCAGTTGTCATTAACAGTATTGCTTCTCACCATGGCGATGTAGAAGCAACATCTGTGATCGCGATGCTCGTAGGCGCAGCGGACGCATTATCCGCGGCAAGACCGGGCGCGAGAAGAGAAACACTGGAAACTTACATTAAGCGTCTTGAGAAGCTCGAAGAAATTTCTGAATCGTTTGATGGCGTTGAGAAATCATACGCGATTCAAGCAGGTCGTGAGGTTCGTGTCATGGTTCAACCGGAGAAAGTGGATGATACCGAAGCGTTCCGCCTAGCCCGTGATATTACGAAGAAAATCGAGGGTGAACTCGATTATCCAGGACATATCAAGGTCACGGTCATTCGTGAAACGAGAGCTGTTGAATACGCGAAATAAGGGTATACTAGGTGAAAAGTGGCTGATGAAGCCACTTTTCCTCATTTTTAATAGGGAGCATGGAGAGCTATTATGAAAATTGTTTTTATCGGTGATATTGTTGGTTCCGTGGGGAGAAAAGCATTAAAGAACGTCATGCCTAGATTGAAGCAGGCCTATCCGAATGCGGTATTCATTGCCAATGGCGAGAATGCGGCGGCAGGCAAAGGGATTACAGCGGCGATTGCCAAAGAGATCTATGAGATGGGCATTCAAGCGATGACGATGGGCAACCATACTTGGGATCAGAAAGAAATCTTCGATTTCATTGATCGGGATGAGAAGATGGTGAGACCGGCCAATTTCCCTCCAGGCACGCCGGGTAAGGGACATACAGTGATTAAAGTCAAAGATCAGGAGCTCTTGATCATCAATCTGCAAGGCCGCACGTTCTTACCGCCGATTGATTGTCCGTTCCGCAAAGTCGATGAAATTTTGGAACAGGATAAGAAGAAGCACAAGTTCGTGTTCGTCGATTTCCATGCCGAAGCCACTTCGGAGAAAATTGCAATGGGTTGGCACCTGGACGGCCGTGTCTCTGCTGTTGTAGGCACGCACACACACGTTCAAACCAATGATAACCGCGTTTTGCCGCAAGGTACGGCTTATGTGACGGACGTTGGCATGGTAGGCCCGAGAGACGGCGTTTTGGGCGTTGAGAAGAACGCGGTGCTGCAGAAGTTCAAGACCCAGCTTCCCGTCCGTTTTGTCACCGATGAGGGCAAATGGCATTTTCATGCGGTTGTCATTGAATTGAACGATCAAACGGGATTGGCCAAGGAGATCAAGCTCATTCGCTATGATGAAGACGAAGTTATTTTTGATTGAGATTTGATTATCGTGCAATTCTAAATATTTTGAATACTTCCCCTGAGATAAAAGGTCTTTTTAAAGATCCTTGAGAATATGATGGTTACTGGAATCCTATCCATCATTCCTGAGGAGGTACTTTTCATGGAAGTATTAAAAGTTTCAGCAAAATCTAATCCAAACTCCGTTGCAGGTGCACTGGCAGGCGTTTTGCGCGAACGTGGAGCAGCGGAGCTTCAAGCAATCGGCGCAGGTGCCTTGAATCAGGCCATTAAAGCAGTAGCTATCGCAAGAGGATTTGTTGCGCCTAGTGGGGTTGACTTAATATGCGTGCCAGCATTCACCGATATTGTGATCGACGGGGAAGATCGGACAGCTATTAAATTGATTGTAGAGCCTAGGTAGAATGATATTTATACATAGATGAGATCCAACACCTGTTTACCTTGTAGACAGGTTTTTTAATTTGTCTTGGCGTCCGCTCGCATAAATGTCATGGTTAAAATTGCCGGGATACAAGGAGGATGACGGGGATGAGAATCATGGACGGTCATTGCGATGCTTTAACGAAGCTGTACCATAATCCGAAGCTTGATTTTGACAAGGTTGATCAGGAGTTGGATGTGAGTTATCCGCGGCTGGCCAAAGGCAGCGTGAAGGTACAGGCCTTTGCCGTTTATTTATCCGAAAGCATTGTTAATCCATCGTTTGATCATATCTTGCAGATGATTGATATTTTTCATCGCAAAGTCGCCGGCCATCCGGGCATGGCATTTATTCGCAGTGCCGCCGACTTTCTGGCTGTGGAGAACAGCGGACAGATCGGTGCAGTTCTGACACTCGAAGGCGTGGACGCGCTGGCAGGCAATATGGTGCATTTGCGCACGCTTTACTATTTGGGTGTAAGATTGATCGGACTGACTTGGAATTACGCCAACTGGGCGGTTGACGGGGTGATGGAGCCGCGTAAAGGCGGGTTCACATTAAAAGGTCAGCGCATGTTAAAAGAATTAGAAACTATGGGCATAATAGTGGATGTGTCACATTTGTCCGAGAAGGGATTCTGGGAATTGCTTGAGCGGTATGGGAAGCCGATCGTCGCGACGCACTCGAACTGCTCCGAACTTTGTCCCCATCCAAGAAATTTATCAGATGAACAAATCACTGCGATTATCAAGCGGCAAGGACAAATTGGAATCACGTTCGTTCCCTATTTCGTAGAAGCTGCCCGCACGCCAGTCCGAATCAGCCAATTGCTGAAACACATAGATCACATATGCGCTTTGGGAGGGGAGGATCATATCGGCTTCGGGTCGGACTTTGACGGCATTGCCCAGTGGATCGAAGGGTTAAGACATTCAGGCGATTATCAAAATATTATAGAGGCTCTATGTCAAAACTATAGAGAGTCACAAGTGGAACGATTCCTTTATGGAAACTGGCGGAAGTACATGCTAATGAACCTCCCCGGATAAATTTGTGGATCAATCTAAAATTGATATAGGTTTCATCTAAAAACTCTATGTTTTAGATTTGTTTAAACCTCTTGCAATTTGCACTGTAAAGGCATAAAATTTGGTTGACAAGTGAAAGAATTTTTTTATTGCTCTTTTCCGAATATGTTTTAGACTATGTTTTCTTCATTGCAGCTACAATCAAAAGGAGTGGACGTAAGGTGATTAGTCAGTTATCTTGGAAAATCGGAGGTCAGCAGGGTGAAGGGGTCGAATCTACAGACCGTATCTTCTCCACTGCATTGAACCGTCTCGGTTACTATTTGTATGGATACCGTCATTTCTCTTCGCGGATTAAGGGGGGACATACAAATAACAAGATTCGCATCAGCACCAAGCCGATTCGCGCAATCTCTGACGATTTAGACATTCTCGTGGCATTTGACCAGGAAAGTATCGATTTCAACGCGCACGAGCTGCGTGACAACGGGGTTATCGTTGCGGACGCGAAATTCAACCCTGTTTTGCCGGAAGGTATTAAAGCGCGCTTGTTCCCGGTTCCGATCACAGCGATTGCTGAGGAATTAGGCACATCCCTATTTAAGAACATGGCCGCATCTGGCGCATCTTGGGCATTGCTCGGATTGCCGCTTGATGTGTTTAATAAAGCTGTAGAAGAAGAGTTCGGCCGTAAAGGCGCAGCTGTCGTTGAGAAGAACATTGAAGCTGTCCGTAAAGGTGCAGAATCCGTTCTGGAACTTGCTGGTGGCCCTATCGCCGATTTCCAATTGGAACCTGCTGACGGCAAGCAAAAGCTGTTCATGATCGGTAACGATGCCATCGCTCTGGGAGCTGTAGCTGCCGGCTGCCGTTTCATGCCTGCTTACCCGATTACACCAGCTTCCGAAGTTATGGAATACTTGATCAAAGCTCTTCCTAAGTTCGGTGGTACTGTTATTCAAACAGAAGACGAAATCGCGGCTTGCACAATGGCGATTGGCGCTAACTATGCCGGTGCACGTGCATTGACAGCTTCCGCTGGTCCAGGTCTTTCCTTGATGATGGAAGCGATCGGCCTTGCCGGTATGACTGAAACGCCTGTTGTTATCGTGGATACACAGCGCGGAGGTCCAAGTACAGGTCTGCCTACGAAACAAGAGCAATCCGACTTGAATGCTATGGTATACGGTACACACGGTGAAATTCCGAAAATCGTACTGTCCCCAAGCACAATTGAGGAGTGCTTCTACGATACAATCGAGGCGTTCAACCTGGCTGAGAAATTCCAATGCCCAGTAATCTTGATGACAGACCTTCAGCTTTCCCTGGGTAAACAGTCTGCTGAGATGCTGGACTACAACCGCATCGTGATTGACCGCGGCAACCTGGTTACAGAAGCTCCTGAACTGACAGACAACCAATTGTTCAAACGTTATGAGTTCGCAGCTGACGGTGTTTCCCCGCGCGTGATTCCAGGCGTAAAACATGGTCTGCACCACGTTACAGGCGTTGAGCACGATCAAACGGGCCGTCCGTCCGAGAGCACGGAAAACCGTCAAAAAATGATGGATAAGCGTCTTGAGAAATTGAAGCATATCCAAGTGACTGACGCGATCAAGGTTGACGCTCCTCACGAGAATCCGGATCTGTTGATCATCGGTATGGGTTCCACGGGCGGTACGATCGACGAAGCGAGAAACCGCGTAGCTAAAGACGGCATCACAACGAACCATGCAACGGTTCGCCTGATTCATCCGTTCCCGGCTGAACAACTGCGTCCATACGTGGAAAAAGCAAAAACAGTTATCGTCGTAGAAAACAATGCGACCGGTCAACTTGCGGATCAAATCAAATTGCATGTGGGTCACGCTGATAAAATCAAGAACGTGTTGAAATATAACGGTAACCCATTCTTGCCATCGGAAATTGAACAAAAATGTAAGGAGCTGACCCTAGCATGGCAACGTTAAAAGATTTTCGCAACAATGTAAAACCAAACTGGTGTCCTGGATGCGGAGACTTCTCCGTACAAGCAGCGATTCAAAGAGCCGCAGCAAACGTAGGTCTTGAGCCTGAAGGTTTGGCGATCGTTTCCGGTATCGGTTGCTCGGGTCGTATCTCCGGTTACATTAACGCATACGGCTTCCACGGTATCCATGGTAGATCGCTGCCAATCGCACAAGGCGTGAAAATGGCCAACCGCGAATTGACAGTTATCGCTTCCGGCGGGGACGGCGACGGTTTCGCAATCGGTATGGGTCACACGGTTCATGCGATTCGCCGTAACATCGATGTGACATACATCGTAATGGATAACCAAATCTACGGTTTGACAAAAGGTCAAGCTTCTCCGCGAAGTGCGGAAGGTTTCAAAACAAAAAGTACGCCTCAAGGTTCCATCGAGTCCGCGATTTCCCCGTTGGAAATTGCTATGGCTGCTGGCGCAACTTTCGTCGCGCAATCGTTCTCCAGCAACTTGAAACAGCTGACTGCTGTGATCGAAGCTGGTTTGAACCACAAAGGCTTCTCCTTGATCAACGTATTCAGCCCTTGCGTAACGTTCAACAAAGTGAACACTTACGACTGGTTCAAAGAGAACATCGTAGACCTGGATGAAATCCCTGATTACGATCCAACAAACCGCGTTATGGCCATGACAAAAATCATGGAAACGAACTCTATGCTCACAGGTATCATTTATCAAAATAAAGATAAGAAGAGCTATGAAGATTCCGTTCCTAACTTTAAAGCGGAAGGTATCGCGAAACAAGATATTACACTTACAGAAGCAGATTTCAACAAATTGCTTACTGAATTTAAATAAGATTGACTGTCAAGGTCAGGAAGGGCATATGGAGATTACTCCGTATGTCCTTTTTGCTGCAGCGTACATTTTAGCCTATAATATACATGTACATAGACTTGGAAGGAGAAACACACATGACGAAAATGGTACCCGTAGGCGTTTCCGCAAGACATATACATTTATCCCCGGATCATATCGAAATTTTGTTCGGAGCGGGCTATGAGCTCACGAGCTTTAGAGATTTATCGCAACCTGGCCAATACGCGGCTAACGAGATGGTCTCGATCGTTGGGCCTAAAGGCCGCTTCGATAAAGTACGGATTTTGGGACCGGCGCGCGGCGCCACGCAGATCGAGATTTCCCGCACGGACGCGTTCGCGCTTGGCATCAATCCGCCGGTACGTGAATCCGGTCACATTGAAGGAACGTCAGGACTTAAGGTGATCGGTCCGCAGGGCGAGGTGGAGCTCGAACAAGGCGTGATTGTCGCTGCGCGCCACATCCATTTTCACACAGCGGATGCTGAGAAATGGGGCATCGCGGACAAGCAATTGCTGCGGGTGAAACTAAACGGCGAGCGTCCGCTTATTTTTGAAAATGTGATCGCGCGTGTGTCCGAGCAGTATGCGCTCGACATGCATATTGACACGGATGAAGGGAACGCTGCAGGTGTGAAAACCGGTGATAAAGCGGAGATCCTGGATTAATCGTGGACAAGCCTCTACTTACAAGTAGAGGCTTTTTTGTGTTTATTTACAGTTTCGAAAGACAGAGGCTAATGGATTAACGATGGGTATTTGTGCTATAATATTACATTGGGTTGAAAAGCAGCTTAGAGCAGTATTTTAGATAGAGGGAAGTGATTGAAGACATGTCCAAGGAGAAGCAACATACATCGGACTTAAAATCCGACAAGGTTAAGGATTACTCCAAATACTTTGACTTTTCCGGGGCCAAGGTGGTAAGCGAGGAAGACGGGAAAACGACTTACCGGATAAGCGGCCGGAATATTCAAATAAATTCTGCACCAAATTATAAAGTTGAGAAGCAGCGCGGCAAAGAGGACGTTCAAGTTCATTATGATTTTATAATCCCTGAGGAAATGCAGGCGTTCGGCCAAGATAAATATTATTTGATCCGCACCTACGGTTGTCAGATGAATGAGCATGACACGGAAGTGATGAAGGGCCTGCTGGAGCAAATGGGCTACCAGCCGACGGAGGACAAGTTCCAAGCGGATGTCATTCTGCTCAACACTTGTGCAATTCGTGAGAACGCGGAAGACAAGGTGTTCGGTGAACTCGGACATTTGAAAGCGCTGAAAGCGGAGAAGCCGGGCCTTGTTCTTGGTGTATGCGGCTGTATGTCGCAAGAAGAGGCTGTCGTCAATCGGATTATGCAAAAGCATGCTTTTGTCGATATGATTTTCGGAACGCATAACATTCATCGTCTGCCAACTCTGCTGAAGGACGCCTACTACAACAAGGAGATGGTTGTAGAAGTATGGTCCAAGGAAGGCGACATCGTAGAGAACCTTCCGAAGAAGCGCGAGGGCATCCGAGCATGGGTGAACATTATGTACGGCTGCGATAAGTTCTGCACCTATTGCATCGTGCCCTATACCCGCGGCAAAGAAAGAAGCCGCAGACCGCAGGATGTGCTGGCAGAGGTCAGAGACCTTGCCCGCCAGGGGTTCCAGGAGATCACGCTGCTGGGGCAGAACGTGAACGCCTATGGCAAAGATTTTGAGGACATCACGTACTCCTTTGCCAATTTGATGGATGATATGCGCAAAATCGATGTGCCGCGGATTCGTTTCACGACTTCGCACCCACGCGATTTTGATGATGCCTTGGTTGAAGTGCTCGGCCAACGCGGCAATCTGGTTGAGCATATCCATTTGCCGGTTCAATCCGGAAGCACGGAAGTGCTGAAGCGCATGAGCCGGAAGTACAGCCGGGAGCAATATTTGGAGCTTGTGCGGAAAATCAAAACTGCGATTCCGGACGTCGTGCTGACTACGGATATCATTGTCGGTTTCCCCGGGGAGACCGATGAACAGTTCGAAGACACGATGACCCTGTATCAGGAAGTGGGCTTCGATCTGGCCTTTACGTTTATTTATTCCCCGCGTGAGGGAACGCCGGCTGCCGGCATGGAAGACAATGTGCCGATGGACGTGAAGAAAGAGCGGTTATACCGCTTGAATGAGCTGGTCAACGCTTTCAGTAAGGAAAGCAATGAGAAGCTGCTGGGACAGACGGTGGAAGTGCTTGTCGAAGGCGAGAGCAAGAACAATTCGGAAGTGCTGTCCGGACGTACGCGTTCGAATAAGATGATTCATTTTACCGGTTCGAAGGATTTAGTCGGCCAGATGGTGAATGTTAAAGTAACGACTGCGCAGACGTGGGTACTTAAGGGCGAGATCGTCGCTTCGCCGCTCAAGATGTCCATGTAAGAGCTGCTCGACATAGAGGAATTCAATCAGAGACGGGAGTGTGCACGTAAGTGTCAGATCATCATAATCACCCACATGCTTTTCAAATGGAAGAATACACCAATACAGAGCTGATCGTTCGTGAAGATATTTTAGCCAAAGCCAAGGAGCTCGCAGAACTGCTGACAACGTCAAGTGAAGTGCAGATCTATCAACAAGCGGAGAAGCAAATCAGCGGCAATCCGGAGATTCAGACGTTAATCGCCTCGATCAAGAAGAAGCAAAAAGAGATCGTTGCTTTCGAGAAGTTTCAAAACCAGAAGATGGTAGATAAAATCGAGAAAGAAATCGATGACTTGCAGGATGAGCTGGATGGCATTCCGATTGTCAGCGAGTTTAAGCAGACGCAAACCGACATTAACTACTTGCTGCAGCTGGTGATGTCCGTGATTCGCGATTCGATTTCGGATAAAATCAATGTAGAAGCCGGCAAGACGGAAAGTCCGAAATCCTGCGATTAAGCAGATTTCGCGCCTCAACCGAAAATCGCCCTCTTCACGGCTTATGCCGGATGAAGGGCGATTTTTTCCAAATGCGAACATGGAGGAGACGTTGTCATGATTACGGTTCGAAATCTGAGTAAAGTATTTCCCCCTGACAACAAGGTGCTGTCACAGATCAGCTTTCAAGCTGATGAAGGCGAGCTCATCGCTGTCGTAGGCGGAAGCGGGAGCGGGAAGACGACGCTGCTGCGCTGCATCAGTCATCGTGAGAAGTGGACGAGCGGTCAGCTCATCTATCAATCCAACGATCTTACAGCGCCTGGTTTGGTGGAGCGGTGGAAGCTGGCTAAAGACTTTGCTTACCTCGAAGAGAAGCCTGCGTTAAACCGAAATAAAAGCGCTGTCAAGAATGTGATGTTTGGGAAAATATACCAGACACCAATACGCTTGCTGACGGGTACATCGTCTCGGGACGAGCACGTGCTGGGTATGGACTATTTGGAAAAAGTCGGCCTGCTGGATAAAGGCGACAAAAAAGTCGGTCAGCTCAGCGGGGGGGAACAACAGCGCGTCGCCATTGCGAAGGCGTTGATTCACAATCCGCGGGTGCTGGTCGCTGACGAGCCTGTATCCGGACTCGATCCGAAGTCCAAGGAAATGATTATGCAAGATCTTCGCGCGCTTTGCCAAGAGAAGAACATGTGCGTCATCGCCTCGCTGCACCAGGTTGAGCTTGCGGAGCGGTTTGCCACCCGCATATGGGGGCTTGCAGAAGGCCGAATCGTGCTCGACATCCCGGCCAGATCGCTGACAATGCGGGAGAAACAGCTGATTTTCGGTGCGCCATGATCCAGGTCTTATTCGTATGTCTGGGTAACATCTGCCGCTCCCCAATGGCTGAAGCTGTGTTCCGTCACAAAGTCAAACAAGCTGATCTGGATGGCATCATCGCTGTGGATTCCGCGGGCACAGGAGATTGGCATACCGGTGAGAAGCCCCATCAAGGTACACGGCGGATCTTGGATCAATACGGTATAGATCACCAAGGTCTCAGGGCTAGACAGCTCAAATCACAGGACTTCGAGCCATTTACATATATCATCGCCATGGATGACAGCAACGTGCGGAATTTGCAAAGCTTCGCGCCGGCTATGGACAAGCGGCATGCGGAAGTACGCAACCTCTTGGCGTTTGCACCTGGCCGCAGCGTTCAGGATGTACCAGATCCATATTATACCGGCAATTTCGAGGAAGTATACGAGATGGTGGAGGAGAGCTGCACAAGGCTTCTCGCCTACATTCGGGAAGTGAACGGACTATAGCCGGATAAAGCAAAAGCAGCTTTGAAAAGTGTATACTTTTCAAAGCTGCTTTGTTGTTAATTGGATTGGAAAGACATCAAGCCGAGCTCACTTCCGCATTCCGCAATTGCTCTTAAGATTTCACGGTGAATCGGTATGATGACGTCGGTAGCGCACAACTGGAAAATACCGCTGCGGTTATGCATAGTCGCGGCATGCACATAGATCCGGTAATGGTCGGAGCCTGGCGACAGATGCGTGGATTCTCGCCCGACAGCCCGCGAACTGGTAAAGGAAATTCGTTTCAGCGCGGAGTTATCGAAAGGGAGGATACTGATAATGTCCTCCAGCTTAAAAAAATAATTGACGTGCGGTTTATGCAGAATTAATTCTTTCGTGGTGACCGTGAGGCCGTAATCTTTTTTCTTATGCGACATTTTAAGCTCGCCTTCAAAGGATTTGATCTGGATAAAATCTGGATTCATTGACGTAGTCCTCCTTCACAACACCTTGATGAATGCTTGTCTAAACAGAATAACACAGTTCGGGACGGTTGTTAATGATTGCGGAGCTGGAACGAATAGTAAAAAAAGACGGATGGGCAAGACGAGCGCTACGCGTTATAATATAGAAAAAGTGACTGCAAGCGTTTACAACATGTGGGTTGAAAACGGGGAGCGATGATCATGAAGGTGTGCTCACAGGTTTGCGGTGTTGTCTTTGATCCTATGGAAGATGATTTTGTGGATGTTTGTGATCATTGCGAGTTGAATCGAGAGATTCAGGATGAGGAGCAGGAACCGAGTTATTATTTGGGCGCTTGCGGATTAATCATCGACTACTTGTTGTAACGTTGAACCCGCGAGGTAAAAAACTGTTGCTTACCAGAATTTTCTTGTTACAATGGTAGTAGACTTACTATTCATACTATTCAATCTTGATGCAGTTCATTGTTGAAAGGAGACATGGAATGGTAACTTTGCCCAAAATTAACGATCTCGGTTTTTTCGAGATTAGGCTGGAGTCTATCGGGGGTTTAGGCGCGAACCTTGCAGGTAAGATGCTTGCAGAAGCAGGCGTTGTCGGGGTCGGATTAAACGGGGTAAGCTTTTCTTCCTATGGTTCGGAGAAGAAGGGCTCGGCGGTCAAGGCACATATCCGATTCTGTGATATGAACACCAATATTCGGGATACCACTCCCGTTGAACGACCGCACGTTGTAGGTGTGTTTCATGAGTCTCTATCCAAAACAGTCAATGTAATCAGCGGAATTTATGAAGACAGTACGGTACTTGTCAATTCTACGAAAACACCTGATGAGCTCAAAGAAAAGATGAAACTCAAAGGCGGCACGATTGCCGTGATCGATGCCATCGGCATTTCGCTCGAGGAGAAGAACCGGGTGAACATGGCGATGCTGGGCGCGTTGTTCCGCTTATGTGAGTTTCTCGACCCTGAAGTGATGAAAGGCGTCATCCGCAAGTCGCTGGAGAAGAAGTATCCGCAAGCGGTTGCCCCTGCGCTGCGCACCTTTGAACGCGGTTACAATGAAGTGCAATTCCAAACGTATGCGCTTCCAGAAGGGGAAACGATGCCGGATTTCGTTCGTTTTGATACGCCGGTGCTTGGTTATGAAACGCAACCGCTCGGCGGCGTGATTACGAATCCGGGCAATAGTATTTTGAAAGATTTGAGCATTTCGCGGGCCGGAATGATGCCGCACTTTCACGAGGATAAGTGCATTCACTGCGCATCGTGCGATAATGTGTGTCCGGACTTTTGTTTCGTCTGGGATGAGCAGCCGGATAAGAAGGGCCGCCCCCAAATGTTTCTTCAAGGCATTGACTATCAATACTGCAAAGGCTGCTTGAAGTGTGTCCAAGCCTGCCCGACGGAAGCGTTGTCGGGAGAACGTGAAGTGGATGGATACGCCGATGCACATCGCATGCCTCATCGATTTCATCTAGCGGTAAACTCTTAAAGTAAAGAGGATATTCGAGGGAGAAGGGTGGAACTAACGAAATGGCAGTGGATATGAAGAGAGAATTCGGGCAGGCTCAAGTCGAACAACGCATCGTGTATGAATCAGGCAATGAGATGGCTGCTTATGCAGCTCATCAAATTAATTATCATATTATGGGATATTTCCCCATATCTCCATCGACGGAGGTCGCGCAATTTCTCGACCTGATGAAGACGAACGGCCAGCACGACATCGTTCTGATTCCGGCAGACGGAGAGCATGGATCTGCGGGGATCTGCTATGGGGCTTCTACCGCTGGCGGCCGCGTATTCAACGCGACAAGCGCCAACGGTTATTTGTATATGCTGGAACAAATGCCAGTGCAATCCGGAACACGGTTTCCAATGGTTTTGAACTTGGTATGCCGCTCCGTATCGGGGCCGCTAGACATTCACGGCGATCATTCCGACCTGTATTACGCGCTGAATACAGGCTGGCCGATCTTGATGTGCCGCGATCCTCAGGCCGTCTATGACATGAACCTGATGGCGCTCAAGCTCGCTGAAGATCCTGCCGTACGCTTGCCAGTCATGGTAGCTTCGGACGGATACTTCACATCGCACCAAAAGCGCCGCGTACATACGTTCGCACACCGCGAGGATGTGCAGGCCTTCATCGGCGAACAGCCGAATGGCTTCCCGGATACGCTTGATCGTAACAACCCCATCACAGTGGGTCCTTACATGAACGAACCGGATTATATCAATAACTGCTATCAGCAGTCGAAGGCGATGTACAATGCGGAAGAAGTGTTCGATCGCATTCGCCAAGAG
>Ga0209566_100939_pt1 | contig 13271 bp, 11 predicted proteins | sample Araplavi_mTSA_r2_2_FD_184287 | JGI IMG/M metagenome (GOLD analysis project Ga0209566, IMG submission 184287) | Arabidopsis root microbial communities from North Carolina, USA - plate scrape CL_Cvi_mTSA_r2 (SPAdes) (version 2) | ecosystem: Host-associated > Plants > Roots > Endosphere | place...
GCAAAATCACGACCGTACAGCCGTAGGCGAGTGCGGGCGCGATTTTGCGTACGGGCGTCACGACAGGAAAGTTCCACGGCGCGATAGCAGCGATGACACCGACCGGGTAACGGACGACCGTGTTCAATACATTCCGGCGCTCGCTCGGCACTGTATCGCCCGTGATGCGCGATGCCTCCCCTGCCGCATATCGCGCTTCCTTCGCCGCCCGGGCTACTTCGCCCCGCGATTCGGCGACCGTCTTGCCTTGCTCCGCCGACAGGCGGAATGCCAGCTCATCGCGGTCAAGCTCGAGCAGATCCGCAAAGCGGAGCAGCATCGCACCGCGTTCCGGTCCCGGCACTTCCGACCATTCGGCGAAGGCAGCATCCGCTGCGGCTACGGCGCTGTCCACATCCGCCGCATCGGAGTCGGCAAAATGACCGAGCACGCGGTCCTGCTCCGCCGCATGAACGATGCTGAACGTACGCCCGGAAGCTGCCGGCCTCCATGCGCCACCCACATAGTTGCCATAGCTTTCACCGCAAGCTTCCTGAAGCCATTTTACCATTTCATGCTCAGACATAGTACCCCCGCTCCCCTCATTTATTTAACTAATGTGCTGCTTGCAGACATTGCCGCACGGCAGATTTGTTTCAGATCCTCCAGCGTCGGCTTCACCGGATTCACAGGCACATTGCCGGAGAGCATCGCTTCTTCCACGACCGCATCCAGATCCTTCTCCATGACGCCGTAGTCGGACAGCGTCTGGGTAATGCCGATGTCCGCTTTCAACTGCCGGATGGCCGAGACAGACCGTTCCGCTGCTTCCCGCAAGGAAAGATGGTCTGTCTTCTTGCCGAAAATTCCGGCTATTTCTTTAAATTTTTCCAAATTGCCAACGAGATTGAACGCCATGACTTCCGGCAAAAGAATCGCGTTGACAGTACCATGCGGAATCTTGAATTGGGCGCCAAGCGGCATTGCGAGGGCATGAGCAAGACCAAGCCGTGTCGGGTTAAAGGCCATCGCTGCAATTAGGCTGGCGAGCAGCATGTCGTGACGCGCTGCCAGGTTCTCCCCCTGAACGACAGCGGCGCGCAAGCTGCGGGCAATCATTTTCATCGCCTGCAAGGACATTCCTTCGGAGATCGGCTGTGTTGCTTTGTTGACATAAGATTCCAAAGCGTGCGTCAAAGCGTCCATGCCTGTTGCGGCTGTGATCGGCGCAGGCAGCGAAACGGTCAACTCGGGATCGCACAAGGCGAGCGTCGGACAATTATAAGGGGAGCCTACGCTTAGCTTCGCCTTCGCTTTTTTATCGGAAAGCACGGACCAGATCGTCAATTCGCTGCCGGTCCCGGCCGTCGTCGGAATCGCGATGACCGGAGCGCCCCTGCGTGGCACTTTGTTAATGCCGACGTAATCGCGAATGTTGCCTTCATTGGCAAGCATCAGCCCGACCGCTTTTGCTGTATCCAGCGAGCTGCCGCCACCAACACCGACCACAAGGTCGCAGCCTTCGCTCTTAGCCAGAGCCGTCGCTGTATCGACGGATTCAATGTTCGGATCCGGTTCAATTTCGGAAAAAACGACAAACGGCAGCTGGTTCTCCTTCAAAGGCGCAGTTAATCGATCGACGACACCAGCTCTCAAGACGCCCGGATCACTGACAATCAGCACCTTGGTGCCTCCCAGCGCCCGTACATGCTGAGGCAGCATTTGCACAGCTCCATTGCCGAATTCAATCGTTGTCGGCAGTTCATAGCGAAAAATCCGATTCATCCTCGTAGTACCTCCCTTTGTCGAGGACTGAGCTTTCAGTCCCCTTATGACGTGCGGTTACTCTATGATTTTAGGCAGCGACGCGATCACAATGAAGCCCCGTTCAGCTCTTCGGTCGACCTGCAGACCGTAATCGTTGCCATACAGCAATTGCAGACGTTCATGAATATTCCTGAGTCCAAGACTGCTTGTTTTGTGGCTATGCGGCGGGCCCGCCGCATTTAAGGCGCTCCGGATGGCTGTCATTTTCTCTTCACTCAGCTCAGCCCCGTCGTCTTCCACCCCGATATGCAGAGAGCGCTCATCCACCGCAGCCCAAATCTTGATCGTCCCCTGATCTTCCTTCGTTTCTATCCCGTGAAAAATGGCATTCTCCACAAGCGGTTGAATAATCAGCTTCGGAATCTGGCAGCGAAGCGTCTCCTCCGGAACGTTCATCACAAGCTCGAAACGGTCGCCGTAGCGGAATTTTTGAATACTGATGTAGTCCTTCACATGCTGGATCTCTTCGTAGAAGCTGACAATCGGCGCGCCCTTGATGCTGAACCGGAATATTTTGGCCAGGCTGATCGCCATATCTCCAATGTCCGGGGCTTGATGGATATCGGATAACCATTTGATCGATTGCAGGGTATTGTATAGAAAATGCGGGTTAATCTGCGCTTCGAGCGAGGCGAGCTCCGCTTCTTTTTGCTTGAGGTTGGAGACGAATACCGTGGAGATCAAATTCTGGATATCGCCAATCATGATATTAAAATGTTTATTCAATTTCCCGATTTCATCGGATTGGCTTACGCGCGCACGGACGGTCATATTGCCTTCCGCAACTTTCTCCATCAACCGGATCAGATTGTGAATCGGCCGGGAAATGCGCCGGCTTAGATGGTAAGCGATGACAGTACTCATCACGATCATGATCAGCGCCAGCAGAACAATGATGTTTTTCACCCGGAAAGCGTCCATAAACAAATCGCCGGCAGGGACAACAGTGATCATCTTCCAGCCTGTCGTATGAATGGTTGCAAACGCAACCAGTTTGCGAATTCCCTGTTCTTCCGTAAAATAATAGCCGTTATCATCGTGAAAAGCTTGCTGAACCAGCGCTTCCTTAATCGGTTCCAGCTTTTGCGTGACGAGCGTTTTATCACTGGCCGAAATGACCGTATTCGTATCGTCGAGAATCAGCGTATAACCGTTCGGTGCAATTCGACCGGAAGTGTAAATATTTTCCAGTGATCGTTCATTCAAATCCATCCACACTATGCCGATCTGGCGGCCGTAAGCGTTGCTTATTTTCTTAATAAACGTGACGACGTTCGCGTTGGAGCTGGCCGTATACCCGCCTACCTTGTGGGATGGCGACCATTTAGCGTCTTCCATGGCGGAATTGCGAAACGTTTGGAACCAGGAGAAATTGGTAAAATTGGGTCTCTCCCGCAGCTGATTCGCCGAGGAGAAAAAATTGCCGAGTGTATCGATAAAATACATACCATTAATGTCGTTACGGAAAATCGAGTATTTGTTCATTTCATCTTCAACACTTCGACTGATCTGGCTCTTCTCATAATCCGAGGCGGCTGGATAGGCTTCAATTTGCTTTTTAATCGGATTCGGCAGGTTGAACGAATCATAGAAAGCCGTATGCACGGCTTTCTCCGCTTCTTCCAGTACAACTTCCGAGTTCAGCGAGAGCTGATGGACCGTTTGCTGCAGGGAGCGACTGAGATTATTGTTAATAATGTGCGTCGCAACGCTGTAGGCAATATAACTTACGAGTGTCAGGGGGAGCACAACAAGGCTCAGGAAGGAGAACATCAGCTTGGCAAACAGATTGAACTTGACCCTCTTCATGGCGCCAACTTCCGAAAGTCGCTCGGCGTCATCCCCGTATGCTTTTTAAACATTTGGCCAAAATGGCGAAAATCTTTGTAACCTACGGCTTCAGCGACCTCGTAGTTTTTCATCCCGCCTGCCGTCAGCAGCTCTTTCGCTTTCTCCAGCCGCAGGTCCGCGAGAAAATCGGAGAAGTTGCTGCCCGTCTCCTGCACAAATAAGTAGCTTAGATAGCTGCGGTTCAGGAAAACCCGGTTCGCTGCGTCCGCCAAGGAAATCTCCTCGCCGTAATGCTGATTGACATAGTCGATGACCTCGCGAATGACTTTGCTGTACGGCTTGGGCAGATGCTGATGGAGGACATGCGTCGCCTCCTGAAACAAGGCATGAACACTGTCTGCAGCATCCAGCAGCGTATCGGATAAATACAGCGCTTCGCGTACCCGCTCCCTAAATTCCGCTGTCTGCTCTTTGCAGCGCTCGATCAAGATAGACTCGACAGCCTCCGCCAGCTTCAAGTAATAAGACTCGACGCTCACCGGATCGTACGCTGGCGGCTGCGCCAGCCGTTCCCGCAGCTTGCTCAGCTCATCCAGCAAGGGCTTGCTGCTGCCGAGCTGCAGCGCCTGTACCGCCGTGTGTGCAGACTCTCCGGCCGTCAACGGGGCTCCTGCCGCCTCTTCACCGGTCATCCACACGCGCTTGGCTGGATTCAGCCATCTGCCTTTGAGCGCGCGATCCGCCTCTTGATACGATTGGCGAAGCCCTTGCAGCCCGCTCGTCATCGAGCCGATCGCCCACGTCGTCGGAATACGCAAGTAATCGAGCATCGCCGACTGCGCGTGGTGGACCAGGCTCATTAATTGCTCTCGCTTGCCTTCCTGCTGCGTCAGAACCAGGCAGAGGCTCCCTGGCCGCAAATCCACGAGCTCACCGCTGCCTTCGCTTCTTACCAGTTCTTCCAAGATGTTCTGAACGGCAAAATGCAGCAAAGCGCCATCGCGAAATAACGTGCTCTTCTCTTTAAACGCATTGATTTTGACCAGTACGACAGCCTTCATCCCGGCCAGCGATTCCTGTAAGCCAAGCACGTGCTCGTAACGCTTCCATTGTTTTTCCCCAGCCTCGCCAAACAGCAGCTCCTTGAGCACCTTCTGTCTGGCGATGCCCACGGATTGCTGCAGAAGATGCGTCATCTGCTCCTGCTCGCGCAGCTTTCCGCGTTCTTCAGCAATCTCTTGCGTGACTTTTTCCACCGCTTGACCTAAAGATTTATTGTCAATCGGCTTTAACAAATAATCGGTGACCCCGTAAGAAATTGATTTTTTGGCATAACTGAAATCGTCATACCCTGAAATAATAACAATTTTAATGGACGGCCAGCGTTCCTTCACAATGCGTGAAAGCTCCAACCCGTCAAGCCCGGGCATCCGCACATCCGTCAGCAGAACATCCGGCTGCTGCTGCTCGATCATCTGAAGCGCTATTCGGCCATTAGGGGCTGCCTGCATCTCCTGAATTCCATAGCTGCTCCAATCAATCGCCCTCTGGATACCCATCCGCATCAACGGCTCATCATCTACGATTAATGCTGTCAACATGCACTTGTTCCCTCCTGCAGCGGTATATTCGGACGATCTTATTGCTAGCTATTGAATTCGCTGAACCGGGCGCATTCCCCTCTCATCTGACGTGTGAACAATCAGTTCCGGATGACCCGGCTGACCGCAGCGAAATCGAGCTCCCCGCTTTCCTTCGCTGCCATTTCATAGAGCTGCATCGCAAGTGCCGTCACCGGCAGCGGTTGGCCCAGGCCTTCCTGCAGCGCAATGCCAATATCTTTCTTCATCAAGTTGAGCTTGAAGCCGGGTTGGAAATTCCTTCCTGCAATAGCCTGCGCTTTATTGGCAAACATCCAGGAGCCGCCGGAGCTGGTGCCAATCACCTTCTGCAAAGCTTCCAAGTCGACGCCGAGCCGCTCGGATAAGGCAATTGCCTCCGAGGCGGCCAGCATATGTACGGCAGCCATCATCTGGTTGATTGCCTTCACCGCCTTGCCCGCACCGATCTCACCGACCTTGTGAACGGTTTGCGCGATCGCTTCCAACACAGGCTGCGCCTGCTGCAGCGCTTCTTCACTGCCGCCGGCCATCACGGTCAGCGTCCCTTTCTCGGCGCCGATTGTGCCTCCGCTGACAGGCGCATCCAGGACCGCAGCCCCTTTGGCCGCATAGGCCTGGGCCACCTCCTTCATCGCCCCCGGCGTGCCTGAGGTCATCTCCAGCAGCAGCTGTCCAGGCCGCACTGCAGCGAGCACAGCTTCTGACAGCAATACTTGCCGCATTTGCTTATCTTCCGGCAGGATGCTCACGATGACACCGGCTGAGGCGATCGCAGACGCAGCGGATGGATGCACTTCAGCCCCCAGGCTGCGCAGCTCATCGGCCGGCGCCGGATCCTTGTGGACGGTCACATGCAGCTTGAACCCGGCTTTGACCAGATTTCTCGCCATCGGCAAGCCCATAGCCCCCAAGCCCAGACATGCAACCTGCCGCATATCCAAAGGATTCATTTCGATTCCCCCTCATGTGAATTCATGTATCGAATAAGGAAAAACCCCGGTAGAACCGGGATTTTTTCGTTTAATAACCAGCTACGGACGCATCGACGGTCATGCCCATTTTATCGTACAGCTTACGGCGGCTCTTCTTGTCGGATTCCATCTCTTGCGTTGCGTATTTCGCCACATCCCATGCCTTCTCGAGCGGCACGACAACGATGCCGTCACCGTCGGCGACAATGATGTCATTCGGACGTACCAACTGGCCATTAATATTGACTGGAATATTATGCGCTTGGTACTCCACGCGTCCTTGCACCATGGTTTGGGAAACGTAACGCGAAAATATCGGAACTTGATTCAGGATCAGCTCATCCGTATCACGCGCACCGCCGTTGGTGATGATCCCTCTGCAGCCTTGGCTTTTATACTCCAAACCGTTGTTGGAGCCGATAATACCGACATTCGTATTGCTGGCATCGAGCACGAGCACATCGTCTTCGCCAATCTCTTTGCCCCAGTGATAAGTAGCAACGTTGCCATACCAGTGGTTCGAGAACTTCGTGTAGCTTTCCGGATCCATCGTCGGTATCGTGCGGTTCGTCGGAACGAACTGGACCGTTTTGGCAAATCCGCAAAAGCTGGTACGGAACAACGGCTTAATCTCATCCGTATGAATGCTTCCCATAAAATGCATCATGTTCCAGTCCATGCCATCACGCACATCGGCAACGCGCAGCTTGCGATAAACTTCCATCAATTTTTGCTTCTCTTCCTTTGTCAATTCGATCATGACCATTCACCTCTTTATTGGATTGGGGTGCTGCTTTGGCAAGTTATATACGAAGAGCGATCCGGGCTAAAGCTTCAAACCGCTCGATGCCACACTTTGAATCACATATCGCTGCAGGAACAGGAACAAGGCAATCATCGGGATAATCGTGAGTGTTGCCAGCGCAAGGCTGCTTCCGATGTACGTACCATTCGGTCCCAGCGTGAAATTGGCGACGCCGATCGAAACGGTATACATACTGCTTTTGGATAAAATGAGAAGCGGCCACAGCAATTCGTTCCACTTTTGCATCACCGTAATGATCGATAATGTTGCCATAATCGGCGCCGTCAAAGGCAAGTAAATCTTGAGAAAGATGCGAAAATGATGGGCACCGTCCATTTTGGCTGCTTCTCCCAGCTCATTGGGCAAGGAATCCATGAATTGCTTGACCAGGAAGACGCCGAAGGGATAAGCCAGTGTCGGCAGAATCACGCCAACGAACGTATTGATGAGTCCAAGCTGGTTAAAAATCAGAAATCTCGTGAACACGATGACTTGATCAGGCACCATCATGGCGCTGAGGATGATGAGCAGCCACAGCCTTTTGCCTTTGAACTCTCCTTTGGACAGCGCATATCCTGCCAGTGCAGCGCCTGTAATATGGCACAGGACTGAACCGGCGACAATGATGAGCGAATTCACATAATAAGTGCCTATGGGCAAGGATCGGAAAATGAGCGAGAAGTTTTTCCAGCCGAATTCCTCGGGCACGATGCGGGGCGGGAAGCTAAGTCCAAAATTGGCGTTGTTGTCCAGACTGATACCGATCATGAGCACAAATGGGTAGAGGAACACGAGCGCCAGTAGTGCAAGCACGATCAATCGGACCACTTCCAGCATGTGATTGCGTGTTGTCATTCGAACCGCCTCCTTTCATCGTTCCGCTCTGCGGCTGATTTTCAGATTCATGACCGTAATCAGGAGAATCATCAGGAACAATGCGATCGATGCGGCTGAACCATAGCCATACTGCGACTTCTCCATCGTTTCTTCATAGAAGAAGAGCACAATGGTTTGCAAGGAACGCAGCGGGCTTCCCGAAGCGCCTCCGAACGTGTACACATCATCGAAGCGTTGGAAGGCGCCGATGACACCTGTAATCAACAGGAACCAGAGGATCGGGCGAACGCCCGGCAAGGTGATATGCAGCAGTTCGTCGAAGCGCGAAGCGCCGTCTACGCGTGCGGCCTCATAATAATCCTTGGGAATCGATTGCAGGCCCGCCATCCATATTAGAATGTTAAACCCCGTCGACTGCCACAGCGCCAGGAAGATGACCACCCATTTGATCAGCGACGGATCGTTGACCCATTCTTTCGGACCGATCCCGAGCCACGACAGCACATAGTTGACTGTTCCGGAATGGTCGGGGAAAAACAGGACTTTGAACACGAGCACGACCGCCACAGCTGAAGTCACATTCGGCAGGAAGTAAATGACCTTGAGTACACCTTGGCCGTACACCGCCCGGTTGATCAGGGCCGCCAGGAGGAACGAAAGCGGCAGCCCGAGAAGCAATCCGAACAATCCGATGTACAAGGTGTTATAGATGGCGTAGTAAAAATTCGCATCTGTCAGCAAATGTTTATAATTAAACAAGCCTGCGAACTTTTCCAAAGTTCCGTTGCTGGAAACGTAGAAGCTGAGAAGCAAAGTTTTGATCATGGGGTAGTAGCTGATGAAGATGAGAACGCCGACGGTCGGCAGCAGATAGAGGTACCAGCTCAGCTCTTTCAGGAGTCGTCTTCTGCCTGAAGCGTGCCGGCTTATCACTCGTGTCGCGTGATGGGCCTCAGCAACCGTATTCGCATATGTCGTCGGTTTCATGTTGAAATCCTCCTTTGCCAAGCATACGCATACTGACGTTACTTTTGATCGGCCGCCTTGTTTTTGGCGAACTCATCCGAGACTTCTTTTTGAGCGGTATCCAGTGCCTCTTTAGAAGGTGTGTCTTTCAAAAGCACTTTTTCCAAAGCGCGTGTGAGCGCGAATTTTGCGGTAGTAAACCAAATCGGAGACATGTATTGCGCTTGACTGACCATCTTGAACATTTTTTCATCGGTTGCATCGGGCTTGTATTCCGGACCGAGCGATTTGGTCGAAACCGGCATCGTGTTCTTCGTTTCCCAGAGGAAGCGCTGACCGTTGCCGACGGACATCCACTTGACAATTTCCCAGGCGAGGTCTTTATCCTGCGTATTTTTCACCATTTGCACGCGTACGCCGCCCAGGAAACCGCCGGTACCCTGCGGACCTTTCGGAATCATCGCCACATCGTAACGATCCAGCATTTTCAGGGACTTGAACTTCTGCAATTGAATAGCGGGCAAATTGATGTACATCGCAATATTGTTCTTTGGCGTCGACCACTTCTCTGCGCCTTGCCCTTGCACCATACCAGGTGGCGTGAACGAAATCAGCTTTTTATACAAGTCGGTGGCTTTCACCATGCCCTCACTGTTCAGCGTGACTTGGTTCAGATATTCCTTGTAACCCATTTTCCCCATATCCGCACCAAATGTGTTGGCAATGATGGAGACCGCATAACCTGCTTGATCACCAGGGATGCGTGTGTACAGACCGAAGGTTTGCTCACCTGTTTTCGGGTTTTTGCCGGTCAGCTTCTTCGCCTTCTCCACCACTTCATCCCAGGTTGGATTCTCGGAAAGCGGTTCGACGCCGAAATCGGCGAAAATCGTTTTGTCAAAATAAATGCCTGAACCATCCACGGCGATTGGCAGCGCGTTATTCACGGTTTTGCCGTTCTGATCCACTTCCAGCGGACCGGTGAGCAGTGTAGGCGATAAATACAGGTCCTTGCTCCACTCTTTATCTTTCTCTTCAAAAGGTGTCAAGTCTTCGCTCAAGCCCTGATTCCACATGAATTTGCTGTCCGATTCGATCGATACATCGATCTGACGCGACTCCACGAGCGCTTTCGCCTTCGCTTGATGATCTTTATAAGGGTAAGTGACGACTTCAAAATCAATATTGGGATAGTCCTGTTTAAGTCGCTTTTTCAGCTCGTCAGCGCCGTAGACCATCTCGCCGGTTAACGGATCCGGTGCGGTCTGATCGTTCAATCCGACATAACCGATGCGAATTTTGCCTTTCAGTTCAGGCTTTGCTTTCACCGGCGATGTCGATACGCCGGACGATGCCGAGTCGCCTGTGCCTTTCCCGCTTGGCGAAGCCTGGTCCCCGTTACCGCATCCGGCAGTCGTCATGGCAAGCATTGCTGCCACGGATAATGTAAGCCATTTGCTCTTCATTGTTTGGCCACCCTTCATCTCTTGTTCGGTACCGCTTACATCCTTATTGTAGCGGAGCCCGGACAAGATTGTTAGGAGGCGCTGTTTGGATTATGTGGGCTTTGTTTAGCTTTTTTTCTATCAGCTAGCCTCAATATCCACAACGATGCCGTCCAATCTTCCCGATTGTCGGATGAAAGCGGAACAGGCATGGTGCTCAGCATTGCTTTCATAGGCGGCCAGCGCCTCCCGGCTCTCGAACCGCACAGTCAGCACGAGCTGGTAGCCTTGATTGCGCTCCGAAAAGTTCAAACCTGCCTGCAAGTCCAACACCCCCCACAGATGCTGCCTCAATGACTTAAAGCGGTCAATAACAGCCTGCAGCTGATCTTGGGAAGTTTGTTCCTGAAATTTAAGCAAAATAATATGATCCAGCATACGGTCCGCCTCCTTTAACCAGTTAATCCCTGAGTCTCACCGATAACCGGATGATGCTGAAACGCTGCTTCGCTTAGCTGCAAACCGTATTTGAGGCCGATCTCATGAAGCTCTTCCGCAACCTTAGGCGGGAGCTGAATGCCGCCTTGCTTACGAGCTTCCGTCTGGCGGTATTCAATCTCCCCGGGAACCAGAATCTCGCTGACACCGGGCGCTTTCGGTTCATTTTTAATTTGACGCATGTATTGATCGACCCGCTGCTTAAACATCTCAATCGGCATGAACCGGCTAATATCCACGGCCAGGAAAAAGTGCCCGACATTTTGCGGCTCCTGCCAATTCTCATACATGTTATTCACGTACTGCCCGTAGCCTGCGCCTGTCAGAACGCCGGACAAGATATCAATGAACATCGAGATCGCATACCCCTTCGGCCCGCCGACCGGCAAGACGGAGCCTTCCAGCGCCGCTTCCGCATCCGTCGTTGGTTTCCCCTCCTTATCGATGGCCCAGCCTAGAGGAATCGCTTCACCTTTCTGCGCTGCCACAATAATTTTGCCTCTTGCGACAACACTTGTAGCCATGTCCAAAATAAAAGGATTCTCCGCTCCTGCCGGCACTCCGATACATAGCGGATTCGTGCCAATGAACGGGCGCACACCACCTGTCGGAGGCATCGTCTGGGAGGCATTGGACATGACCAGCAAAATGAGATTGTGCTGAATCGCTTTTAACGCATAGTAGGCGCCGGTACCGAAATGGTTAGAGCCTTTGACCCCCACAATGCCTGCCCCGTGCAGCTTGGCACGCTCCATCGCCAGGTCCAGCGCATGGCGGCCCACCACCGCTCCGAAGTTGTTGTTCCCGTCAACAAGGGCCACGTTGCCATGCTCCGAGACGACGGATGGCTTGGCATGCGGATCCATCATGCCTTGCTCGACCCGCTTCAAATAAATGCCGGTGCGGACGACGCCGTGCGATTCTACACCCCGCAGGTCAGCCTGCACCAGCGACTCCGCCACGATGGACGCATAATTTGCAGGCACGCCTGCACGAGCGAATACTTCACAGCAAAAGGACTGCAGCTTCTCCCAATCGTATAAAAGCGGTAAACTCGATGAACTCATAATCCTTCACAGCCCTTCTGCTTAAGTAGCTGATCCACCCAATCCCTGCTGACCGTGCCGTCCTCGATCGACTGCAAAATCTGCCGTTCCCGCTCCTGCTGTTCGCGAACGAGCTGCAACAAGCCTTGCGCCTCCTTGAGGGGCACGACGGCGAGACCGTCTTCATCGCCGACGATGATGTCGCCAGGCTCAATGACGAGCCCGCCGACGGAGACGGGCACATTAATTTCCCCGGGACCGTCTTTGTACGGTCCACGATGGGTCACGCCCCTGGCATAAACGGGGAACGTGTCTGCCGTGAAAGCCGCCGTATCGCGAATGGCGCCGTCAATGACAAAGCCGGCAATTTGCCGTTTCTGGGCAAGCCGCAGCATGATCTCGCCGACGATTGCATTGGTCGTATCGCCGCCGGCATCAACAACAATTACGTCCCCCGGCTCGGCCATATCGATGGCTTTATGCACCATCAAGTTGTCGCCAGGTCTTGTTTTTACAGTCAGCGCTGCGCCTACCAGCTTGCCTGCCTGGTGGTAGGGACGGAGTCCTGCGCACACCGCATGCATGCGGTTGACATTGTCACTAATGTGCGGCGTCACCACATCTTGGAATTGATGAAGCAATGTGCGGTCCGGGCGTTCAGTTCGATGCACGATTCGGAAACCTAGGTTGGGCATCACGGCACTCTCCTTCATATGGGTTGTCGGTCATAGTGTTGATCATGACCGGGTTGTTGATTTGATCTTGTAAATCGATTTAGGAAATCGATTTACAAGTAAAATTTAACATGTTTACTGCGTTTCAGCAAGCGATTTCATTAAAAAAACGCAGGGGAACGTAGATCCAAATTGCGGGTCTGGAGCAGTCGTGAGACGCTAAAGCCCAGCAGCGCCGGATGAATCGCTGCTGGGCTTCCTTTACACCGTCACAGGCCCAACTCTTGTCGCTGCTGGCTAACCTCTTCACAACCTCTAGCTACTCTAACAAGTCCCACACGCCTCCCACGCACGCAGTCCGATTTTAGCCAATTGCAGACGCTCCTCCCCACTCTCACACTGCTCTAGTCCGATTTTGCCCAACTACAAGCACGAAAGAGCAGCCGAACGCGCGAATCCTCCGCTCCAAGCAGGCAAATTCGGACTACAGCCCCCATTCCTCCTCACAGCCACTCTCTAGTCGGTCAAATCCGGACTACAGCTTCTCCGCACCTTCCACACGTACTAAAAAGCCCAGCAGCGCCTGATCTCTCGCTGCTGGGCTAACGTCTTTACCAGTCCCAAGCTACTGGGACGGCAACCAAACCAGTCGGTCCTGGCAAGTATGCATCGAGCCATGACGCCCCCTTGCCAAACAAAAAAATGCGTCAGTCGATCATCGACTGCGCATTTGTTCTCCGCCACTCGACCTTCTTACGACCAGGTCGGGCTGGAGGATGACGTGTTTCGGTTTGCGTACGGTTTTGTTGC
>Ga0209566_100940_pt1 | contig 13263 bp, 14 predicted proteins | sample Araplavi_mTSA_r2_2_FD_184287 | JGI IMG/M metagenome (GOLD analysis project Ga0209566, IMG submission 184287) | Arabidopsis root microbial communities from North Carolina, USA - plate scrape CL_Cvi_mTSA_r2 (SPAdes) (version 2) | ecosystem: Host-associated > Plants > Roots > Endosphere | place...
TAGCGGAACAAGACTTCCGCTATCCCCACCCAAAGCGCGGCTCACGCCCTCGGAGCAGCGGATACCGAGCACCGCTCGCGCCCCTGCACAGCAAAAAAAGCGGAAGCCAGTGCTTCCGCTTTTTTTACGGTCCAATGCCGGTGCCCGTGCAGCCGTCGCCGCAGCTTAAACCTGAGTCGCCAGGTAAGCTTCGAGCTGGTTGAACGTACCTGCAAAGCCTTGCTGCATGCTCTCGTGCATCGCGGCAAAGAACTGAACTTCCTCTTCTGTCGCGTTGATCGGGCCGCCCGTGAGCGTGAGAATCGTTTGGCCGTCCTGCTCCGTGAAGGTCAAAATATTTTGAATTTCCAGCGGGAAGTTCGGCGCAAAAGGAGGGCGTACCGTGTTGCCTTCCGGATCGGCGAAAGAATTCGTGAACACGATTTTGTCCGGCGGCGAAATTTCGTTGAATACGAATTTGCCCCACATTTCGTGGCCGTCAGGCGTTTTCATGCTGTAATGAAACATGCCGCCTGGGCGCAGGTCCAGCTTCGCCACATGGATGGACATGCCTGTCGGTCCCCACCATTTGGCCAGATGATTGGCATCGGTCCATACTTGAAAGACGAGTTCGCGTGGCGCGTTCAAAGTGCGAGTAATGACGAGATTGCTAGCTGCTGCTTGATTAGACATGGATAATTCCTCCAAATGTTATAGTTAGTGTAATGCTTCAATCGCGCTCAGGCGTTAAGCCCAAATGTTCAGCAAGGCGATCCAGGGTCTGATAGCCCAGTTCGACGGCGCCGAATCCAATAGTTCGGTCACGTTCTTCCACGGTAGAGAAGAGCATGTGCATCGTGACGACGGTTTTGCCGTCCTGTTCCTTAAAAGTTACGGTGGTCACGAATGGATTCGGATTGTTCTCTTCATCAGAGCCGTGCTTATAAACGAGACGCTCCAGCCTGTTCACTTCGACGTATACGATTCTGTTGTCGTAATCCGTGCCGTCAGGACCGTGCATAACGAATCTCCACTCACCGCCTGGTCTTACATCCATCACATGGGTCGTAGTTGTAAACCCGTTAGGCCCCCACCATTTGCCGATATGGTCCGGATCGGTCCAAACAGTGAACACCGTCCCTCGTGGAGCCATAAAACGGCGTGTCATCACAATCTCACGCTCCGCAACGTTGGTTGGGGAGTTGTCTGTTGCTTTTACTTCAGACTTGTTCATACCTCCAAGGTTTAATATGGCACGAATGCATGAATGAATCCAAAATGATCCTCCCCATCCCATGGCGGTCCGCGGGAGCTCTCAGCGTGCGTTGCTGATCACTCGTGATCGCGGGTCTTATCCAGTCCTTGCAGCTCGCGCAAATAATCGTCCAAACGGTCCAACCGCTCTTCCCAGAGGCTCCGGAAGGAGGCAAGCCAGCGATCCATCTCCTGCAGCGGCGCAGGGCGCAGCTTGTATATACGCCGGTTGGCTGCCGGCTGAACCTCGACCAGTCCGGCTTCGCTTAAGACGCGAAGATGTTTGGACGCTTGCGGCTGCTGCAGCCCAAGCCGATCAGCAATCTCCCCGACAGTCAGGGGGCCGTCACGCAAGAGCTCGACAATGTGCAGGCGGTTCGGCTCTGCCAGAGCACTAAGTGTTGAATTCATGAATTAAACATACCTCATAAGGAATATTCATGTCAAGGAATATTAAAATCGAACTTTTCATATCGTTGCACGATCTGCGTGTTATCAGCTTGTCCAATTCCTATGCGATCCAACCAGGTCGTGACGTAACCGATCGCGACGGAGCGAATAAGCCCGATACTATTGATCATCCGTCCAGCCGGAGATAGAGGCGGTTTGGGTGTATTTGTGCAACATCGTGTATAATTGTTAATTGGCTGCATTGTTTTAATGTTTAAACTGCAAAAATTGCGCACCCTATTGGGTGAGATGGCAGGATCCGTTAGGCAGGAGTGAGGAACGCCATAAAGATTTCACGTTTAAAGGAGAAGCCTATGACAGCGACCAAATCGATGGACCCTAAAGTCCTGAACATTTTAAAAGACAAAGTAAAGCTCATTGAAGCGAATGAAAAAGCGATTTATCTGGTCGGACCAATTCATTTGCCTGTACGTTTGTTCGATGAAACGGTGCAGTTCAAATGGTACTGCTGGTTGAATTGCAAAGAGGTAACGGATGATTTTGAACGTATTATTGAAAAGCTGTCGTCGGCGAATTTGGCAGAGTTCCAGCAATCCAGTGTGTTGGTACACGGCGATTTCGAACATGCGGATGAGGCTTTAATCCGTCTGCATTCCATTTGCCATACAGGCGATATTTTTGGTTCGAAGCGTTGTGATTGCGGGTTTCAGCTGAAAACGGCGATGAAAGCCATCGCTGACCATGGTAACGGAGCGCTGTTCTATTTGGCCAATCAAGAGGGCAGAGGGATCGGACTGTTCAGCAAAGCACTGGCTTACATTTTACAAGAAAATGGCTTTGATACGGTTGATGCTAATTTGCAGCTCGGCTTTGTGGATGATTCCAGAGATTACAGCGATGCTATACGCGTACTGAAGGCGCTGCGCACGAAACCGGTCAAAGTGATGACGAACAATCCCAAAAAACTGGCAGCGCTGCAGAAGGCCGGCATGAACATTGCTGATCGGGTCGAGCTGTGGGGTGATGTGTCCGAGTATAACGAGAAGTATTTGCAGACGAAAATTGCCCGTTCCGGCCACTTGGAGGGCGAAGGCTGCTGCAACGATTAAGAAGACGGTCCGTTTACTTGGGTCGGGGAAAAGAGGGAAACCGTGAAACTAGGATTTGATATTGATGATACGTTGATTGATTTACGACAGCATGCTTTTCATTTATATAACCAGAAGCTTGGAAGAAACATCGGGGTGGACGTCTTCGAGGCGATACCGACCCTGGAGATTCACGAAGCTTTCGGGATGACGAGAGAAGAAGGCGGAGCGATGTGGGCGAGTCTGCGCGATGAAATTTATTATACGTCCTGTCCACCCTTCCCTCATGCTGTGGAGACGCTGAACGAGCTGGTCGAAGAAGGGCACGAGGTTTATTACATTACGGCTAGACCGAAGGATCACTGCGGACGCACGCTGGAGTGGCTGCTGAAGAACGGCTTTCCTGTCGCCGAAGGGCATTTTTATTGCGGGATGGATGACAAAGAGAAAGTACATATTATCAAGGAACTTGAGCTTGATTATTATTTTGATGATAAACCGGCTGTTTTGGAGACGTTATCCGACCTTGCGCTGCAGGTGTATGTGCGTGACAGGTCTTATAACAGGCATCTGGAGCTGCCGCGGATTACGTCATGGAAGCAGCTAAAACAAGAAATGAACAAAGAGGGTATCCCTGAGTAAGACGGGGGTATCCTTTTTCACGTATAGGCGGGGAAATGACGAGTCATAATAATGGAAACATGGAAAGCCACGGGAGGCTTGTATGGAGTACAAAAGTGTAATTATCGGAGCCGGAGTTGCCGGCTTTACGGCTGCCGTGTATTTGGCGCGGGCCGGACTTCAACCGCTCGTTATCAAAGGCCAGAGCCCGAGCTACCATTTGACGACAACGACCGAGGTGGAATATTTTCCAGGTTTTCTGCGCGGCATCGATGGGCCTGAGCTGCTGGACAATATGTTCCGGCAAGCGGAGGATTTCGGCGCCCAGGTCAAAATCGGCGATGTCTACAAGATAGACTTGTCGAGCAGACCTTTTCGCGTTTGGATGGAAGGCTGGGGCGAAATCCAGGCGCAGACGCTGATCATTGCCACAGGAACGACAGCCAAGCTGCTGGGCATCCCGGGTGAGCGGGAGCATCTCGGCCTCGGTGTGAGCACGTGTGCGCCGTGCAGCGCTTTTTTTGTCCGCGATAAAAAAGTGATTGTCATCGGCGGCGGCGATTCAGCTATGGAGGAAGCGATTTATTTAAACAATTATGCTTCGGAAATTGTCGTCGTTAACCGCTCTGCCCAGCTGCGCGCCTCATTAGCTCTGCAGCAGCGCGTGCGGAAACTGAAGAAGATCAAGTTTCTCATGAACCGAACGCCGGTGGAGATGATTCCCGGTGACAAAGGCATCTCGGGGCTGCTGGTGACCAATCAGGAGACAGGGCAGGAGGAGCGTCTGGAGGCGGAGGGCATCTTCGTGGCGATCGGCAGCAAGCCGAATACGGGCTTCCTCGTCAATCAGCTGCCGCTCGATGAGCAGGGCTACGTGCTGGTGAAGCCCGGGACGACGGAAACGGACATTCCCGGCTTATTCGCTTGCGGGGACGTGCAGGACCGGCGGTACCGGCAGATTTTGAATGCAATCGGCTCCGGCTGCATGGCTGCATTGGATTGCCAGAGGTTTTATCAAGAGATGTAAGGGCTGCCTGCTGCAGCTCTTTTTTTGTAGGTATAGGGAATCTACCAATTTTCGACAGGAGGATGATATAATACGCTTAAATAGATCACTCAGGAGGCTGAGAACATGAATATTGCTGAAGTTTTAGGGCTGCCGCATCTGCTCCAAGTGCATAAAATCATTTGTGTCGAGCCCCATCCGGATGATAACGAAGTTGGCGCAGCAGGGACTTTAAGGGAGCTTGCTTTACGTGGTTGTGAAATCGTTTACATTACAGTGACAGATGGCAGAGCAGGCGGTTCCTCGCGTGGGTCTGATGCGGCCGGCATCGTGCAGATCCGCAAACAAGAACGCGCAGCAGCGGGGCGCATTGTCGGGGTTGCCAAACAAATCGCCTTGGATTTCCCGGATATGGGCGACTACACCGAGCAGGATCTGTTGGCCAGGCTGATCCCGATCATTAGAGATGAGCGGCCCGATATGCTGCTCACCGTCGATCCGTGGATGCCGTACGAGGCCCATCCCGATCATATCAAGACGGGAAAAGCGGTGACGGCGGCGATGCTTTTTTCGGCAAATACGTTCCTGTATCCCGGCCCGGATCCGTATACCGTTCCGCAAATTGCCTTCTATGCAACCTCGCACCCGAATACGTATATTGACGTTACCCCGCATTGGGAGCGGAAAATGGAAGCCATACTGGCGCACCAAAGCCAGTTCGGCGACGCGCAATGGCCGATGTTGCAGACATACTTGGAGTACCAAGCAAACCAGCTGTTTACGGCTTGGAAGCATGCGCCGGGTGCGCAGGGTTATGCCGAGGCGTTCAAGGTGCTGACCGGGCAGCAGCTGCACTTTTTTCCGGCAGCGCTGTACAGTTAGACGGAGGGCAAACAATCGGCGGTATAGGGGGAGTTTTTGTATGCAAATATCGGCGTCCAAAAAACTGGCCTACAGCTTCAATCAGGTCGGTCTCAGCGTTTTATGGCAAGCGTTCAGTGCTGTTGCCGTTTTCTACTACGTCACCGTACTCGGTGTTTCGGGCACGGCGATCTCCAGCGGTATGATCATTTACGGCATCCTCAACGCGCTGTTTAATCTTCTTGCCGGTTATATAAGCGATCGTACCAAATCGCGGTGGGGTCGGCGCATCCCATACATTCTGTTCGGCAGCCTGCCGTTTGGCCTCGTTTTTTATTTCCTGTTCACGCCGCCGGCAGCAGGCAAGGAGATGCTGCTTCTCTACTTTTTTGCCCTGACGTTTATCTTTGATTTGGCTTATACGTTTATCGGGCTCAACACAGGTGCGCTGTTTCCTGAAATGTTCCCGACCCAAAAAGACCGTTACGACGTCTCCGCTTATTTGCAAATGCTTAGTATTATCGGCATGATTATCGGAATTGCCCTGTCCAAATCGCTCGGCCAAGCGATCGGTTGGGGAGCGATGGCCGCTATTTTTGCATGGATCGCCATCGTGGCTTTGTACATTTCGCTGTACGGCTCGTTCGAAAATGCTGCACACCGCGCTGAGCCGCTGCATTTCATCGCCGCGACCCGCTACACCCTCACAAATAAGCTGTTCAACGCCTATGTCGTTGCCAATCTGCTCATCCAACTGGTCACCACGATGTTCGTCACCCTCACAGCTTTTTACACCAAATATGTTGTTGCCCTGTCCGGGACGCTCAATTCCGCGTTTCTCGGTGCCGTGTTTATTGTTGCTATTCCGATGTCCTTCGTTTGGGCGCGAAGCGGCATCCGCCTGTCGACCGTGCGTGTGGCGATGATGTCCAGCGTCCTATATGCCATTATTGCGCTGGGCTTTCTTGTCGCACATAGTGCGGTCACGGTCATCATCATCGGCGCGCTGCTCGGCATCCCGGTTTCGGGCTTCATGCTGAGCTTGCACGTACTCCTTTCCGATGTCATCGATTACGATGCCGTGCAGACGGGTCGCCGCCGTGAAGGCATGTATTATGGCGTCAACGGCTTCATTATCCGCATCGGCATGTCGCTGCAGTATGCCATCATGGGCATTTTCTTTGCGACCAGCGGGTTCAATGAAGGCTCGGAGATGCAGACAGCAGGTGCGATCTATGGCTTCCGCTTCCTGATCGGCGGGCTGCCGTTCATCATTCTGCTGATCGTGCTGGTCTTTCTTTTTCGATACGAGGCGGCGAATCGTAAGATGTTAGCGGAGGGCGGGCACAGGGGGAGTGTCTCGTTGTAGTAATGGTGGGGAGCTGAGATGTACTGGGATAGTTGCGGACTGGAGCTGCTGCGGCTGCTGAAATTGGTGCTGCAGTCCGAAATTTCCTACTTAGAGAGCTGATTTGGTGGGTGAGGCGCTGTAATCCGACTTTGCCGAATTGGAGCGGGAGTTGGGTGAGATGCTGGCGAAAAAGAGGGCTCCAATTGGGTATTATCGGACTGGAGGCCGAAAGGCGGCCCATATAGCTGCTGCAGTCCGAATTTCCCCAATTGGAGCCTCGAGAATTGGTCAAAGCTGATCGTGCCCGAGGCTCCTACAACTGAATAGATGCCCCGGGCTGCAAGGAGAGCAGACCGGTAAAACCTTCCGACACCAGCTGCGCAAGCAGCTGGTTTGTTGCATTGTGCGGCGCGTGTACGAGCACAATGGCGCCAGCGGTCAGCTGCTGCAGCATGCGCCGCACGTCCGGCAAGCCCTGATGGATCTTGTAGCGGACCACGTCCATCCGGCAGCCCCGCGCCGCAGCGTCCATGCGCAGCAGCTCCTGCGCGTAACTGCCCTCAGCGGCATGCCCGGTGATGACGATGCCGCTGCCCGGACGTTGGCGCAGCCGCGCTACGTATGCCTGCGCCTTCACGGACTGCATCATGCCGTCCGTGGTGAAGAAGATGCCCGGCTGCGCATCGGCGCCCAGCAATCGTGCCCGCTGCGCATCATCGCGGATCACTTCAACGCTGCCGGGCAGTAGCGCATCCGCGATGAGCTCGCGGGCGCCTGGGCGCAGCCACGCGGGCTGATCAGCGAGCTGCTCCATCGCCTGCAGCAGCTCCGGCTCCACCAACAGCGGCACCGCCGGGAAGCGCTGGCGCATTAGCACCAGCAGCTCTTGACCGCGGCCGCTGCGCGGCACCGGCAGCAGCAGGTGGCCGCCATCTGCGAGAATTTGCGCGCTGGCCGTGTAGAGCTGCTCAAGCTTATTCGCCTGCTGCTCCGGGTCAGCGCCGTAGGCGGCATCGATGACCGCGCCGTGCAGCGCACCCATACCGCCGGGTACGTCCTGCGGCGAGTCCGTACCGAGCAGGAGCGACTCTTCCGTGTAGTCGCCGGAATAAAAGAACCGTTGGCCGCCCAGGTCAAACAGCAGCCACACCGAGCCAAGCATATGGCCGCTCCGCCCCCAGCAAAAGCGCAAATCAGGCGTGAGATCGGCCCAACGGAGAGTAGGGGAAATATCCTCGATATATACGAACTCGATCGCTGCGATATCGGCTTCGCTATAGGGCAGTGAGCCGCCTTTTTTGTTTACATAATTAGTCCAAGCTGTATAATAAGCGGGCAGTTGTTCGGCCGTATGGCGGGTCGTCCATACTTTGCCTTTGAAGCCCAGCTTATAGAGCCAAGGAATGGCGATCGAATGATCCTCATGCGCATGGGAGAGGAAGACGGCATCCAGCTGTGCAACCGCCTCAGGCTCGAGCAGCGGGTATTCGCCGCAGCCGACGCGTTTGACGCCGCAATCGAGCAAAATGCTCGTATCCCCCTGCCGCAGCCAATAACAGGAGCGGCCGTGTTCGCCAGCGCCGCCCCATACTTGTAATTGCATCATGTTACATTCCACTTTCTGTTAGAATTCATGCTGTTTACCAGCAGCAGGAGCAGCGTTGTGAGTCCGACGGAGATGACAGCCATCGCCATTCCGAGTGAAACCTGCCCCTGTTCAAACTGGGCGAAAATATAAGTTGCTGACGTTTTCATCGAAGGCGGCAGCACCAGCAGTGAGGCCACCAGTTCCCGCAGGGAGATGGTGAATGTCATCATCCAGCCGGCGACAATGCCAGGCAGCAGGAGCGGCATCACGATGCGCTGGAATACGTACCACGGCCGGCCGCCGAATACTTGCCCTGCATGGCGCAGCGAATCGTCAAGCTGCCCGTTGCGGGCTTTGACATATTGCACGGTGTAGGGCAGGAAGAAGACCACATAGGTGAGCACCACCATGCCGTATGTGTTGTAAAGCGGGATCGGCATCCATGGTGCGTTCCATAGCATAATGAGACCAACGACCATAACCATGTCTGGCACGGTGTTCGGCAGCAGGCTCAGCATGTCGGTAACCCGCTGTGCCAACCGGCCTGAGCGGCCAATCGTCAGCGCGAACCAGGTGCCGAGGGCGGCTGCGATACAAGCGGCAAGCAGTGCCAGGCCCAAGCTGTTCAGCAAGGCTTGCATGCTGGAGGAGCCCCAGGTCAGCAATTCGCCATAGTGCTGCAAGGTGAGGTTGGTCCATGCAAGCCCGTTGCCGCGAAGCTTCATTAATGAAGCGGAAATAATCGAGAAGTACGGGATACCGATGGAAATGGCGAGCAGCAGCAGGACGTAGGCCCAAGCCAGAGCGCGCTGCCAACCATGGACTGCGTACAGCTTCTCACGCGAGCCTTTGCCGCCGACCAGGTTGTAGGAATGGCGGCGTACGATGGCAGACTGCACATACCAGAGCACCAGGCAGGCTAATAAAAGCAAGGAAGCGAGCGACGTCGCTTTACCGAAGTCAATCGGCCAGCTGGAGATGGACGACTGGATTTCTGTCGTCAACACGAAGTAGCCGATGCGCCGTCCGAAGGTGGCCGGTGTGCCGAACTCGGCGAGCGTTTTGACGAAGATCAGCAAAGCCCCCATCACATAGCTGGAAAAAATAAGCGGCAGCATCACACGCCGCGCCGTATAGAAGAAGCTGGCGCCATGAACGGCAGCGGCTTCTTCTTTGTTGCCGCCGATTTGCTCCAGCGCATTCTTTAGAATCAAATAAAGAAATGGGAATAAATGCAAACTCATAATTGCAATCATGCCGAACAAGCTGAAGAAATGTCGGCTTACCCAGCCCGCAGCCGGAAGCAGCTGCTGCAAGTAACCGTTCGGCTGCATGAATAAGATCCAGCCCATCGAGCCGATGTATGGCGGGGTCATGAACGGAATGAGCAGAACGATATCCAGCCAGCGATGCTTGCGCAGCGGCGTTTTGGCCATGATCCAGGCCAGTGGGAGCGCCAGAATGGTACAAGCGACGACGACCCAGACGCCCAGCATGAAAGAGTGCATAAAGACGCCGGTCAAGTTCTTTTGCATAACGGTTCGTAGTGGAGCCAGCAAATCCAGGGAGCCTTTCGGCAGCACGCTGGTCAAGATCACATAAAAAAGAGGGAGGACGACGAGCATCGCCAGAAGCAGCAATGCCAGCACCGTCCCCGTACGTTTTATCATCATCGGGCGATCATCCCCATCCGGAGCTTACTTTTTAAACAGTTGTGTAAATTTTTGCGTAACGTCCGTTTGATTGTCGTTCATCCAGCTCCAGTCGACTTGAATGGCAGGAATATCTTTGGCGCTTGGACGGCCTTGAACGGTGATGTCGCTGCGGCCGGAGAGCAGGTAGTTGTCCGTCACCATTTTTTGCGCTTCGTCGGAAATCAGGTAATCGATGAAAGCTTTAGCTGCATCCTGGTTTTTGCTTGTTTTCATGATCATAGCAGGACGTGGGGAGATGACAGTGCCGCCAGCCGGGTAGATCAGATCAATGGGCTCGCCTTTCGCTTTGGAGGCGTAAGTCATATAGTCAACGCTCGCCATAACGATGCTTTTGGCACCGGAGATGACAGGATCAAGCGCTTCTTGGTTCGCACCGGCGATAATAGCGCCGTTCGCTTTTACGCTGTTGAACAAATCCCAGCCTGCTTGGCCGTTCTTGTTTACATAACCTGTCATGAAGTCCAGCGCGGAACCGGATTGCGCAGGGTCTGGAATGTTAACTTTGTCTTTCCATTCCGGTTTGGACAGGTCGCTCCATTCTTTCGGCGGGTTCGTGACCGTTTTCGTGTTATAAGCGATGCCCAGTGCGGAAAGGCTGTAGCTGAAATAGTTGCCGTCTTTGTCCGAGTAAGCCGGGATCAGCTTGTCTGCACCTTTCGCTTCTTTGTAAGGGAGTGTAAGACCGCTCTTGGTCATGCCGATGGCAGAAGGGAGGGAAGCCAAGACCACGACGTCAACAACCGGGTTCGCTTTTTCCGCTTCCATACGCGCCATAATTTTACCAGTTGTACCTTGGAACATTTCCACTTGCACGCCTGTTTTTTCTTGGAACGATTTTTGAATTTTTTCAGCCAATCCGGCAGGACCTGCGCTGTATACGACAAGTTTGCCGCTCAATTTCTTAGGCTCCGCCGTTGCAGCAGCTGTCGAAGCAGCCGGAGCTTGGGAAGCAGCTGGCATCGCACTTGGGCTTGTGCCGGCGCCTGCTTGTGTGTTCGCCGTTCCGGAGCCGGCGCCGCAAGCACTCAAACCGACGCCGATCAGAACGGACATCAGAGCTAATGTGGTAGTTTTAAACGATTTTTTCATTTTCATGGATATAACTCCCTCTCCTATTTGCTTCTTATTATTTGTTCTTACGTGTGAATAATGTTATGAATGTGCTGCTGTGAAACAAACAATTGCACGTGCTCGCCAATGGTTCTGCGCTCCGGGTGATAAACAAGCCATTCCCCGAGCTGGCCCATATCGACGGAGATTTCGTAGCGCTCGCCGACATAGCTGACATTGCGGACGACGCCATCCAGGGACAGATCTGTTGCATCCTGCTGCGACCCATGCACATGTTCCGGACGTACCAGCCTCTTGTCCACCTCTAGCCAGTTCGTCTTGCCGATGAAGCGGGCCGTAAAAGCGTGGGTAGGCGTACGGTAAATCACTTCCGGAGCCGCCTGCTGCAGGATCCGTCCGTCCTTCATCACGACGATCTCATCGGACATCGACATCGCTTCTGTCTGGTCATGCGTTACGTAGACGGCTGTGAAGCCGATGGTGCGTACGAGATTCATCAGCTCAAGACGCATCTCTTCACGCAGCATCGCATCGAGTGCACTCATTGGCTCGTCGAAGAGGACGAGCTGCGGACGAATTGCGATGGCCCGTGCGAGGGCGACACGCTGCTGTTGACCGCCGGACAGCTGATGCGGGTAACGCTTTTCCATGCCGGACAGTCTGACCAGCGCAATGGCCTCCAGCGATCTTTGGCGCCAGTCGGCGGTGTCCCCTTTGGCCTTCAAGCCGAAAGCGACATTTTCCAGCACGCTCAAATGCGGCCATAAGGCAAAGTCCTGGAACACCATCCCGAAGTTGCGCTGATGAACAGGGCGGTTAATTCTGCGGGACTTGGCGTACAGGCAGGTATCACCGAAGTGAATCTCGCCTTGGTCCGGCGTTTCCAGCCCGGCGATCATACGCAGCAGTGTCGTTTTGCCGCAGCCTGACGGTCCGAGGAGCGTGGTGAAGCGCCCTTTTGCCAGATTCAGCTCGATATTGTCCAGCGCAGTTGCAGAACCGAAGGTTTTGTGAATACTCCGAAGTTGTAGAGTCATGTTTTGGTTACCTTCCATGTTTAGGAACTTAACTTCAGTCTAGAGGTGGACAATCAATGGAGTGTTATCGAGGTGTAAAGGTTGTGTTAATTTTTTATTGGTAATCTATTATTCTCCATAGATTTTTTCTATAATGGTTACGACACTTTGAATGAGGGAAGAGGATAGGCGTTCATGCTGAATTGGAATTTGATCAAGCTGCAGATCATTGAGTTGTTGGATAAACACAAGCGCATTACGGGCGTAGCCGAGCAGTTGGAGCTCAAACAGCCGACCGTTTCTTTTCATATGAAAAGCATGGAGAAGGAGCTTGGCGTGCAATTGTTCTACACGAAAGCAGGAAAAGTGCACCTGACCGAAGCCGGACAGTCCTTGTACCACTATGCCGTGAAGATCAACGCGCTGGCGCAAGAGGCGGAGCGGGTCGTGAAGGAGTACGATGAGCGGGGGAGCGGGCAGCTCAAAATCGGAGCCAGCTATGTGCCGGGCACCTATTTACTCCCGGCGGTTCTCAGCACTTTTTCCAAACTGTATCCCAAACTGTCCATCTCCCTGACGGTCCGGACTTCCCCGGTCATTCAGGATATGCTGCACAATCATGAACTTGATATCGGTGTGATCTCCGCCGAACCGTTCCAGTGGGCTCCGCTTATCGGCGAGACGCTGTGCGAGGACGAATTGGTCATGTTTTTTTCTCCTCAGCACTGGCTGGCGAACATGGAAACGGTCTACCCGGAGCGGTTGAAGGATGTGCCGTTTATTTTGCATGGACAAGAGTCCAGCACGCGCAGCATGACGTTAAAGTGGGCCAAAAATACAGGTATCACACTGGGCATGGCGATGGAAATGGACTCGCTGGAGGCCATTAAGCAGGCGGTGATGACAGGGGACAGCGTCTCCTTCATTTCCAAGCTGGCGATTGCCAAAGAGGTGCAGCGAGGCGAGCTGACGTGGCGCACGATCCCGCAAAATCCGCTCAAACGCTATATTTATTTCACCTACAATGAGGACCGGATCCGCTCTTCGTTGTTTGATACGTTTTTTGATCATCTTCGGGAATCTGTACGGAGCTTGTAAATGGATTTACAAAACATCCATGGCGATTTGATAATTCGATAACAAACCTCCATTACTGTTTGGTGTGTAAGTCATGTGAGCCAAACTTTACCAAAAGCGGAGGAGATGGATTGATGTTGAAGAAAAAAGCTTTTACAGCTGTGCTGGCAGCGATCGTTGGTTCCAGCTTGTTAGTCGGAGCGGTGGGAGCACCAGAGCCGGCTG
>Ga0209566_100941_pt1 | contig 13227 bp, 10 predicted proteins | sample Araplavi_mTSA_r2_2_FD_184287 | JGI IMG/M metagenome (GOLD analysis project Ga0209566, IMG submission 184287) | Arabidopsis root microbial communities from North Carolina, USA - plate scrape CL_Cvi_mTSA_r2 (SPAdes) (version 2) | ecosystem: Host-associated > Plants > Roots > Endosphere | place...
ACCGATCCGCACGGTGGTGGCCGGATCGGACAGGTTCTTCACTTGCGCGACGAGATTGCGATGGGCGATGGGCCGCACCTGCATCAACCCGCGTGCGCCGGCCACTCTGACCGCGTGGCGATCGAAGCCCGACTCGGCCGCGCCGCATCACTCGTCGCGGCCGCTCGACTCGCCGCCGCCCTTCGCGAGGCGCCACGCGATCGTGCCGAGCACGCCGACCGCGACGACCAGCGCGCCCCACAGCACGTAGCGGCGCGGTGCGTCCGTGTCGGCGGCCGGCGCCGGCGTGACCGCCGATACCGGGAACGCCGCGCCGACGCGCGCGGGCCGCACTTCGGGGGCCATGCCGACCAGCAGCGCGTCGCGGCCGACGGCCGACGACACGAGCGACGCGTCGCCGACGCCGAGCGTAAACGGCGGTGCGCCGCGCGCCACGAAAGTCAGCGCGGCCGGATGCCAGCCGATCGCGACGGCCGGCTGGCCGCCGCCGAATCCGCCGTTGCGCATGTCGACGACGATCCGCCACGTGCGATCCGTATTCGCCGCGAACTCGAGCGGCGGATTGCGCTGCTCGCCGGCCTTGCCCTGCAGCCGGAACAGCACGGCGCCCGCGACGTCGCGCCACGGCGCCTGCGCGTCGGCGCGGCTCTGCAGCGTCGCGCGCGCGACGGTATTCGGTTGCGGCAGGTCGATGCGCACGCGGTCGACCGGATACGCGCCGTCGGTGTCGAACAGGTACTCGCCGGGCGTGCCGCCGGCCCGCACGCGCACGGCGTCGCGCCATTGGCGCGGCACGGACGCGGTGTCGGTTCCGCGCGCATCGCGCGGGTGCGTCTCGACGTCGATCGACGCGATCGCGGGCGCGCCGTCGAGCCAGTCGAGCCGCAGGTAGCGCGGCGCCGCGCCTTCGAGTGCGATGCGCTCCTGCACGAGCATGTCGTCGCCGTGGCCGACTTTCAGCAACTGCGTGCTGCCGAGCGAGCGCCAGCTGCGCAGGTCGTCGCTGGCTTCGACGGCGACACGCCCCTGGTAGCTGTCGTCGCCCACGTGTATGAGCAGCGCGTCGATGTCGCCGTCCGCGTGCGACAGGTCGACGAGATCCGCGCCGTGCTTTGCGCGTGCCGGTGCGGCGACGCCCGCGCGCAGCGCGCCGTCCGGGCCGACCGTCACGCCGAGCGGCGCGTTGCCGTTGTCGGCGCGGGCGGGCGGCAGCGGGAACCAGTGCACCGGCGTGCGCGCCGGCGGTACGGCGGGCGCGGCGGCCGCGGGCGCGTCGAGCGAATACGGCACCGGCTCGCCCGCGCCGTTGAAGATGCGCACGTCGCCGAGATCGTCGCGCCGGCTCGCCGCATAAACCGGCTGCGGCACGGTGAGCTGGTAATACGCGGCGGTGCCGTCGAGGTCGAGCGAGAAGCGCTGCGCGGGCGGGCCGTCGGCCGCCGCGAGCGACGCGAGCAGGCTCAGCCCGAGCAGCGCGGCGAGTCGTTTCATTGCAGGCCGTCCTGTTGCGCGGCGGCCTTCGGCGGCAGCGGCGAGAAATAGCCGATCAACAGCAGCAGCACGCCGATGCCAATGAACGACACGATGCGCTCGATGCCGGTCACGTGCGACAGGTCGAACAGGAACAGCTTGACGACCGTGAGCGCGAGCAATGCGGCGCCGACGAACCACAGCGGACGCAGCCCGCGGCGCGTGGCCCAGATCGTGATCGCGAGCGCACAGAGCGTCCAGTACACGGACACCGACGCCTGCACGAGCGTCGATTCCGCCATCGCGCCGAGTTCGTACGGCACGCCGGTCCAGTGATGCAGCGTGCGCAGCAGGATCGCGTTCAGCCACAGGAACGCGGTCGCCCCCGCCGCGCTCAGCAGCTCGACGCGGTGGTTGCCGAACGACCAGCCGAGCTTGCGTGCGCGCACGAACCACGACGCGGCGAGCGCGTAGACGACCACGAGCACGAGATCGAGCGGGTTGAAGAGCGGCACGCGCGCCCAGCTTCCGCCGTCCTGCGTGAAGTTCGCGTAGAAGGTCCACACCCACATCACGACGATGAGCGGCAGCGACGCGAGCGCGCACACGCGGGCGATGCCGTCGCGGCGCGTCAGCCACATCCCGGCGAACGCGAACAGGCTCCAGCCGACCATGAACACCTGCTGGATGCCGAACGACGACAGCACGGTGTCGATGTCGTAGGCCATGTGGAAGCGGTGATGCAGCGTGCGCAGCATCAGCGCGTTGAACCACAGGAACACGGTGGCGATCGCGGCGTAGTCGACGATGTGCGGATGCCAGGCGATGCCGAGCGCGCGCAGGCGGCGCAGCCATACGGTGAACGCGACGAACACCAGGCACTGCGCGATGTCGAGCGGGTTGAGCAGCGGGAGCCAGAAGAGCGGCGCCGCGTTGCCGTCGCTGATCGCGCTGGCGATGCTCCACAGCCACAGCAGCGCGGCGAGCGGTGCCGCGCCCCACACCTGGTAAGCACGCGGGAACGCCGCGACGGGCCAGCGCAGACGCGAGCCGGGGCCCGACACCAGCAGGAGCAGCACACCGAAGCCGTAGGCCCACGCGCTCCAGCTCCATGCGCCTTCGGGCACGAACGCGCGCAGGCGCCAGAAACCTTCGAGCGACAGCAGCCCGCACAGGGTCCAGAACGTCAGCGTGTGCAGCGGCGCGATGATGCCTGCGGCGACGGCTTGCGCGAGGCCGGGTGCGGTGCCGGGCGTCGCGCCTTTCGCGGGATCGGCGCTTGCCGTGCCGCGCGACTGGCGCCACAGCAGTGCAAGGCCGGCGCCGATGGCGACAGGCCACGCGAACGCGCCCATCCCCGACAGCGGCGCTTCATGCGCATCGAACGCCCGCAGCGCGAGCAGTGCCAGCACGGGCGTCAGCGCGAGCGCGGGCCATTCGGCGAGCGGCCACGCCAGCCGGCGGCGCGCGACATGCGCGAGCCACGCGGTGCCGGCCGCGAACAGCGCGGTCGAATCGACGACGAAGCGGTCGGCATGCAGGTCGACGTGACGGCTCGCGTAGACGAGGATCTCGTGCAGCCCGCCGCTTACCCACCACAGCAGTCCCCACGCGGCTGCCGCGGCGCCGATCTCGGGCATCCACGCATGCCACGCGCGCGCTTCCGCGCGCCCGTGCAGCCACCAGCCGGTGAACAGGCCGGCGAGCGCGATCAGCAGCATCGCGATGTAGGGGCTGTTGAGCACGGGCAGCGCGGTGGCGTCGGCCGGCCCGAGCAGGCTCGTGAAGAACGCGCCGGCCGCGGCGAGCTGCATCAGCAGCCCGAAGCCGAACCGCAGCATGCGCTTCTCGCGCACGCCGAGCCAGACGACGGCCGCGCCTTCGATCGCCCACGCGGCGCTGGTCGTCGGGCCGGAGAACGCGAGCGGAACGGCCAGCGTCGCGAAGATCACCGCGAGCGCGAGCGTGGATTCGAACAGCAGCGCGAGGCGGTCGCGGCGCCGCGCGAGCCACGCGGTGACGACGACGTAGAACGCCGACAGCGCGACGGCGCTCCACGCGAGCCCGAACGGCATGTCCTTCACGAGCGACGCCTGCAGTGCGGTCGCGACGATCGGCGTGCCGAACACGAGCGTGCCGTCGACGTAGTGCCGCAGCGCGAGCTCGCGCTTCACCGCATACAGCAATGCGATGCCGACGTACATCAGGAAGAACAGGATCAGGAACGGTTCGGTGCTCGCGAACAGCGCGGGGCGATAGGCCGTCACGCCCCACGCGGAGCCGATCGTGAACGTAAACGCGAAGCCGAGCAGGTTCAGCGGACGCCAGGCCTTGAACCACGCGATTGCGAAGATGCCCGCGTTCAGCAGCGCGTAGTAGCTGAACAGCGCGACGTGGTTGCCGTGTCCGGTCGACAGCAGCACCGGTGCGAGAAAGCCGCCCGCGGTGCCCATGAACGCGAGCGGCAGCGCGTTCTGCCGCACCGCGAGGAACGCGCTCAACGCGCATACCGCGACCATCAGCGGAAACGCGGCGCCGACGGGCAGCAGCGCGTAAAGCTTGGTCGCGGCGAAGATCGTCAGGTACAGGATGCCGACGCCGCCGCCCTGCAGCACGAGCCCGTACGCCGCGCGGCGCGCACGCACGCGCCAGCCGATCGCGAGCAGCGCGGCCGCGGCGAGCGCGGTGCCCGCGAGGCGGAATTCGATCGGCAGCATGTTGTTGTCGGCCGCGTACTTGAGCAGGAACGCGACCCCGAAGAACAGCACGACGATCCCGACGCGCACGACCGTGTTGCCGCCGAGCAGCCAGTCGCGCGCGGCGCGGAATGCACGCTCGACGATGTCGGGCTCGCGCGGTTTGGGCGGAGTGGGGGGAACCGATGGTGCGGGGGCCGGAGCGGCAGGCGTTTCAGTCGCGTGGGGCGCGGCCGGTACCGGTACCGGTACCGGCGCGGCGGCGCGAACCGGCGCCGGGGCCGGAGCAGGAGCAGGAGCCGGTGCGGATATCGACGCCGGCGCGTCCGCGCGCGCGGCGGCCGGCTGGGCAGGCGGACGCGGCGGCAGCGTGGCCGAAGGCGGGATGGGGGCGGATGAGATCGCGGGCGGCGCCGCGGACACCGATGCGGTGCCGGCGGGCGTGTGCGCCGTCGCCGCGGTCGAGGTCGAGCCGGCCTTCGCGCCGGCCAGCTGGCCGCGCAGCGACGCGACTTCACGTGTCAGCGTCTCGACGGTGGCTTCGAGCCGCGCGACGCGATCGGCGAGCGGAACCGGCGGCTGGGCGGGCGGCGCCTGCATCGCGAACGTGTCGGGTGCCGCGCCTTTGCCCTTGCGCTTGCGCTGTTGCAGCGTGTGATCGAGACAGAACCCGATCGCGGCGCCGAGCACGGCGCCGTTGACGGCGGAGAAATCCCCGATCAATGCGGCAATCCCGCCCACGACGAAGCCGATTGCGGTAAAAGCCCAGTTCATCTCGCCTTGCTCCCTCTCTCGTATCGTTATCGGCCTGCGATCGGACGTATGCCGGTCGAGGCGGTGTCGGCATGGCCGGCAGGCGAACCGGCATGCACGGCTGAAGGCGGCCGCCGCATGGCGGCCTGCGTCGCAATCAGCCTGTTGGCGGGGAATGTATCACAGCGGCTGTCGGGGATTTTCCGGGTCGGCGCGGTATCGCGGCGTGCACCTTCCGGTGTCGTCGTACGGCTTTTTGCACGGTCATGCTTTTTATCGGTGAATGTCGCGTGTGCATTTGTCAGGCTAGTTGGCCGCGGGATCGGACGTGGAATTGTCGTAAAGCGACGCGCGTCCGATGCGAATTCGCGCATAAAACGACGCGATATGCGCCACGCTGCTGCGCACAAGTCCGGCGCGTGATGCCCGCCGTTGCTGGCCGTGCGGGTATTGCGCCGCCGCAATCGCGTGCCGCCGCGCGCCGTGGCCCGCCCGGCGGGGCTGGAGGCCGTGTCGTATTTGCGCAAGCGTTTGTCGTAATTCGTCGGCAGGTCGGGGTTTTTTCTGGCAACTATGTAGGCACGCTATGACACACGTGAGTCCCCGCTACACGAGGAGAAGGTTTCGATGGATGCCCCCAAGGTCGTGGTCGAAGGTCTGTGCAAGGTGTTTGGTAGTAACCCGCAGCAGGCGCTCGACATGCTCGCCGCCGGCGCGACGAAGGATGACGTGCTGAAGCGCACCGGCCAGGTCGTCGGCGTGCACAACGTCTCCTTCGATGTGCAGGAAGGCGAAATTTTCGTGCTGATGGGCCTGTCCGGCTCCGGCAAATCCACGCTGATCCGCCTCGTGAACCGGCTGGTCGATCCGAGCGCCGGCAAGGTGATGATCGACGGGCTCGACGTCGCGTCGGCGCGCCGCTCGGCGCTGACCGCGCTGCGCCGCAAGGACATGAGCATGGTGTTCCAGTCGTTCGCGCTGATGCCGCATCGCTCCGTGGTGTCGAACGCCGCGTTCGGCCTGGAAGTCGCGGGCGTCGGCAAGAAGGAACGCGAGCGCCGCGCGATGGAAGTGCTCGAGCAGGTCGGCCTTGCGCCGTTCTCGCACAAGCTGCCGTCCGAGCTGTCGGGCGGCATGCAGCAGCGCGTGGGCCTCGCCCGTGCGCTGGCCGTGAACCCGTCGCTGATGATCATGGACGAGGCGTTCTCCGCGCTCGATCCGCTCAAGCGCCGCGAAATGCAGGATGTGCTGCTGCAACTGCAGAAGGAACAGCGCCGCACGATCATGTTCGTGTCGCACGATCTGGAAGAGGCGCTGCGCATCGGCAACCGCATCGCGATCATGGAAGGCGGCCGGCTCGTGCAGGTCGGCACGCCGCAGGACATCATCGCGAACCCGGCCGACGACTACGTGCGCGCGTTCTTCGACGGCATCGACACCAGCCGCTACCTCACGGCCGGCGACCTGATGCAGACGGGCGCCGTGCCGATCGTGTCGAAGTGCGATGCCGCGAACGTCGCGGCCACGCTGAACGGCAGTGCCGACTATGCGTTCGTGCTCGACGCGCAACGCAAGATCCGCGGCTTCGTCACGCGCGATGCGATCGGTCAGGACACGCCTTCCGTGAGCCCGATCGAAAGCATCCGGCGCGATGCGTCGCTCGAACATGTCGTCGCGCGCGTGGTCGCGAGCCCGAATGCACTGCCTGTCGTCGACGACGACGGCTGCTACTGCGGTTCGGTCGATCGCGCGCTCATCCTGAAGGCCATCACGCGTTCGCGAGGCTCCCATGTCTGAAATGATTCCGCTCGGTACCTGGGTCGACCAGTCCGTTCACTACCTGCTCGACCATGACGCCAAGACGTTCGACGCGATCGGTCAAGCGATCGAGGGGCTCGCGGCCTTCGTCGAGCATGGCCTGCAGGCGATCCCGATGTGGCTGATGATGGCGATCTTCATCGGCGTCGGGCTGTGGCGGGTGGGCTGGCGCTTCGCGCTGTTCACCACCGCGTCGCTGCTGCTGATCTTCGCGACCGGCTTCTGGGACCAGACCGTCATCACGCTCGGCCTCACGCTGTCGTCGACGATCATCAGCCTCGTGCTCGGCATCCCGCTCGGCATCTGGGCCGCGAAGAGCAAGTGGGTCGCCGCGATCGTGCGCCCGATCCTCGACCTGATGCAGACGATGCCCGCGTTCGTCTACCTGATTCCGGCCGCGATGCTGTTCGGTCTCGGCCGCGTGCCGGGGATCCTGTCGACGGTGATCTTCGCGATGCCGCCGGCGGTGCGCCTGACGAGCCTCGGTATCCGGCACGTGAACCGCGAGATCGTCGAAGCCGGCCAGGCCTTCGGCTGCACGCCGTGGCAGCTGCTGTACAAGGTGCAGTTCCCGAATGCGCTGCCGTCGATCATGCAGGGCGTGAACCAGACGATCATGATGGCGCTGTCGATGGTGATCATCGCGTCGATGGTCGGCGCGGGCGGCCTCGGCAACGACGTGCTCGCCAGTATCCAGCGCCTCGACATCGGTCTCGGTTTCGAAAGCGGCCTGTCGGTCGTGCTGCTCGCGATCATTCTCGACCGCATCACCGAAAGCTTCGGCCGCGCGCCGGGCACCGTGAAGGCGCCGCTGTTCTCGGGCCTCAAGCAGCTGTTTCGCGTGAAGGCCTCACCCGCACAGGCCTGACCTCCGGCGGCCGGAAGCCCCGGCCGCTTACCTTGACGATAGAAAACGACTTCCGCGGCTTCGGCCGCGGGGGTGGCCCCCTGCAACCTCCTCGCCAGGAGACCGATGTGACGTCTGCCGTCGCTGTCGCGCCCGCCGCCTGCGTTTCACCGGTTTCGTCCCTCGCCCATTTCGGCTTCCTGACGCTGCCGAACTTCTCGATGATCGCGTTCTCGAGCGCCGTCGAAGTGCTTCGGATGGCGAATTACGTCGGGCGGGCCGATCACTACCAGTGGTCGATCTACTCGCTCGACGGCAGCCCGGTGCATGCCAGCAACGGCATCGCGGTACGGCCGACGCAGGCGCTCGACTACACGAAGCTGCCCGACGTGATGATCGTGTGCGGCGGCATCCGCATCCGCGACGTGGTCGACGAAGAGGCGCGCGATACGCTCGCGGCGCTTGCCGAACGCGGGCTGCCGCTCGGCGGCATCTGCACGGGCGCGTATGCGCTGATGTCGAGCGGGCTGCTCGACGGCTATCGCTGCACCGTGCACTGGGAGAACCTGTCGTCGCTGCATGCCGAGTTCCCGCAGGTCGGGTTCGCCGACGAACTGTTCGTCGTCGACCGCGACCGGCTGACCTGCACCGGCGGCACCGCGCCGCTCGACCTGATGCTGAACCTCGTCGGCATGCGGTTCGGCCAGCAGCTGGCCGCGCAGGTATCCGAGCAGTTCATCCTGGAGCGCATCCGCAGCTCGACCGATACGCAGCCGATTCCGGTCGATGCGCGCGTCGGCTTCTCGCGCGCGGAGCTAATCGAGGTCGTGCGGCTGATGGAGGCGAACATCGAGGAGCCGCTGTCGCTCGAGGAACTCGCGCGGCTCGTGCGGCTGTCGCAGCGGCACCTGCAGCGGATGTTCAAGGTGTATTTGAACGTGTCGCCGACCCACTATTACCTGACGCTGCGCCTGAAGCGCGCGCGCGACCTGCTGCGCACGACCGACGCGTCGATCGCGCGCGTGACGACGGTCTGCGGGTTTCATTCGCCGTGCCATTTCAGCAAGGCCTACCGCGCGCAGTTCGGCCATGCGCCGAGCTACGAGCGCAGGCTGCCGGGGCGCTGACTGTCGAGAATCATCCAGTCCGCGACGTCGCCGGGATCGCGGCGCGCGGCTTCAATAAACGATCCCGCATTCAAGCAAACGACATCACTTTGAGGAGAAGCAAGATGAAGCGCCTATTGATCGCAGCGGTGTGCGGGATCGGGATAACCGCGCCGATGTCGGCCGTTTATGCGGCCGATCCGCCCGTGTGCAAGAACGTGCGCTTCGCGGATGTCGGCTGGTCCGACATCGCGGCGACCACGGGCCTCGCCACGACGATGCTGCAGGGGCTCGGCTACAACCCGACGAAGACGATCGCGTCGGTGCCGATCACGTTTGCGGGGATCAAGAGCAAGCAGATCGACGTGTTCCTCGGCTACTGGTCGCCGACGATGGACCCGATCATCCAGCCGTTCACGAAGGCCGGCACGATCAAGGTGCTCTCCACGCCCAACCTGACCGGCGCGAAATACACGCTCGCGGTGCCCGACTACGTCTATCAGGGCGGCCTGAAGTCGTTCGCGGACATCCAGAAATACGCGGACAAGCTGAACGGCAAGATCTACGGGATCGAGCCGGGCAACGACGGCAACCTGCTGATCAAGAAGATGATCGACGGCAACCAGTTCGGCCTCGGCAAGTTCAAGATGGTCGAGTCGAGCGAGGCCGGGATGCTGGTCGAGGTGAATCGCGCGATCCGCGACAAGCAGTGGATCGTGTTCCTTGGGTGGGAGCCGCATCCGATGAACGTGCAGATGAAGATCGACTACCTGAGCGGCGGCGACGACGTGTTCGGCCCGAACTACGGCGAAGCGAAGGTGCTGACGGCGACGCCGCCCGACTACGCGCAGCGCTGCCCGAACGTCGCGAAGTTCGTGTCGAACCTGCAGTTCACGACGACGATCGAGAACCACGTGATGGTGCCGATCATGAACAAGGTAGAGCCGAACAAGGCGGCCGCCGAATGGCTGAAGGCGAACCCGCAGGCGCTCGACAAGTGGCTCGCGGGCGTGACGACGCTCGACGGCAAGCCGGGCCTGCCGGCGGTGAAGGCGTATCTCGGCGTGCATTGAGCGACGCGGCCGGGCGTTCGCCCGGCCCGCAAGCGGCTTGACGGATTCGCGCCCCCCGTCCCGGAAAGATTCCGGGAGCCGGGGGCGTCGGCATGCCTGTCCGGCGTGAGCCGGCATCAGGCCACGATTTGCATGAGCCACGCGTTGATGCGTCGAATCACGTCGCTCCAGTCGCCTTCGCGGGTTTGCCGCACGGCAGTCGCATGCGCGATCCAGGGGCTCGCGGTACCCTCGACGCCCCAGCGCCAGTCGCCACAGACGTGGGTCGGTACGCAAGTCCGCATCCCCATCATGGCCGCCAGGTTGGCGACACCCGAATCGACCGCGACCACGGCATCCAGTTGGGCCATGCATGCAGCCGTGTCGCCGAAATCCCGAATCCCGGGCTGGTAGTGACTAACATTGCCGGCCGGCGTGCCCGCCAGCGCCGCGGCAGCGGGGTGATGCAGATTCACGAAATGCATGCTTTCCGCAATGGCGGGGTGTGCCACGATCGCGTCGATCGCATCGAGCGGCAGGCTGCGACGGCTGGCCCAGCACCTGACGATGGCGCCTTTTTCGGGCCAATGTCGTTGGACGCAATCCCAGAACAGTCCGATCAGCTTCCTGCCCGGATGTTGCTCGCGCACTTGCGCGGCCCATTCGGCAGCGATCCGCTGCTTGTGCGGCGGCGTCTTTATGTACGGCGCGAACCATCGTTCCGGCAGGTGTGTCCGCCGGGCTTTCAGCATCGGCAAATGAAGCAGCGTGGCATGCAGGTCTGGCGCGAAACTATCGACGCGTGCTTGCAGTTCATGGGGCAACGGCGCATGAAACTGCACCGGATTGGGGGCGGCGACGATCTCGCACCGCGGCAGTGACGCCTGCATGAGCGCGTGGCTCTGCGGATGGCAGGTGAGCATGACGTGCGCGCCTTCGTCCAGCCAGTCGGCCACGCAGGCCGAGAGGAGAAAGTTGTCGCCGAAGCCGTGTTCATGCGTGATCAGGACACGCCTGCCGCGCACATCCGATTCGCCGTCCCATGTCGGGAGGTCGACCGGGCGGTAATTGGCGGACAGGCGCGGAACGTCGTCACGCATTCGCCAATTGGCGAAGCCGCGCGGATCGCCCGCCTTGAGCATCGCTTCTCCCATCGCGAATCCGATCGATGCCCTCATCTCGGCAGGGCCGGATGCCGCCATCCGGAAGGCTTCGTCGAGCAACGCGATGGCCTGCGCGAGATCGCCGGCCATCATCAGGCTCATGCCCAGTCGCAAGCGGTGGAGTTCGGGCCGGCTGTGCCGCGACGGATCGCGTTTCCAGGCTTCGGCGGCTTCGACGTAGCGGCCCAGCAGGTAGAGCGCATCGGCACGCCGTGTCATGGAGACGGCGTCGTGCGGGTCGAGCGCCAGCGCCAGGTCGGCCCAGGGGAGCATTTCCTCCTCTCGCCGGAGGGCCGTCAACAGTTCGCAGATCCGATGCAGGATCGCGGGATCACGTGAATCGCCTGCGTATTGCGTCTGCGCGGCATGCAGTTGCTGTTCGAGGTCGACCATGAATGCGGTTCCGGCCGGCGCGGTCATCGTGCGGGGCAGGCGCAACTTGAACCGGCGCGAGCAGGGGGCCGGAGGTGGGCATCGCGATGCCGGCACCCCGCCGGGGCGTCGATGCCGGCCGTGTCGTCGCAGGGGCTATACACGGAATGCGCCGTCGAAGATGACGGTGTCGTCGAACAGAATCTTTCCGGACGAAAACACCAGATCCAGATGATGGCTGCCGCGTTCACCGCCGCCGAGGCCAAGGTGCAACCCGGGATGGCGTTCTTCGAAACTTGCATTGCGTCCATGCAGCCTGACGTTCAGGTTCGTCCCGATCCCGAACTCCTCGACGATCCTGTTTCCCGCGCATTTGTCGAGATACAACCTGAAATCGTTCTCGAGCTGTCGATTGGCCGATTCGACGCTGACCACCTGGCTCCGCTCGATCCCGATCTTCAATATCGGGTCGATGACACCGTACTTGATGGCAAAGGGCACCGTGCTCAGGAAGGTGCCGCCGAACAAGACGCTTCCGGTCAGGTCGAGTACGCGGGTCGCCACTTCGCCGGGCATCAGGTCGTAGTGGTTGCGGCCATCGAGGCTTTTCCATGTCTGATCCAGCGTTCCGTGCAGCGAACCACCGAAGCCGTCGTGAAATTGCACGCGTCGAGCGCGTTGCGCCGCCGCAATGATGCGTTCGTTGCGGGCGGCAATGTCGTCGATGCTCTCGGAAAAGGCCTCCTTGAAGAATTCACCGTATTCCCGCAGCAATACCGACTTCTTCCAGTGCTCGGCCATTTTCGGCTTGAGGGGCGGGATGAACGACGGCCCATGCGGGTTGATGTCGGAACGTATGGACGAGTCGTACATGAAGATGAACATGTCACACCGGTCGATTTCCTTTATGACCTGTTCGTGATTTTCCGTGTCAAGCTCGACGTAGGTGAACGAATATTCGAGTTTTTTCGGGCAGTGCCGGATAATCGATTGCGCGGTATTTCTCTGGCTTTGATCCGAACCGACCAGGATGTTGGCGCCGGCTGAATGTTTCTGAACCATGGCTGGATGACCGCGGACACACGAAAAGAAATTTTCGACACTTTTTTCCATGATTATCTCCGGGGTATCCAGTTTCTGGATCAAAAAAATGGCGGGTCATTGCGATCCGCCATCGTTCGGGCTGCCTGCTTAGGCCCACAGAGCCGTTGCGAATGGAATGACTGCGCTGTCCTTCATCATCTCGACCCAGTCTTCATGCTGATCTTCCTGCATCCATTCGATCAGCGGGAGATCCTGCTTTTCCTGATTTTCGTTCATGATGATTTCCTTGTTTAGGAATTGAACTGCGAACATCGCAAATCGCCCCCGAAAATTCGAGGGCGGATTTAGCGATTGAGTGAGCGCATGGGGTTGCGCCGATTATATGGGGTGGGTATGAATGATTGCTTTCTGTTAATCGTCAGACAACATTAGCATTCGAATTTGCGGAGGGACAATGTAACGTAAACCCTAGGGTTGTTTTGATTTTGTGAATGCTGGTGACGGTGGTGTTTGAATGTCGAAAAAATGAAACGGGGGTGTGTTTTGAAATGGGAATAAACGCACTGATTGATGTCGATTTCGATTACTTGATTACCGGGCGCTCGTTTCATTCCCCCTTTGTCGCCGCGGGGACGTCGAACACGCGATCGAACGCCCACTGGAAGGCGAACGCGTAACAGAAGAAGAACGCAAACAGCCCGATGTCGACGACGAATGCGTCGAACCACGAGATGTCGAGCCACCACGACACGACGGGCACCAGGATGAAGATGAGCCCGCCTTCGAATCCGGTGGCGTGCAGGATCCGCCGCCCGAGCGTGCGTGCCGGCTGCCGGCGCGACGCTTCCCAGCGCTCGAACAGCGCGTTGAAGATCATGTTCCACAGCATCGCGATCGCCGACATCG
>Ga0209566_100945_pt1 | contig 13146 bp, 15 predicted proteins | sample Araplavi_mTSA_r2_2_FD_184287 | JGI IMG/M metagenome (GOLD analysis project Ga0209566, IMG submission 184287) | Arabidopsis root microbial communities from North Carolina, USA - plate scrape CL_Cvi_mTSA_r2 (SPAdes) (version 2) | ecosystem: Host-associated > Plants > Roots > Endosphere | place...
TCGCCGTGAAGTGCTGGCCGTGGGTGGCAGCCGCCCGGCCATCGAATCGTTTACGGCCTTCCGCGGTCGCGCCCCTAGCATCGATGCACTGCTGCGTCATGGCGGCATGATGGCGGAAGCCGCGTAACGGACTGCTGCGCCAGCCATGACAACGCCGCTTCGTGCCAACGCCGAAGCGGCGTTTTTCATTCGAGCCCGCTGCGCTTGATGGCACAATATCGCACCCCTGAACGGCGCCGAACTGTGCGCCGTCGCCATTTGCAAGGACCGAGCCCTCATGCGTGTCGCAACCTGCGACCTCGATCGGTGCCTCGCTACATCCCACCCCGTTCCACACCCCGCCTGCAGGCCCTCTAAGGGCTTGAACCTCACTCTCTCTGCGTGCCACCATGCGCCCCCACATCACGCACACAGTGGGTAGCTAGGTGGGTAGCCAGACCGCCACCACTGCCTAGCTACCCACCCAACGAGAGGGTCGGCACAGTGGCAAAACTCACGCATCTGCTCAGCGACATCCAGATCCGCGCATGGATCGCGAAGGGCGAGCCCATCGCTCGCTCCGATGGCGACGGGCTGACGTTCACGCTTTCCACTGCCGGCACGGCCACGTGGGTTCTGCGTTATCGCATCGGGAACGGCCGACGCCGTGAGCTCACCATCGGCAACTATCCAGACATCTCTCTAGCAGCAGCCCGCGAGAAGGCTCGGGCCGCTCGCGTCGCCATCGATGAGGGGCGCGACCCCGCCATTGAGAAGCAAGAGGAGAAGACCCGGATTCAGGCGGCATGGACCGTGCGCGAGTTGGTCGCCAACTATCGGGAAAAGTGTCTGCTCCCTGCCGGGTTCGCTCAGGAGACGATCGACTGCCGCAACCGAGACTACGAGCAGATCATCTTGCCGTACCTGGGCGCTCGCCAGATCCAACGCGTAACGTCCATCGACATCGTGTCGATGATGACGGACTGCAACCGAAAGTGGTCAGCATCCAAGCGCGTTCTCACATCCGTGTCTCAACTGTTCGACCACGCCTGCGGCTTGAAGATCATCCCGGCGAATCCCTGCACGGGCATCAAGCTGACAGCCATCAAAGGCCCCAGGCCGCCAATTCGCCGGCGCGTCATGCTGCAGGAGGACGAGCTGCGCCAGCTTCTGCCTGACATTGATCTGATCGGCACAGAGAACGCTCTGGCGTTCCGCATCCTGCTCGCGACTTGCGTGCGCGGCATCGAGCTGGCCAAGGCCAAGAAAGAACATGTCTACCTTGACCGGGCCGTCTGGTGGGTGCCAGACGAGTCGGTGAAAACGCGGAAAGGCTTCCTTGTGCCGCTCACGCCGCCAGTCGTCGAATGGTTCCGACAGCTGATTGAATTCTCCGGCGAGTCCATCTACGTGCTGCCCGCCCGGCACGAGCGGAGGCGACGTAATCAGGGCTGCGACACACACGTCTGCCAGACCACGCTTTGGGCATCGATCCGTCGCGCCTTCGATCGGCACGATCTTGAGATGCGCCGGTTCACGCCGCACGACACCCGGTCTACCGCCAAGGGCCACATGCGGAATATGGGCGTCTCGCGCGAGATCTCCGAGCTCGCCCTCAACCACACCCTGAAAGGCATGGAGGCCATCTACGACGTGCGGGAGGAGATTCCCGAGCGGCGGGAGGCCTTGGAGCGTTGGACGGCGTTTCTTTGCGCCTGCGAAAGCGGCGCACCCACGCCCGAGTTCATGAACAGCCATCGGAGCAGCAACGTTATTCCAATGCTTTCAGCAGCCTAGGCAAAGTCAATACGATCGCACCATATTTCCCGGTACCCGCTGCTGTTCCGGCCGCCCACTGGCTAGGCGACACCGCTCTGGCAGTCGTCGAAAGTAGAAGAACTCCCCACGTCCCGAGACTAGGCGACACTGGTGCACGGAAGCCCACCGTAGGGCCAACGGTGCTATGATTCGCCGAAATTTGCACAATTCTGACGAAATCTACGATTTCTCTGCGCCATGCTCCTACGATGCGCCGTCGAAAACTACCTGTCGATCTGTGAGCGGCAGGAACTCTCCACAATCGCCTCCTCTCTGCGAAGCGACTTAGATCACGTACGGCCGATCGATGCTAGAGGACTTGAAAAGCACGGGTACCTACCTGTCCTAGCGTTATACGGCGCGAACGCAGCCGGCAAGTCGAACATGCTCAGTGGCGTCAATGCAATTTTTGAAGCCGTTCGGACGTCATACAAGCGGGCCATAGCACAACGCAACAGCGAGAATACGGTAGTTCCCTACCGACCACCGCGTTTTGCAAAAAGCATGGCGGCATCTGTGTCTCATTTTGATGTTGATGTCGTATTGGATGAGGTACGTTACCACTACGGATTCGAGACGACCGCCGCCGGCGTTCATGCTGAATGGCTTTACTCTTATCCGAAGGGATCAAAAACTGTCTTGTTCGAACGAAAGTTCCAAGATGGGGGCACGGCTGATTTCAAATTCGGCAGAACAATTGGCGCGCTAGACGGCACCATGGCCGAGCTAGCAAAAAATCGAACCTTCCTCTTCCTGTCAGCAGCGCGATCTGTTGGAACCGGACCATTAAAGGAGATATCCGAGAAATTCGCCTCGAGTCTCACGTTCGTAATGGACGAGTCCAGATTCAATGAACTCCTCGTGGCAGAGGAACTGGCAAAAAGCGAACAGGTTCTCAAATCTGTGGAGAAGTTCATTGCGCTCGCTGATGTTGGAATTGTCGGCATCAACGTTGCAAAAAAGGTTCGAACCGAGTCTCTTAGCAGGCTGATGACTGGCATGTCTGAACTCCTGTCTGGCCTCTTTCCCGAGGGCAATGTAAATCCCATCAAAGAGGATGCCGAACGACGGGAGGACTGGCGGATCGAATTTACCCATGCCGGCCATAACAATGAGACCTTCATACAAGAGGCACGGAGCGAAAGCTCGGGAACGTTGAGCTTGCTTGCGCTACTGGTGCCGGCACTGGCAGCGCTGGAGAGCGGGCGCACCTTCGTTGTTGACGAGCTCAACAACACTCTGCACACAAAACTCTCGGAGGTCCTGGTCCAAATGTTCTCGGACAAAAGGATTAACACGAAAGGGGCTCAGTTCATTTTTTCGACCCACGACACCAAATTGCTAAACTCCAATGTGTTTCGTAGGGACGAGATCTGGTTTGCTGAAAAGAGGAGCACAGGGGAAACTGTAATCTACCCTCTTACGGATTTCAGCCCGAGAAAACAGGAGAACATTGAGCGAAGCTATCTTGAAGGTCGATATGGGGCTGTCCCGTACTTTGGAGACATCAGCGCCATGTTCCTACCATAGGAATCCGTCCAGGGGAGACGATGAAGCAAGCGCTACAGCGGCGAGGGGCAACTCGCGAGCCTCGAAAAGTTGTGTATGTTTTGTGCGAAGGTGGTGTCACAGAACCACATTACCTTGATCAGTTTTATCGTGCGCAAAAGGAGCGGAAGGTCGCGCTGCACCCTCCGTTAACACGTCAGGGCGAGGGACTGGTCCTTGTTCGGAGGTGTCTGGACTTTCGCGCAAAACGAACCGCTGCTCGGTCCTTTCACAAAAATGATGAAATTTGGGCTGTCTTTGATCACGACGGCCGGGATGACTTCATAGAGGCCATTCGTTTAGCCGAGAATGAAGGAATTCTCGTTGCGGCAAGCACGCCTTGCATCGAAGCATGGGGGCTGATGCATGACCGACCGTGCAATGCTCTCATGACCTCAAAGCAAGCGCAGCGCCAATTGGCCGCCGTGATGCCTGGCTTTGATCATGACCGCAATCCACAATTCGATTGGCCATGGTGCCACGCACGGCTGGCTGCGGCTCACGATAATGCACGAGCAGGACTAGTTCGACGCGCGGAGGAAGACACCCCTTATCCGCATGGCACCCCGTGGAGCACCTTCTACAAGCTTCTGGACGCAATTGCGGGTAACCCCCGCGAGGAATGAGCGCCTGCATCAATGTAAGCCGATAAAGCGATCGATCTCCCGAAACAGCTAGTTGCGTAAGCGGGCACGAGACGTAGTCACGCCCGCCCATGCCCTTCTCCCAGTGCGCAGTGGGCCACGTCTGCATTGTCTACGTTGACGCGTAGCATCCGGCCCACGATACTGTATAAACATACAGTACTCGTACCATGCCCTACCCCCTCCGCATCGAATACCCCGCGCTCAGCACCGAGCAACTGAAGGCCATCGGCGACCGCTATGGTCACGACCCCGTCGTGCGGCGGCTGGTGATGGAAGTGCAGGCGCTGCGCAACCTCGTCTTTCGCGTGCACCAGGTCGCCGAGGCCGCAGGCCCGGGCGGCCGAACAGACGGGTTCGGCATTGCCGTGGCAGCGCTGCACGAAGAGCTGGCGGCGGAGACATGGTTTCACGAGCACGTTGCAGAGATCGAGGCACGACGCGCGTCCCTCCCGGTCGAGCCTTCTCCCCATGACTGCCGGGCAATGCGCAACGCTCGCAAATGGTGACGGTGCGCCCATGTCGAAACCCATCCGCGAGCGCTATCCCGCGCTCACTCTCGCCGAGCTGCACAAGCTGGCCGAAGAGCACCGCGACAACGAAACCGTCATGCGGCTCCTGTGGGAGATCCGCGCGCTGCACGTTGTCGGCTACCACGCCTGGCGCGTAGAAACGGAAGAGTATTTTGTCTACCCGAACAACCCGCTCGGCGCTGCGGTGTTGGCCTTGCGGGCAGCGCTGCAACAAGAGAACTGGCTGTCCGAGATGATCGTCAAGGTCAGAGGCGAGCGGCCGCCAGGCGACCGCAGATGAACCGCCCCGCGGCGTATGATCAGACAGCCCACTCGGGAGCCCCGCACCCATGTGCTACTCCGCCCAAATCGAAGCCGACTATCGACGGTTCGTACACGAGTACGGCGCCATCATGTCGCTCGACGATTTCACGCGGATGGTGATGGAGTACTTCGCCAACCCGAAGATGCGCGTGCCGAAGGCCATGACCGCGCACTTCCTCGAATCGCCCGAGACAGAAGAAGAAAAGAAGATCGCCGAGGTTATCCGCGCGCGCATGGCCGCAGACGAGATCGCGCTGCTGCAGGAGCTGGCCAAGCAGACCGAACGGCTGGAGAAAGCCCAGCAGGCCCTCGCCGCCAAGGCCACCAAGAAGGCCGCTGAAGACGTCCGCATCGCCACCAACAAGATCGCGGCGGCCAAGGGCAAACTCGAAGAGCTCAAGAGCACCGAGCTCAAGCCGCGCGACTCGCGCATCTACCCCGGCTGGTACGCGCCCGTGATGGTGATGGAGAACGGCCGGCGCGTCGTCAAACCGATGCGCTACCAGTGCCGCCCCGCCGGCAAACCGGCCTTCTACGACGAGCAGTATCCCGGCACCTACAACGCCCGCCGCGACAACCTGCGCGGCTTCTGGAAAGGCCAATACGGCCACACGCACGGCCTTGTCCTGGTCGACGCGTTCTATGAATACGTTGCCCAGCCAGACGGCACAAACGCCATCGTCGAATTCCGCCCCGACCCGCCGCAGACGCTGCTCGTCGCCTGCGTGTGGTCACACTGGCGCGCGACCAAGCCCGGCGAAAAGGATCTGCTGTCGTTCGCCATCATCACCGACGATCCGCCGCCGGAGATTGCAGAGGCCGGGCACGACCGCTGCCCGATTCCGATCAAGCCGGAGAACATTGATGCGTGGTTGAACCCCGAGCCGCGCAGCCTCGATGCGGTAGATGCGATTCTTGAGGACATGCTGCGGCCGTATTACGCACATCGCACAGCGACGTGACAAAGACGCGGCAAATCGGTTCGGTTTTCATTAGATCAGATAGTAATTAGTTGAAATCGATCTGCGAACGGTATGCCTTAAAGTCCCGACACCAAAATACCAATGCGAGCCAACAATGGTGGGGATTCACGGGCTGATCACGAACGTATTGCAGCGGACTTCCTCTGCAGTCCGACTGTCCATCGCTGTTGCGATAGCAGCGGCTTCACTGTCCGCACAAGCTGACAACGCGATTCCGATGTTCATCGGCGACGACGGCTATCTGTCCCAGACGGTGGAAGGCATCTGCGTTCCCGCGCACTCGCCGAAAACAATGTCGACCGGATGGGGCGAGTACGACGTTGTTGGCAGCAAGGTGTCCGGCCCGAACAGTTGCGAACTGAGCCTCGTTGTAAGGGTGCCCAGTGAGTGGAGTTCTCCACGCACTCTGACTCGAGGCTGGCCTGTGTATACCCAGCTTGCCTGCCCAGACGGCTCGCTCACGCCGGATAACATATGCACGCCTCGCCCACCTGTCCAGGCTTGCACCGTTGCGTATCCAGTTATCCCCGGTACAGGAACAAAAATCCTCGTTGAGAATGACAGTGCCAGCGCAGAGCTTCCTCTGACGCGAGCCTATCGCTCATACGTGACCTTTGGAATTAACGCCGGCACGGGGAAGTGGCTCTTCAACTGGCAACGCGCGCTGGATACGAATATCGCCCGGTTCGCGACGCCCCAGGTTTCTGCGTGGCGCGATGACGGCTCTATTCTCTACTTCCAAAAGAACGGCGCTGTTTGGTCAACTGCCACCAGCAGTGACACCCTACAGGCAGTCATTGATGGAAATGGGGCCACGACCGGATGGCTCTACAAGGTTGTCCAAACCGGCGTTGTAGAGACATACGATGCCGACGGTCGCTTGCAATCCGTACGGGAGCGTAACGGGCGTACCACTCAGCTGGCGTATGACACGTCCAAGCGCCTGACGACGGTAACAGCTCCGAGTGGCCGTGCCTTGACATTCGCATACGACGCCAGCGGCCGTGTCGCAACTGTCACCGCTCCAGATGGCGCGGTCACAAAGTACGCCTACAACGCCTCCGGCATGCTGACGACCGTCACTTGGCCGGACAACAACAACCGCCAGTACGTTTACGAGAACACGCGCTTCCCGACCGCCTTGACCGGCGTGATAGACGAAGCTGGCGTTCGCTATACAACGTATGCCTACGATGATCGAGGGCGAGCCATCAGCAGCGAGGTAACGCCCGCCTCCGATCGCTACCAGTTCCAGTATCCATCGAACGGACAGACGATCGTCACGCTTCCGTCCGGCACAACCAGCACCTACACCTTCCTAAAACAAAACGGCGTGCTGTTGCCCACCGCTGTCACAGCGCCCTGCCCAACTTGCGGCAGCACTGCGCAGAGCACCAGCTACGACGCCAATAACAACCCGACGAGCAAGACGGGATACGATGGCTCCACGACGTCGTACACCTACGACGTACTCGGCCGCGAAACGCAGCGCATTGAGGGCGCGGGAACTGCTGACGCGAAAACAACTACAACGGAATGGGACCCGCAGCATGGTTTGGCGGCCCGTATCGCGGCACCGAACAAGATCGAGGCGTTTTCCTACGATGCGAACGGCAATTTGCTCTCGTACACCGTTACGCCGACGAGCGATGCCAATGGTAGCCAAGGTTTCGGAGCCGCAGCTTCCGGCGCCGTCGAGCGCACAGAGTGGACATACGACGGTAGCGGCCACGTCTTAACGGCTACGGAGCGTACTGACAATGAGATCACTGGCACATGGACATTCGCCTACAACACACAGGGCGACCTCCAATCAGTAACGAACCCGGAAGGCAAGACCGGCAGCGTCCTTCAATATGATGCAGCCGGCCGTGTACTTGAGGCCACCGACGTTCATGGAGTTCACCTCAAGTTTCGGTACAACGCCCGAGGCTTGCTGACCGACTACGAGTTTGATGACCAACATATTCAGTATGAATATGACGTCTTCGGGCGGCCTACCGCCGTGCTCGGGCCGCAGAGCTTTGTGACACGATATGTCTACGATGCTGCGCACCGGCTCATCGAAGTGTTAGACAACGTGACGCTTCCCGAAGCCTCGACACAGAGCAGCCAGACCAGCCCGTTCAGTGTCACGCAAAGCGAACGGGCAATTTCTCAGCCCTCGACCTTGCAGGCCGTGCGCAATATGGTCGCCCACGCTTGGAATAGGGTCGTTGGATGGTTCAAACGGCAGTTGAGCAGCATCATCTCTTCCGCTCATGCTCAAGTTGTTGTCGGAGGGATGACGACTTATCGGCCGCCCGTACCTGTGCCCGTGGGGCCTCAAGCAAATAAGCCGTCACCCTACCCTGAAGACGAAATTGATCCGAGCGCCAATAGTGCTAAGAGAACGATCGGCTCGGTAATAGCCAAGATTGCAGATGCCTGCAAGACTGGCGATCCGTGCGAAGAACTTCAACGCCAGATCCGAGACATCTCGGGGAAGCTTGAAACAAAAATCAGGCAACAACTGGCTGACAAATGGAATCTCTTTGAGAACGCCTACTCCGAGAACCCTGGCGGCGCGATCGCCGGCAAGGGGACGTGGCTCGGGCATGATGCGCAAATTACTGGGCTGAAGACCGGACTTGCGAGAAAGGTCATGGAAGCCAAGGTCATGGGATGCCAAGTGCCGCCCGAGGTGTTGCGACAGATTGCCTCGCCAAATCCGCAGAGACCTGCAAGGTGAAATTTATGGAGAAGAACAAATTGGTGGATGACGGGATTGCAGAGAGCTGCATTTCGGAAATAACGAAGAACTCTCCGTTCGTAAGAGAGGTCATCTCCTACGAAATACAAGATGACTTCAACTTTGTTCTCTTTTCTGTGGTGACAGACGGGGTAAGTGATGTCTCCCCCTTGGATAGAAAGAAGATCGCAAAACTAGTGGATGACATAGTCCCCAAGAGACACGGAGAGGATTCTTGGATGGTCAATTTTGTTTTGAAGGGCAAGATATTCGATAGTTATTTTGGTGGCGATTCAATGTCGCCAGATTCCGGCTTGTAAGACGGCGCCGTGGCTTTGTGGAGTCATGGCGCCTGCCTCTAATCATGCAAATTGATATCGACTTCAGCATCTTCGACAGCCCGACCACCGCGCACGGCAACGTGACTGGGACAGTTGACGCCCCCTCGCCGCCCAGCGTCGGAGACGTCGTCGACCTGTGTGCTGATGGCAAACATGTGGAGCGCATCGGTGACTTCACCGGAAAACTGAAGGTCATCTCCGTGGTTCCGGTGGACGACTCCGGGGCTCTGCTTTACGGCCTGGAAGACGTTGTAGTTGCATCGCTCGGAGAAGCGCAAGAACTGGCAAAGCGGCTGGAGACTGAGCTGGGCTTGTTCTGCGTAGATTACGATCGGTAGCGAACCGCTGCTTTGCAGGCAGCGGCCCCTTTTCGACGGACGCGTTCATGAACCTATACCTGATCGCTGCTTTCGCCATTGCAATCGGTGGGGGAGCAGCATTGCTCCGACGGAAACGGCGCCAGCCAAGTCTGCACGCCCTCTCTGAGCGGATGTCACTCACCGACGCTGAGATCTACAAACAGTTCTACGCTGGCCGCGATCTCGACGAGTCTGCAGTTCATTCAGCCTGGAACGAAATTGCGGAGACGCTGCGGGTTCCCGCCTGCAAGCTGCGTCCGACTGACAGGTTCGGAGCCGACATCGGTGTCTGGTCAATCACGAGCGAAGAACTGGACGCGCTGGGCGAGTTGGCAACGCAACGAGCAGCGCATCAGGAAAAGGATGTCGACTTCGCCGCCCTGGCAACCGTCGATGATTATGTAAGGGCATTCGCGACGGCCGGTGCGCGAGTTCAATTTGCGCCCACGCTGGGCGGCTGACCGGCGCGCAGCCAGCACTCGAACGGCCTGGGGCCGTTCGAATGTTCGCCCTAAAACAACCCCACCGGCTCCGCAGCTCGATCCCAGCTGTAAATAATCACCTCCCGCCGCGCCACCCCCTGCCCTCCACCCACGGTGTAATTGATCTCCACCGCCTCCATCTCGAACCCCGCAAAACACCGGCGGATATCCGGATGGTCATTCAGGCTCACGATGGCTTTGCCCTTCAAGCCGCGCATAAGCGCCGCCATGCGCTCGTACTCGCTGAACGGGAAATCCACCCCATACCCCTCGGTCTCCCAATACGGCGGGTCGAGGTAGAACAGCGTGTGTGGCCGGTCGTAGCGCTCGGTGCAGTCGGCCCAGTTCAGGTTCTCGATGTACGTGCCGGCCAGGCGCAGGTGCGCGGCGCTCAATGACTCCTCGATGCGCAGCAGGTTTGGCGCCGGCGCCGTGGTTGCGGTGCCGAACGTCTGCCCTTCCAGCTTGGCGCCGAAGCACGTGTGCTGCAGGTAATAGAAACGCGCGGCGCGTTGGATGTCTGTAAGCGTGTGCGGCGGCGTGTCTTGCAGGATCCGGAACATGTCGCGGCTGGTCAGCAGCCACTTGAAGTGCCGCACGAACTCTTCAAGATGATGCTGCACGACGCGGTACAGGTTCACCAGATCGCCGTTGATGTCGTTGATGACCTCCACGTTGGCAGCGGGCCGCAGAAAATACAGCGCGGCGCCGCCGGCGAAAACCTCGACGTAGCACTTGTGGGCGGGAAAGCGGGAAAGCAGGAGATCCGCGAGGCGGCGCTTGCCGCCGATCCACGGAATGATCGGTGTTGCCATTGGTATCAATTGAGCCTAAGTGCTTTGCTAGAATCGCCGCGCCTCCTAGGAAGGTAGGCGGGCCTTGGCTTGGCTCACTGACTACTGCAGTGGGTCCGGCGGCCATGATGGTGTTGCCGCACCATCGCGGCCGCCCGTCTTTACGGCTGGCTGAGTGTGGATGCCAGCCGTTTTAAGCGTGCGCAGGCTGGTTGCTGCGCACGTTTGTTCTCTCTGGGCGGACTGAACATGGGGCAGTAAGCCCTGCCGGCCGCTCCTCCGGTACGCCAACGCGTTCCGTCCGCCCGCCTCGCAAAAATGAATGAATCTGTGATCAACGAACTCGCTTCCCTGTACGGCCTGAACCATGAGGCAGGCCCCGCCCTCGACAGAGCAATCCGCGCACTCGAAGAAGCTGCGGCAGCGAACAAGGCATATTTGATCCTGAAGTTCGATGGCGAGCGCACGTCCAAGAGGTACACCACCGTCTTCAGTGCCTCGCACATTCGGGCTGGCGTGGTCCGGATTGACGGCGAGAGCATGGGCGAGTGTTTGGCCCAATTGTTGGCCAACGTGCTTGAACTCAAGAAAGCAGGCCGGATTCTCTGAGTGCGCCTGTCACCGATCCTCCCGCCGAAAGAACTCAATCAATGGCAGCCGCCTCAACAGGCTAGCGAGACCGAATCGAGACGAGCTGGCTGTTGTTGTACGACGCTCACACCCTACCTCGAGCGTTGCGGGCAAGAACATTTTCCTTGCTAGATTACTTGCCTGGAAGGGTTGTCGCGAACGCCGTGCGACCCTCCTTCAAAACAACAACCAACACCACCACAGAGCCATTGTGAAAGGACTCGCTCTTCTTGCTGTACTCGCGCATCTTTCTATTGCAAGCGCCAACGCCCAACCGGCAGATGAGCCTTCTGCAGACGCAGGCAGCGACCTGATCGGCGCGGTTTGCGCGCAATATGCTGGCGTGAACGTGGCTCAAATCGATGGGCACGATCGCCCGATGAACTGCGACATCATGCGCGAGACTGCAGCCAAGATGAAACGGCCAACCACGCTGATGAACAATGTGAGAGAGATGCTTGCTCGACAGCGCATTAGGCTAGGCGAGATGAAAACGGCTAGCCCCGATTGCAAAGAGGTTGGTAAGGGCGCGCGTGCGACCGTGACATGCCCACTTCCCATTCCGGGCGCAAAGGGGACTATCACCTTCATCCCGGACGCACAGGGCTATGTGAATGCCTTCACGACGGAAGTGCGGGACTTCCATCCGCTCATCATGCCTGTTGTCGTGATGATGCAACGGAGCATGCCGACGTTTTCCATAACCGAGGATGGCTGGCGAATGATGGTGGATCTCATGCTCGCGAACAACAACGCCATCGCGCCTCCCGACGAGACCTACCGGCGAGACGGCGATGCGGTGAAGGTAGAGGTCAGGAACATCCGTAAGTAATGAGCGAGCGATCGCCTTTGGCTTTCTGACTCACACACGACCGAAAGTCAGTCTGAGCGGTGAGCTGCTGGCTTCTTTTCCAGCCGCCTCACGCTGGTTTGCACGTAACCCCAACCAGCCGTATACTCGGCCGGTCGCCGGAAACACCGGCACACGGGCTTGGCCGCCCGGTTTTCCACAGGCGCAATCAAGCCGCGCCTAAGTATTTGCGCGGCTTCTTTGTTTGCGCACGCTTGGCATCTCCTATGGTGGGCCGGGTGGGGACTCCTTCGGGGGTGCCGGAGCCTGTGGTCCGGTCGGCCAACCCCGCTTCGGTCCACCCCCCACGCTTGGCCGCGTGGTGGGCGGTACAAAAACCGCACCACAGGAGTCTGCTATGACTGAAAATCTCAGCAGCGCGTCCGCGCTCGCCTCTACTCAGAACACGTTCAATTTCGAATCCCACTCGGTACGCGTTGTCATGCGCGACGGAGAGCCATGGTTCGTTGCCGCAGACGTCTGTCTTGCCTTGGGATTGTCGAATCCGAGCGAAGCCTTGCGGTCACTCGATAGTGACGAACGAATGACCCTCAGCTTAACTGAGGGCTTAACTGGCCGGCGCGGCGGCGCCCGTTTGCAGGCGATCGTCAGTGAATCGGGCATGTACACCCTCGTCCTGCGATGCCGAGACGCAGTGAAGCCCGGTACCGTGCCATACCGCTTCCGCAAGTGGGTCACGTCCATCGTCCTGCCGGCCATCCGCAAGACCGGCCAGTTCACCGCACAACCGCGCATCGACGCCGCGCCCCGCGCAGCCCTCACACCGGAAGACCTCGCCAGCCTCTACCCCGCCGACGTCGAGCGCGCGCTGCAACTGCTCAACAAACACATCTACCAGGCAGACCGCTACACCGGCATGCTCATCGTCCTGCAGGCCGACGATGCCAAAGAGCCCGTCGTCATCTCCGCCGGCAGCTATCGGCACAAGCGCGCCCGCGCGCTGACGGACTTTGCACGGGCGTCGGTGCAGATTTCGGATTTGATTGAGGCGGGGGTGTAGGGCGGGATGGGGCTCGCATCGCTGGGCGGGTTGGCGGCGGTTCGGGCGACTGGTGCTGACTGCTGTTGGCCAGTCCCGCCACCTGTCACGTTTCTTTCAGGCGTCGCCGGTGCCGACTAGACTTCTGATA
>Ga0209566_100947_pt1 | contig 13130 bp, 14 predicted proteins | sample Araplavi_mTSA_r2_2_FD_184287 | JGI IMG/M metagenome (GOLD analysis project Ga0209566, IMG submission 184287) | Arabidopsis root microbial communities from North Carolina, USA - plate scrape CL_Cvi_mTSA_r2 (SPAdes) (version 2) | ecosystem: Host-associated > Plants > Roots > Endosphere | place...
ACATCTCATGCTCCTCTTCCATTTAGATAGTCGAAGGGAGTGAAGCTATTCTCATTTCCCATTCATAGGGGTCATATCCTTCATAATGACTATGATAGAGTAAATCTCCGAATGGATTAACATCGAGTATATAAGGCCGATACGATCCGCTGCTCAATAAGACATCGATGCCGGCAACGGTCGAAGATGGAAACGCTGCTAACGTTTGCTCCGCGCATTGCCGCACCGTATGTTGAACGTCGTCAGCCAGGCCAATCTCCGTCAAGCTCATCCGATTGCTATCGAGATGCAGATTCGTGATCGGGGTTCTGCTGGCCCTGGCAATGCTGTGACAAGCCTTGCCTGCGACAACAAGCTGCCGGATGTCAAACGTACGATCCCAATAAGAAGCTTTCGGAATCCATTGCTCGATATGAGCGCCATGCCCCAACAACCAGTTGATAATTTGTCGAATGAGATGGCGTTCTTTGTAGTTCACCAGCTTTTTCACGTTATAAAAGATCGGAGGCCGGGTTGCAAAGTTATCCACAGCTATTGTAGTCACAGCCGATTCCGCTCCTGTAACAGGGTTAACTTGGTACGCTATGACGCCGCATGCGCCGGAACCGTTTGCCAGCTTAATAAATAAGCGGTGCGTGCGCTCATGAACCATCGTATCCCGCAACGTATCGTAATCCGGAATCGCTTCCGGCGGCGCTAATCTTCGGGGCACCGGCAATCCGGCTGATGATAAAATCTCGTGTGTATGCCGCTTATCGAACATGGCGGCTATATCCTTAGGAGCATTCATCCAGCGAGGCGTAGGCCACAGCTGTCTAGCCTCCCTGTCCAGCTGAGACAGCAGCCGGCAATACCCGCGAAACCACTGGGAAGGATGGTACAGCTTGCCCTTGAACTCCTGCATGCCTTGCGCCATCCTGGCCGGAACAGGCTGAACCAGGCTCTTGTTATATCGATGCCATCGCTCGTCGCTTTCGCTGGTTGCCGCATCAGGAGCCCCAAGGGCGATAAGCTCCCGTTCCACTTCAAAATGCTCCCCTGGCGCGTCGAGCCGCAGCAACGGGGGTTCATCCGCCGCTTGCCCCAAGCTGTGCGCGATCGAACCGAGCGATGCCCCGCCCTGCAGCACGTCGCTATAATTCAAAACAACGACTGGGGGCAGCCCCAGCCGAGCTCTTGCAGCTTGCAGTCCGGTTGTTCTTCGGTTACCGGAATTGCCAATCACGATCATCGACTTCATCGTTACTCCGTCAACGAAGGATAGCGATAATCGTCGTCATCATCAGCATCCTGTTGATCGCTAATATCTACGTTGAGACCTGACTGCTCCCAACGCTTCACCATATCATCCGACATATAATGATAGCTTAAATCAAGCAGATCCAGCTTCTTGATTTTCTCACTAAGAATTAGTGCCTCAGCTCCCTGATCCGTCAATGTACCCATGGAAAGATCCAACGTTTGAAGCTGATCGACAATCGGCGCATTCGCGACAGCTACCGCAATGTCATCCTGGATTTCGCTGTCTTTGAGCCCCAGATAGGTAAGTCGGGGGAATTTCCCAGGTTCAATCAGCGGAAGGACATCTTCCAGGCTTCCGTTGAAGCCGTAGTCATCAACCCCCAGATAGAGCTCCAGCTTCTTCAAATTTTTGAAGCTGCCTTCACTGATACTGCTCAGCACGTCTCTTCCCAGCCCGCCGCAAATAATCGTAAGCTCCTCCAGTTTGTCATGGTGAGCAGGATCCAGGCTGAGACCCGTGCTTCCTTTGATCGTCAGCGAACGCAGCTCAGGATATGCAGACAGAATCGGCCCCAGGTTGGATTGATTGATCCAGGACACTTCACATTCTTCATAGGACATATCGCCAATAAACAAGCTGCGCAGCTGCGGAAAACGATCTTTCAAGTGAACGAGCGCTTCAATAATTGCACTGGAATCATTCTCATAGGAGCCTCCCCAGTCGCCGATGATCAGACTTTCGAGCTGCAGACTCTCCCCTTTGTTGGCTAACTCCTCTAGTAAATCTACGATTTTGACACCACTCTCGTACTGCTCATAATCGACTGATAGTTTACATTCGGACATAAGAATCCCTCCTGGAAATGGATTACCAATCATTCATTATAAAAGCCATATTTCCGGGTTTCAAATTTATTCCAGCCAACCTATGATCCTAACATAAAAAACAAATATCGTAACCGTCATAACAGCAAATCCTGCATGCATAAAATTTTGAAAACGTGTGAAGAGGAGCTGACGAATCCTATGAGCCACATGTACGGGAACCAACCTCATACAGACCGGCACGCAACGATTGACGTGCTTGGCGAAGCTACGGTCTACGCTGCACCTGACCGCGCTGTCATCGTGCTTGGCGCTGTCTCGGAAGGCACGAACCTGACGCAGATCCAGGCTGAGAATGCCAAAATCACCACCGCCGTGATCCAGTCCTTGCTTGCCCTCGGAATCCCCCGAGAGCACATCCAAACGCATGAATACCGGATCGATACGCAGTATGATTATCCCGATGGGAAGCAAACGTTTCGCGGTTATAAGGTCACGCATCTGCTGCAAGTGACGACAGACCGCGTCGAACAGACGGGAGCCATAGTCGATGCCGCTGTCGCCAGCGGCGCCAATGAAGTGAGCAGCATCCGGTTCACCATGGCGCATCCGGAGATCTATGAACAGCAGGCGCTGACGAAGGCTCTGCGCAATGCGCAGCATAAGGCCGCCACGATCGCCGGCACGATCGGCGCCCAACTGAGCGCCCTCCCGATCCGCGTTCAAGAGCCCGCCCATGGAGGTGAACCGGTTCCGTACAGCGCGAAGTTTGCCGTTAGCGCAGCAGCGGCGCCTACGCCCATCCAGCCAGGGCAACTGGCGATCAGCGCAACTGTGCGGGTTTGGTATTTATTTGCTTGACGCAGGTTTCGAGCTGTCCGTTCAAGCAGTGGTGTTGCCATCCTCCTTTTTGTCACCTCTTCAAAGCTGTTATACTACAGAAATGGAAGCTAAATTGGAAGCCATATAGGATCCATTATCGGGAGGACTTATGATGCTGGACAACGTTATGAAAGCTCTGCAAATCACCTTGAATAATTGGAATACGATGTTCGGTGCCGGCAGCAGCGATAGTGATCAGGCAGAGGAATCGGCCAACCGCTTTGAAGCTTCTTTCTATGTGTTCATTGATGAATTGCGCGAATGGGTGTACAGCTTGAACAATCCGCCGCAGACGTTGGAGGGGTTCATGGAACTGGACACCGTGAAAGAGATGGTGGATCTGCTGCCGGCGCCGCTTTATTTGAATTTTGAAACCGAAGCAGAGCTTATTATTGAGCGTATTAGCAGAGAAGATGAGGATAAATATGACTGACCTGCGGCAGGCCGAGGTTCGTGGAGAAGCGCGCCAGTTAGACCAAAGATTTCACCAAGGCTAGAATAAGATCGTCGTCGACAACGACCTGCTGGCCGTACTTCATATATTCGCCGCTGCGATAGATGCCCCGCCCATCCGGGATGTATCCACGCTTGACATACATCGCCTGGGCCGGGCCATAATCGCTGAAGAGTCCAACCCGAATCCCGGCCTGTTCGCAGCGCTCGCGGATCAGCGCCTCCACCCGGTCCATGAGCAACGTGCCGATGCCCTGCCTGCGATAGCGGATCAACACGTTAAAATCCTGGATCTCGGGAATCCCCTGCTCCTTGAACAGCGGATAGTCCGGCTCCCATATGATATTGACATAGCCGGCAAAATCGCCATCAGCCTCGGCGACCAGCGTTACGCGCCGCCTCAGCTTTTGCTCTTCAACATACCTGACATATTGCTCGGCAGGCTTGTTCCAGCCTTGTGCGAGAAAAGCTTCAGCAACCTTCGGAGGATCCTTCTCGTGCATGAAGCGAATGGTGATAGTACTCATCTTCATCGCCTTCCTTCCTCTTAATACTACTTATTTTCTCGCCAATGCCAAAATATCCCTGCTTTCCAGGATCTGTTTGTCATACCCTTGATGAACGGAATGAATCATGGCAAGCCCCAGCTCCTGAAGCGTAATGAGATGGTTCGGGAACAGCGCGCGCAAGCCCGGATACATCCATGTTAACGCTTTATAATAGCTGTGTGCGTTCTTGAGTCCCTTGGTCGGATGCATGTAGCCGGGGCGGAACATATACGCTTGTTTAAAAGGCAGCTCCAGCAGGCGGTTTTCCGTTCGGCCCTTCACCCTGGCCCACATGCTTCTCCCTCGCTCGGTGCTGTCCGTGCCGCTGCCGGAAACGTAGCAGAACACCAGATCCGGGTTCAATCTGGCGAGCGTCTGCGCCATGTGCAAGGTCAGATCGTACGTGAGCCTGCTGTACGCCGCTTCCTGCATGCCAACTGACGATACGCCCAGGCAAAAATAGCAGGCATTGTACCCGCTCAGCCGGTGCTCGATGGCCGTCAGATCCATGAAGTCGGCATGGATGATTTCTTGTAATTTCGGATGCGACACACCGCAGGGCTTGCGGCCAACGACCAGCACTTCTGCCACGTCCGGATGATGCAAGCACTCGTGCAGCACGCCTTCTCCGACCATGCCGGTCGCTCCTGTAATGATCGCTTTGATGGCGGCTTTGGCATCGTGATTGACTGTCATCATAATACTCTCTCCGTTCTTCGTGGGATTCAATGAGTCTATAATAAACGATCGTTCAGTTATTATCAATTGCAGCGAAAGCCCCTGCAGGCGGTCGGGGCGTGGCAATTTTGCTTTTGCTCGCACGCTTCCGCATACAGGGGCTTCTTATGCACTATTTTGATGGTTTACTGCGATTGCACCGCTGCTTGAGCTCTGCCCGCGTCTTCCTTCTGCGCCAACACTTCACGCTTCATGAACCAGCAGACAATAAACGCGACGACGGCGAAGCCGATCCCAATGGCAAACATATGCTGGAACGCCACAGCAAATATACTTTTAATCTGCAGCAGCAGTTCGGTCGGGAGCCCCACGGGGATGCCTCCGTTCATAATGGACTGCTCAGTTCCCGGGGGGAATTCAGCGGACAATTGTCCAATTCCGGTCGTAATGTTTTTCGCCAGCAAACTGCCGAAAATGCTGAAGCCGAGCGTAGCACCGATGGATTGGAACAATTGAACCGTCGCCACGCCAACACCCATATGCTCCTGGTCGACGGATTCCTGCACGATTAAGTTATCGCCTCCGAACAGCACGCCGATCCCGAGCCCCATGATAACAAAGGCTACAACGATATAGAGCACCGTCGTGTCTACCTGTACGCGGGAGAGCAGCACATAGCTGACAATCGGGAAAATAAACGAAATGATAAACAAATACTTGTATGGAATCTTCGTAATCAGATTGCCGCAAATCATGCTGGCCGGTATCGCCCCCGCCATGAAGGCTAAGGTCATATAGCCGGAAGCTGTCGGCGTCATGCCCATCACGTTCTGGGCAAAGAACGGCAGACCGGACATGCCGCCCATAATGCCCAGCATCGTCAGAAACACAATGCAGGATAGGACGACGACGGAACGGTTCTTGAACAGCGCGAGCGGAATAATTGGCTCGATCGCTTTGGACTCGACACGTACGAACAGTACTATAAAGAGCAGAGCCGCAGCGAGCAGCCCGATCACCGCCGGTGATGACCATGTATAGCCGCGCACGTCAATCAATACGGGAGCCATTAGCAGTGACATCATCGCCAGAACGAGCGTAATCGCTCCCAGCCAGTCAATCGGCTTCTTCTCCGTGCTGGCGGATTCACGCAAGCCTTTGGCAACGATGAACGCCGAAACTAACCCGATCGGAATATTAATCAGGAAAATCCAGTGCCAACTCACATGGCTGACAAAATACCCGCCAACCGTCGGACCGAGCAGCTGCGGCAAAATTAACAATGGACCGATCATACTCTGCACTTTCGCCCGCTGCTCCAAGGGAAACGTATCGCCGATAATAATCATGCCCAGCGGCATCAATCCTCCGGCGCCAATCCCTTGAATGCCGCGCCCGATGAGCAGCACCGTCATCGATTCGGCGAGCCCGCAAATGATGGAGCCCAACATGAAGAGCGCGACGCAGGTAAGATATACTTTTTTCCGGCCAAAAATATCGGCAAGCTTGCCGAAAATCGGCATGAACATCGTAATGGACAGCATGTAAATACCCGCTACCCAGCCATACAGCGATAGACCATGCAGATCACGAATAATGGTCGGCAGCGCCGTAGATACGACGGTCTGATCCAGCTCTGAGAATATGAGTCCGAGCAGCAGGCCGATCAGGATCAGCGTTTTGTTGTTTTGGTACTTTTGCACAAATACACCTCGTTCTTCTCAATATCTGATTTTTCTTGTTTCCAGTATAAAACAACACCCCTCGTTCGATCATCATCCGTGGGTTCGAAAGTTCCTCCGTCCGTAGACGTAGATAGCTATGCATATTTACTGCCGCTTCATCCCACAATATACCTTGTCTTTCCAATTAATGAAAAAGGAGTGAATTCACATGCGCGAAGGTTTGATACCTGCTGTTCTAGGAACTGTAGTTACGGCTTCAGCTGCTTCACTGCTTAAAAGCAAGTACAAGCTTGCTGCTACGGGTGTACTCGGCTTCGGGTTGGCCCATGTCATATTGGGCGCCATTGATCTCGTCGAACATCGTTCGTAGGAATTGGAAAGACGAAGGAAGAGTGCAGGCCGGCTGAGGAGGCTTGCGCTCTTTTTGTTTGCGGGTTGCGGGTGCGGGTGCGGGGTGCCGCGTCTCGGCGCCGTGCTTGCCGTGTTCCGACGTCACTCACTGACGTTGCGCTGCCGAGTGTTGCGGGGTGGCGCACCTTGCCTGGTGTTGCACTGCGGGATGGCCCGCCGCCGATTCCCGGTGATGCCGCTTTCCGACTCGCTCACTGCGTTGCTCTGCCTGGTGTTGCGTCCTGGCGTTGCGCCACAGCGCTCCTTGCGGCGAGAATCCTTATCCTACGAATTTAGCAGGATAATTGTTCAGGGAGGGCGCTTTCCCTGTTTCATCCGCCCAAAGAAAAACCCTGTAAAACCCGCTGCGGGCTTTACAGGGCTATTGGCAAATTACGCAAAAGCTTTTGGATTTGCACCGTGTTGATTGTCATTAGCTTCGCTGTCTTGGCATAGGAAGACGATAAGAATGATCGTGCCGATCACAGGTATAAGGCTGATCAGCAGCCACCATCCGCTCCTTCCCGAATCATGCAGCCTGCGGACGCCTACACCTAGGGACGGCAGCAGTACAGCCAGCGAATACAGCCCGGTCAGCACAGAATTCAGACCAATCAGGGATTCCACAATCGACAGCACAATGGAAATAATGAGGTTGAACAAAAAGAACATCCAATATTCCTTACGTCTTGCTCTACCTTGAAACACTGCGTAGTTCTTCCATACTTTCACATACCATTCCATGGGCGCTCCCTCCTCATCATGATTGTATGTGCGGGGGAGAGCGACTATTACAGGGGATGTAACTATTCTAAAGGCTTAATTGCGCTACGTTCGGAGGCCGCAAAAGATAAGCCTCTTTCCGTTAAAGAGCGCCGAATCATCTCCAGCGCTTTGGACCCCATGCCGTGCAGCTTCAGCACCTCGGCTTCGGTGAGGTGGCTGAACTGCTCCAGCCGCACATAACCGGCCCCGGTCAGCGCCCGCAGCGCGGGCTTGGCCAAACCCGCCGGCAGATCCATGATCTGCGGCTCACGATGGTTCGGAGCATTGGACATGCCGCATGCCTCCCTTCGTTTTCACCTAGTATAGCATTCGCGCTATACGGATATGCAGCAAGAGCAGGCCGCTACGGCCTGCTCTTCGCTTATTCTTCTGTTGGCGTCGGCAACAGATCATCATCGTCATCTTCATCCGGCATCTGCGCGGATGATGAATCAGCAGCTGGCGCTAGTACAGCGCCAACCAAGTTCACCAGCTCCACGGGCCGGTTCTGGCCGTACAGACGCACATAGATCTGCTCGATCTCTTCGCCTGTCAGGTCGCCCTGGAGCAGCAGCTCTTCGGCAATGGCGTGCACGAAATCCGCATGCTCGCGCACGAGCACTTTCACTCGGGCCATCTGCTCTTTCAGCAGCTCATTAATTTTCGGCCGAAGCGCTTTAAGCGCTTCAGCACGCGTGCCGAACGACAACCAACTGAACAGCTCATCGCCCATCCCGACCATACCCAGGTACGCGCCGGCAATATCAGTCGCTTGCTGCAAGTCGGAGGTAACGCCGTTTAGCTTTTTGCCCAGAAACTCTTCTTCCACCGCACGGGCTGCCAAGCAAACTTGAATTTCCGCCAGCATCTCGCTGTCGCTGTGATTGTACCGCTCTTGCATCGGCTTGGTCGCTGCAAGACCCAGCGCACCTCCACGGCGGATAATCGTAACTTTCCACACACGGTCAAGCGGCTTGAGCAGGAACTGTGCGACGGCATGACCTGCCTCGTGATATGCCACGTTGCGCTTCTCGTCGTCCCGCATCGAGCGCAGCGGCTGCTTGAGCCCCCATTCGTAAGTTTCCATCGCCGCCCGGAAATCTTCATATCCGGCAAGCTGTGCACCACGCTGATGGGCCATGACGACAGCTTCGTTGACGATATGCTTGATTTGCGCCGGGCTGTAGCCGATCGTATCAAGTGCCGCCCGTTCCGGTGTCAGCGTTTCGTCATGCTTCACTTTCCGCAAATAATATTGGAAAACATCGATCCGTCCATCATAATCCGGCGCGTCCACCCACAGCTGGCGGTCGAAGCGTCCGGGACGGAGCAGCGCAGGATCGAGCACATCCGGCAAGTTGGTTGCCGCTACGGTCAACACGGCAGGGCGCTCCGCCTTTTTGCGGCGCAAGCCCAGACCGCGCAGCATCCGCGCGAACCAGCTGGCGTCGATATTCGGCGGGTCCATCTGCAGCAGCAGCTCGTTGAGCAAGCCGGAGCCGCCGCCCATGCCGAACATCATGCCGCCACCGCCGCCACCTTGCCGCTTCATGCCTATCGCATCGATCTCATCAATGAAGATGATGCAGGCGCCGTAAATTTTGGCAAGTTTGCGCGCTTTCTTATATAAGCTCATGACCTTGAGGTTGCCCACGCCAAAAAACATGTTCTGGAAGCTCGGCGCCGAAGCATAAGCAAAAGGAACCTGCGCTTCATTGGCAATGACTTGAGCCAAATACGATTTCCCCGTCCCAGGAGGTCCGCAGAGCAGGAAGCCCCGAATGGCTTCGCCCCCCATTTCCTTAAATTCCTTGACGCCTTTGAGCAGCGTCACGATCCGCTTTGCATTTTCCACAATTTCCGGATTCCCTCTGTAATCATCCCATGTAGCGCCGGTCTCACCGGGTAAAATCCAGTACGTTCGGCCTCGGGCAAGGAACCAGAACAAGGCGACGAATTGAATAATCATGAATAAGACTGCGAAGAGCAACTGAAACAAAAGACCGAGAATACTTAACGCAACATTCCATGATGACGGCCCTCCAACCCATAACAGCACGCCGATGATGACGAGGGCTACGAGCCACAGAAGAAACTTACGCCACTTAATCCACCGATATCTTCTCATGGCCACACTTCCTTTTAGACGGTTTGAAATATTCTATTATGACCAAATAAACACGTCAATAAATTTTTATCTGTATTTTCAAAAAACTATTCGTACTTGTGAGCTAAAAAATTTACACAGCTTGTCCCCTCTAAAAGAGTGACGTGAGGGAATGACCATATCCACTATATTTTTATTCATCGATATGTATAATAATTCCTGCTTTTCAGCTTCAATTTTGAGCTGATCCGCGGTTCAACCACTCACTTCGCAGCATACCGTACACGTAATGGTCGATGAAGCGATCGCCGATTTTTTCGGTTTGTCTCAGGCGCCCTTCCTGTACGAAGCCCAAGCGTTCGGGAATCGCTCGGCTTTTGAGATTTTCCACACCACAGCGAATCTCCACCCGGTTAAGATCATAAAAGTCAAAAGCATAGTCAACCATCTTGCGGCATGCTTGCGTCATCAATCCGCGGCCCTGAAAACCGTTTCCCAGCCAGTAGCCGATGCTCGTTTTTCGGTTCGCCCTATCAATCCTGTGAAAGCCGATACAACCCGCCAGTTCTCCGTCGAACCAAATACCTGTCTGAAAACCGTCATTGGCCGCTATCTGCTGCTCGCATGCCTGTATAAAGCCTCTCGTCTGCTCTACACTCACCGTCGCATCCACCCAAGGCAGCCATTCGCGCAGCGTCTCCCTGGATGCATCCGTCAACCGGAACAACGAGTCGGCATCCGCAGACCCGATCGGCTTCAGCAGCAATCCTTCACTGATTTCCAGTATCATCGCGCTCACCCCTTTTTACAATTTTTCCCGTACCTATGTCCAGTATAGCACTGAACCTGCCTCGACAGCATGTTTCTCTTCAAATGGGAAATAGTATATATGTTAAGCATGTAAGCACTTGCAGTGCGCATGAAGCCAGGATAGAAGGAGCTGCTGAATTCGTGCATATATACAAACGCATCTTTTGTTTGCTGATCATAGGCTTGCTGCTAGGCGCTGGCGCCGCCCCTCTTCAAGCGGCTAAACCGGAAAGTGTGTTGAAGGCAGCTTTTGTGCGAAACGGAGATTTATGGATGAAGGCAGGAAGCGCGGAAAAGCAGCTAACCCGAGGCGGCTCGATCCGGTATCCGAAGTGGTCGTACGACGGCAGGTGGATCGCCTATTGGAAAGGAGAGAGCACGCCGGAACTATGGGCGTGGGATACACAGGCCGGACAGGCTTACCTCCTTAGCATGGAGGCGGATCCTAACTTTCGCTGGGCTCCGAACCGCAATAGCCTGGCTTTTGTCAGGTCGCAGCGGCTCTCCGTCGTCCAGCCCGAGCAGCCGGCGGCGGTGCATCTCGTCGCAAGTCATATCAGCAATTACGCCTGGCAGCCGGACGGCCGGGGATTTCTGGCCTCGGAAGCGGCACAACCCACCGCAGACGGCTGGACGCCGGTGCGTCTGGTGTACATACCGCCTGAAGCGAATGCGGAGCCGCAGCTGCTGTACGTGCTGCCTAAGCCTTCGGACAGCTTTTTTGCCGTTGGCACGAGCACGTTCAAATGGTCGGCCACAGGGCGGTGGATCGCCTTTCTCGCGACCCCGACAGCCTCTTTATCTTCCGATGGCAATACGCTATGTTTACTGTCCAGCGACGGGCTTGTGTTCAAACCGATTGATCAGATGGTTAACAATGAACAGTATTTTGGATGGGCGCCCGAAGGTGATAGCTTGGCTTACATCGAAGGGGTTGGCCGGGAAGGCACGACGAATAAACATTTGAAGGTGCTGGACAATCCGCAAGCCGCGGCAAAAACGTACACGCCGTCAGGCTATGTGGAGCTCGGCTTCACCTGGCACCGGATGCGGAATATTGTCGCGAGCCGGGCGCAGGAAGCGGAATGGACCAGCGATATTACGGCACGCCCGCTGCCGAGTCTGGTTCATGTGAAGCTGAGCACATGGCTGCCGGCGCGACGGATTGCCCCGCCGCCCACAGGCTACGGGCAGTTCAATCCCATCTCGCTGCCGTTCCAGCAGCTCGCCTGGGTGCAGTCGGATCGTCGCACCGCAAGCGTTGTCGTTGCGAATGCGCAGGGGCTTGCACCCGCCGTCTGGATCGAGCGGCTCGATCTGGGCGAGAGCTATTACGAGCAGTGGAACTGGAGCAGCGTGCTGCAGTTTTATAAGTGAGGGGCGCGCGTTCGTGCCTCGTCGGCGGCGGCTCTCTCGCCACGTCGGCGGCGCTTAGCGGAAGGCGAGTTCCGCTATTCGTCCTGCGCGGACGCGAATCTGCCCGATAGCGGAACTACACTTCCGCTATCACACCCGTAGGCATGCTCTCCAGCCACGTCAGCGACGAATAGCGGAACGCGAGTTCCGCTATTCGTCCTGCGCGGACGCGAATCTGCCCGATTGCGGAACTACACTTCCGCTATCGCACCCGCAGGCGCGCTCTCTCGCCACGTCGGCGGCGCTTAGCGGAACGCAAGTTCCGCTATTCGTCCTGCGCGGACGCGATTCTGCCCGATTGCGGAACTACACTTCCGCTATCGCACCCGCAGGCGCGCTCTCTCGCCACGTCGGCGGCGGTTAGCGGAACGCAAGTTCCGCTATTCGTCCTGCGCGGACGCGATTCTGCCCGATAGCGGAACTACACTTCCGCTATCGCACCCGCGGGCGCGCTCTCCCGCCACGTCAGCGGCATGTAGCGGAACTCGAGTTTCACCCGACTGCTAATCCGACGGATTAGCTTTTTTCATATACAAATAGACAAGGTTCCACTTCTATCATCAATAAAGCATAAATATTTTCTACTTCGCTTCGACAGATTTTATAGCCCAATAGATTTACACTAAGATTACATACATTGGGAGGAGAGAGTGTATTGATCGAGAAAAATATCAAAGCGCATGCGATCTGGTTCATCAGCCAGGAAACGGAAAGAATTTTGAGGGATTTGGAAAGCGGACTAATCACACGGGATCAAGCCATCGGCAGCTACAACACCGTCTATAGCATCGCGTCTGGAATTGAAGATGCGAAACATATGAAAACTATTTGCAGAATCATGAGCCACATTCGCAGTACGAACGTCTACTTTAATTTGCGCAAGATGTACTTAAGCAATTATTTTTCCGAAGAACCGCTAGTGCTTGAAATCAAGGAGATGAAGGAAGCGAAGGAACCGCAGGACAGCAAGGAACTAAAAGGTATCATCAATCAATGAAGCGACGAGCTAACTCGGGGGTTCGCTGCAGCGGCTTCACGGTAGGAGACCGTGCCGATTGTCAGCAAGCTGCAACAGCTGCATGTGTGTATCATGACAGTTGTCAGCCATTCGAATCCAAGTTAGCTTGTCGCTTTTTTATTATCCCTAACGTATTTTTTTCAAAAATTGCAGCGTCCGCTCATTCCGAGATGCCTCGAACACTTCCGTCGGCGTGCCTTTCTCCACAATGACGCCTTGATCCATAAAAATAACCTGATCCGCCACCTCGCGGGCAAACGCCATCTCATGGGTCACCACGACCATCGTCATACCCTCATGTGCCAAATCTT
>Ga0209566_100948_pt1 | contig 13127 bp, 12 predicted proteins | sample Araplavi_mTSA_r2_2_FD_184287 | JGI IMG/M metagenome (GOLD analysis project Ga0209566, IMG submission 184287) | Arabidopsis root microbial communities from North Carolina, USA - plate scrape CL_Cvi_mTSA_r2 (SPAdes) (version 2) | ecosystem: Host-associated > Plants > Roots > Endosphere | place...
GAATGCTCAACCTAATCGGGTAGATTTGGCAGCAACCGTAGGTGTCCGAGGTGTCACTGGCATTGCGCAAATTCTCTTTCGAATCTTCCGCGATGGAAATGAGATTTTCAACACACAAGTAGGTATAGAATCAACGGGTTCTGAACAAAATTATGCTGTTACGTTCCAGGCGGAAGATAGAAATGTAAGAGCGGGTGCCCATGTTTATACAGTCACAGCAGAAAATCGTACTGCCAATACAAGAGCCGATGTTGTTGGGCCTATATCGTTAAGTGGGCTTGCCGTTCAAACGAGAACTTAACACCATTTAATTGCATTTAATTGAAAAAAGCAAAAAGCAGCTCGTTCCTCGTTTGAAGGAAGGGCTGCTTTTTCTATTGATGTCCCTTCAATGAATAGTATCCTGATCAACTAAGCTGTCGCTCATTCTATCTTTCTGTCTTTCTGGCAGGGGTAAAAGGTAGGGTCGGTATCAAAATAAACACATGTTGTCCAAGAAGTGTGAACGCCGGATCGGTTATATAGCCTCGAAAAATCACCACCACTAGGCAGTCCTTACATATGGCATTTACCCGTTCCGCGCACTTTTGGTACAGACGCCTAAAAATGGTCATTTGACTCAGTAACACTTGCGGAGTTCAGACCATAAATTGGAATCATGTTTCAGTAAACAATCCATTTCTATTCGTTTTAAAGGATCATGAAAAAAATTAACGGAGGTTTATCTCATGACTAATTTTCAAAATGAGTTGCAGCAGTTGGATGTTTCGCAGTTTCAGGCGACCGAAATGACGCCTTGGGAGCAGCAGGCCCAGTATCCCGCCGGCCAGTTTCCGAACGGCCATGTTCCAGTGGATCCTTCGCGTCTGTGCGTCGGTGTGTGCGCTGGCGTTTGTGCGGGAGTTTGTGCAGGCTTTTGCGCCGGTTTTTGCGGTGTCTTTTGTGCGGGAGTTTGTGCGGGAGTTTGTGGAGGTGCTTGCGGTGGCTTTTGCGCCGGTCGCTGTCAAAGCTGCGCGAACTTCTGCCATCACTGCGCAGGCAATTGTCACCAGTGCGGAGGCGGCCACCGCTGTCGCTAACGCCCTCGTCTTTCTCCATCTTGTAATAAAGCGATCTCACTTGCCCATCATTGGGCAGGTGAGATCGCTATTTCTAAAGTAGATATCTGACATGAGGGACAAAGAGATGTACATAGGATTTCATATCATGGATATTCCGATTTGGAAAACGATGTTTACGGCTAGGAGGGCTGAGATGTCAAAGCTGACCCCGTCTGCGCGCCTTCAGATCAAGGCGGATACGTTTTTTTTGCCGGTTCCAAACGACGGCGTCTATTTCAGGAACAATGTCGGCACGTTTCACATGAAAGGAGAAATGATCTTCCGCTGGCTAGAAAAGCTCGTCCCCATGTTTAACGGCGAGCACACTCTGGCGGAATTGACGGATGGTTTATCTGGTCCACATCGGGACAGGGTTTACGAAATCGCGGAAGTACTGTGGCAGAAAGGCTTCGCGCGGGATGCGAGCCAGGACCGTCCACACGTTCTATCCGAGGAAACGGTCCGCAGATATGCAGGGCAGATTGCTTTTCTTGAAAGCTTTGGCGATTCCGCTGCCTACCGGTTTCAGTGCTACCGGCAGGCCAAGGTGCTCGCGGTCGGCTTCGGCCCGATGTTTGCTTCGCTTGTGTCGGCGCTACTTGAGTCGGGCCTGCCCCGGTTCCACATGCTAGTTACGGATTCGAAGCAGACAGATCGGCTTCGGCTTACTGCTTTGGCTGAGCATGCCCGCTCAACGGACTCCGAAGTTGAGATTGGAGAGGTGGCGCTGCCGCCCAAGGGAATTGACGGTTGGAGAGAAGCCGTGCGTCCGTTCGATACGGTTCTCTATGTGTCCGAGCTTGGTGATTCTGAGGAGTTTCGGTTACTTCGTGCAGCATGCCAAGTGGAAAGCAAAACGCTGCTTCCCGCCGTGCACCTTCATCAGGCTGGCATCGCGGGCCCGCTCTTGCAACCGGAGAGCTCGGTCTGCTGGGATTCGGCAATGCGGAGAATCCACGAGTCCGAAGTATTTAAGGACACTGAGCGGTTTGCTTTTTCCTCAACGGCGGGGGCGCTGCTCGCGAATGTTATTGTGTTCGAGCACTTCAAAATGGTGACGGGATCTGTCGATCCGGAGCTGAGAAACTCGCTGTATCTGCTTGATTTGGAAACGCTGGAAGGAAACTTGCATCCGTTCCTGCCGCATCCTCTCGCGGCAGGAAGATCAAAAGTCGCAGCCAGATGGGTGGATGACGTAGAAGTTCGGCTCAATGAAAGGCAGGACGGTGGTGCAGTGAACGGGCTGATTTCATATTTCAGTATGTTAACTTCGAAGCAAACGGGGATTTTTCATAGGTGGGAGGAAGGGGACCTTAGACAACTTCCCCTGTCACAATGCCGCGTTCAGGCCGCCAATCCATTGTCGGAAGGTCCGGCCGATCTTCTGCCGGGCATCATCTGTGCTGGTTTGACGCATGAGGAGGCACGGCGTGAAACGGGGCTTGCCGGGCTTGAGTCTTATATGTCGAGGCTCGCGGGGGTTCTCGTTAACACCGAGCAAATTATCGGCATTGGTGTCGGGGAGGCGAATGCAGAAGGATTGGCGCGCGGGCTACAGGCTTGTTTATTGGAGCACCTAGGGAAACGGCAGACTAGCCGAAAGGCCCATGTCACTCGGGTGCGGCTCGGTCAGGTTGACGATGAGCGGTGCGGGTTTTATTTGCAAGCATTGACGACGATGCGGGGACTGCCTACCATCGGGCTCGGAGAGGAAGTGTGCGGTTTTCCAACCCTTTGGGTGGGCACGGAGGACGGATGGTTCGGCGGCACCGGCTTGACTGTGACAACGGCGCTGCGCAAGACGCTGCAAGCTGCGCTGATGAAAGCGCAAAATGGTTCCGCTTTCCGAGTACCGCAAGCCGTGGAAGCCGAATCCGTACTGCTTAGTCCGGACGTACAGTTGGAGCTTTCCATTCCCGCCGAGGTGACGGCGGAACAGCCGGATGTCGTCAGGGATGCGATACGGAAGCTGAAAACAAGCAACCGGGAAGTATTTGTTATCGATCTGGCAGTGGAGCCGTTTTTGCGTGATGGTCCTGTAGTCGCCTTCGGCGTGCTGCTCGGAGAGGAGGGGACCGAATGAGCGCGGTAGTTGCCATCGTCGGAGATGGAGTGCTGGCGGATTTAGTGTGTGGGGAGCTGATATCCGAGTGCCGAATCGTTCGTTTGACTGATTTTCGGGAGGGAATACCGAAAGCCGCTGAACTCGCTCTAGTCCTGCAAGATGCTTGGTATCCCGCCATTCACCGCGAGGCGGAGGCGGTTCTAGAGGCCGCTGGCATTCCATGGCTGCGCGGTTTCGTCGCCTTCGGCGAAGGCGTTGTCGGGCCGTTAGTCAGACCGGGTCAGCCTGGGTGCTCCAGATGCGCTGATACCAGGCAGCTTATCGCGGGACGCGACCGTAGGGAAATGTGGGAGCTGGAGCATCGTTTGACGGAGACCGGGAGGGGCATCTCTGGTACGTGGGCATCGCGCACGGGACTGCTGCAGATGGCTTATCTGCTTGCGGCGGAATCGCGGAGCGTACTGCGACACAGCCGCTCCCGCCTAGAAGAACATGTGGTATTTATCAATCTGAAGACTTTGTATAGCTCCAGCCATTTCTTCCTACCGGACCCACTGTGCCCTTTTTGTGGAGGTCTTCCTGAAGATTCGCAGGATGCAGCCCAGATTTCCCTCGTTCCGAGCCCGAAAATCGGTGAGAACATTTACCGCAGCCGATCACTCCTTGAGCTGAAATCCTTTCTAGTTAGGGATTACCTCGATTACAAGATCGGATTAATGAATGGAAAAATGCCGGATCTGGTGTCGCCTTTAGCCGATTTAACCGTGAATCTTCCGATGTTAGATCAAGACGAGTTGACGGCGGGCCGGACGAATTGCTATGCGGACAGCGAATTGTCCGCCATTTTGGAGGGCTTGGAGCGATATTGCGGCACAACGCCGCGTGGTAAGCGGTCAGTCGTTCGCGGCAGCTCGCGACAACTGGCAGGGGAAGCGCTAGACCCAATGACTGTCGGGCTGTATGCGAAGGAGCAATATGAGCTGCCTGGATTTCCTTTCCGGCCGTTCGATCCCGATGTCGAGACGGATTGGGTATGGGGGTACTCGTTTGCGCAACAACGCCCGATATTGGTGCCCCAATGGCTTGCGTACTACAGCTCTCCTTGTCGGCAAGGCCTTGTGTACGAGACGTCCAACGGCTGCGCCTTGGGCGGAAGCCTGGAGGAAGCGATCTTGTACGGCATGCTGGAAGTCGTGGAGCGCGATTCGTTCCTGCTGACGTGGTACGCACAGCTGCCACTTCCGCGACTGGACCCTCGATCCACTGGCGACCTCGAATTGAACCTCATGGTGGACCGATTGCAGGGCGTTGCCGGATTTGATGTGCTCTTATTTAACGCAACGATGGAGAATGGCATTCCCAGCATCTGGGCGATGGCAAAAAATAGGAAGCCTAAAGGAATAAATCTCATCTGTGCGGCAGGAGCGCATCCGGATCCGGTGCGGGCGGCAAAAGGAGCGGTTCATGAGCTGTCGGGGATGATGCTGACAATGGATCATAAATTCGAGGCGAACCGGGAGAAGAATGTGAAGATGCTTCGCGATCCTTCACTGGTACGGAGCATGGAGGACCATTCCATGTTATACAGCTTTCCCGATGCGGAGCCGCGGCTACACTTTTTGTTGAAGCAAAACCGGCCGATGCGAACGTTTGATCAGGAATTTGAAGCTGCACCCAAGAGCCATGATTTGACCGAAGACTTGAAGACGATGATCGGTACGTTCCTCCGGCTACATATGGACGTGATCGTTGTGGACCAGACGACGCCGGAGCTGCGGCGTAACAATCTGCACTGCGTGAAGGTGCTGATTCCCGGCATGCTGCCGATGACATTCGGGTATCATTTTACCCGGGTGGCAGGGTTGGAAAGGGTGCTTCAGGTGCCGGCCGAGCTCCAGTATACGGAGCGGCCTTTGCGTCCGGAGGAGCTCAATCCGCATCCGCATCCGTTCCCTTAAACGAGCCGGACCGAAGCCAGCGAATGCCATACCTAGGTTCTCTATAGGTGCAATGGGGGGAAGCAGAATGAGTTTGGAAGCGTTTATTCGCCATCTTCATGCCGACGGCTACGAGAGCGGGCTGCCCGGCTGGGAGGTCGATTGGGACGATAAGCCGTTTTCTTATAAGCTATATCGCGGCTTGCCTGCTGTTCCGCTGTCCTCGGATATCCCGCTGACGTTGGAAGCGCGACAAACGCCAGCTGAGCCTAGCCAGAAAGACATCGGACATTTCCTCTGGTACACCTATGGGCTGACTCAAGTCAGCCATCTTCATACCGTTCCCGTACAGTCATACCGCAGATTCGTCCCTTCTGGTGGAGGGTTGTACCCGAACGAATTGTACGTCTATTTGCGCTCTTCAGCCGGCGATCCAGGTGTTTACCATTACGATGCAGCGCATCACCGCCTGGTGCTGCTGCGCGAAGGTGATTACGATTCGTATTTGGCTCGGGCTATCGGCAATAGCAGTGATATATCCGCTTGCTTCGGCGTTGTCTTCGTATCGGCGATGGTTTGGAAAAATGCATACAAATACAACACCTTTTCTTATCGTCTGCAAGGACTCGATACAGGCGTGCTGCTGGGGCAGCTGCAGGAGACGGCGAAACGGTTCGGCTATTCGTCAAGAGTTCATTACCAGTTTCTGGATTTGTCCATAGGCCATCTGCTGGGTTTATCCGGCCGGGAGGAGAACGTGTATGCGGTTATACCGCTTTCGGCACAGCGTGACATCGCTTGGATCGGCGACGGCAGCAGCGCACAGGTTCAACTTGCAGCGAATGAGCTTTGTCGCGAGCTCCCGGCTGTTCGGCATAAGCATTTCATACGTTCGAAGACGGTGAAGGAGATTCCGCTGCTGACCAAGATGAACGAAACGGCGATGCTCGATACACTGCCGTCGTTCCGCCATTTACAGCCCGCACTGTGTGCGCAAAGTGAAATGCAGAGTGTCTATTTACCTCTAGTGAAACGTCTGGGCTTCGATCTCGCGACGACCAGTCGAGCAAGATATTCGCCCGAAAGCGAATTTTTCTTGAGCCGCTTAACGGCACAGCAGCTAGCCGCTCTGCTACAGGAAGCTACGGCTTCCTTCTCATATCTCAACGATTTGGACGGAGCGAGGGAAGCGCCCCCGCTTCGTGTCGCTATATACGGGTGTTTCTATAACGTCGAAGGCGTGCCAGACGGAGCTTACCGCTATGACGCAGCAGCCCATGCACTCCGGCGCGTGCTTACCGGTGATCATCGCCTCCGTCTGCAGCAAGGAATGATCCTTCACAATGTCAATTTGTTTCAAGTGCCGATTTGCCTGCACATTGCCGGTGATGTCGATCACCTGATTCCTCGATTAGGGTATAGGGGATACCGCATCCAGCAAATGGAAGCCGGCATGCTCCTGTATCATCTGCTTCTGGCATCGTCCGTTCTCGGCATAGGAGGTCGTCCGCTGCTTGGCTTTCAGGCTGGAGTATGTGATGAGCTCTACCGGTTGTCCCAACTTGAGCTAACTAGCCTTGTCCAAATCCCGATGGGCCACTACCTGCCCCGTCCTCGACTGGTGGGTGGATTGCACAGTTAGGTTTAACAAGTTTCTTAATCGATCTAGTTTCTGGTTACGCGATTAGGGTAGCTGGGGGTGAAATGGGGGGCGAACAAATCGCGCCCCATTTCAATGTTATAGGAAGTTTAACTGTGTTTTAGCTTCGTTGATGTTAGCTAGAAATGATGGAGGGTTATTGTAATTGTTTGAACACGGCTACCTCCTATGAGGTGGGGGATTCCTGGATTCTCCCTTTTGGAAGGGGAAGATGACGATTTCTACGGTTCCCGCAGAATAGAGCAGTAGTCACATCGCCACTAGATTATGTTGATAGCAGCGTTACGTGGTACATGTCCATTGCCGCACCGATCATGTCTTGACTTCGGGATGTATGTGTTCCTTACCAAACATTCTTAAACCAATCGGGATAACGAAGAAGTCAGCCCTGTACTGTGACATTTTTCACAGCAGTTTCCTCATGAGATTTGGTAACCGAAACAGAGAATTAAAATAAGGAGTTGATCTGACAATGAAAAAAGAAATTACCATCCATTTCAATGTCATCCATCATGACAGAACTTCTTTGCTTAGAGGAATTATTTTTTTAGAGGAAAATCAGAAACCGACCTTGACGGACTATCAGCAATGTCTTATGGATTGCGGGCATCAGGTTGTACTCATCGATAAAGAGCATGTTATCTTTAAAGCTTCTAAGCCGGGAGAAGATTATTTGATCCATGTTCTAGATGAAGAAGAAAACGGCCTTCGAGATGTTATTATAGAAAATTTAGCAAAAAACTTGCTGAAAACACAATTTTGATTTCTCTGAATTTCGGTTTTCTTCTCCAAGTTCTAATTATTACTTCCCAAAATTTTAGCTGGAATTCGCTAGGGAGATTGAAGATGAGCTTATGTTTGTCTTAGATACGAAAGGAGGTGTTCTAGAATGAAAATGGGTTCAGTAGAACTTCAAGAGAAGCATGTAATAGTACCGGAAAATCCCATTTCTCGCTTTTTGCTTAGCGATACCCGAGCAGCTTGGATCTGGTTGGTAATCCGTTTATATGTGGGATATGAGTGGATCCTGGCGGGGTGGCACAAAATAACCGCCGACACATGGGTAGGAGCCAAAAGTGGAGTTGCTCTTGAAAGTTTTGTCAAAGGCGCTTTGACGAAAGCCGAGGGCGGTAAAGATGTCACCGGGTGGTACGCGAGCTTTCTGCAGGATGTCGTTCTTTCCCACTCCAAATTGTTTGCTTACATGGTGGCCTATGGGGAAGTGCTGGTAGGACTCGGTCTAATTCTTGGCCTTCTAACCGGAATAGCAGCATTTTTTGGTGGCATGATGAATGCCAGTTATTTGTTTGCCGGCACTTTAAGTAGCAATCCACTACTTTTTGTTTTAGCGACTTGGCTTGTGCTAGCATGGAAAATTGGCGGTTGGTATGGGCTTGACCGCTGGGCGCTCCGATATTTGGGTACTCCATGGCACAGCAAAAGCTCGCCAACGACAAAAGGAAGCGCAGCACAAGAAAACAATAAAATCTAATATGTTCGAAAATTTGTGTCATGAATGTAGGTGGATTTTTGTCAGTTGGAGATAACAATTTGACATATCGCAAAACTGTAATATATAATAGCGACATGGCCAACCCAATTGATATTTTCAAGGCACTATCCAATGAAGCGCGTATTCAAATTTTAGAATGGCTGAAAGATCCAACTACTCATTTTTCTCCCCAGGAAGGGGCTGATTTAATCACAGTGGGGGTATGTGTAAGTCAAATAACTGAAAAATTAAACATGAATCAATCTACTGCTTCGCAATATCTCTCCATGCTTCAAAGAGCAGGACTGGTCCATGCTACACGTTTAGGGAAATGGACTTATTACAGAAGGAATGAAGATGCGATTAATGAGATTGGTCAATTCCTTCAGAAAAAATAAATTAATCAGGAATACAGAAAGCTGAATTCATTTTTTGGATTCAGTTATTCTAAAGGCTATCATATTGAGAATTTGCAAATTGTAAATTTTTTTAACTCAACATATTGATAATTCTAAATATATCGAAACGATATTATATGAAGGGGGTGATGTACGTTTAGTAAATTTGTCATCCTCATTTCAGCATAGTCATGTTTCGAAAGTTGCAGGGACGTGTGTTTGAGTGTCATGCTAGCAGCTAGATATTCGCATTGGGTTTCGCTAAATGAAAAATAAGCACTTCATGAGAAACCGGACACATTTGGTGGCTTGTACGCGCATGCTGGGCGTAGCTCCGACGTTTTATGTGGATAAAGCAAATAATGGTCAGAAATTAAATTTTCAATTGAGAGAGGTATAACAAATATGGAAAACTTTGAATTTCATAATCCCACTAAGATTTTGTTTGGAAAAGGTCAAGTAAGAAGCTTGAAAAAGGAAATTCCTGCTTATGGCAAACGCATTTTGCTATTGTTCGGAGGCGGCAGTATAAAAAAAATCGGCCTTTACGATAAGGTCATTCGTGAACTCAAAGAAATTGACGCTCATATTATTGAGTTAGGAGGCGTTGAACCGAATCCGCGACTAACGACCGTCAATAAAGGGATTAACCTCATCAGAGAAAATCAGCTTGATTTTATTCTTGCAGTCGGTGGCGGAAGCGTCATCGATTGTGCTAAAGCGATTGCCGCGGGTGTTCCCTTCGATGGCGACGTATGGGATATCGTGACTGGTAAGGCGAAAGCCTCGTCCAATTCAGTACCGATTGGCACAGTTATCACGATAGCGGGAACGGGATCAGAGATGAACGGAAATTCCGTCATCACGAATTGGGAAACGAATACGAAAGCATTTTTTAACTCCAATCACGTGCTTCCAAGATTCAGTATTCTAGATCCAGAGCTTACATTCTCTGTTCCTCTGGACCAAACGATATACGGCACCGTTGATATTATGGCCCATGTCTTCGAACAATATTTTCATGCTTCGAACCATGCACCTCTTCAAGAGAGAATTGGTGAAGCGATCCTTCGAACCGTCATCGAGACAGCACCTAAGCTTGTGAACGATTTGAACAATTACGAATATCGCGAAGTCATGTTGTTAAATGGTACATTGGCCTTAAACGGACTAACTGGAATGGGCGTTAATCCGGATTGGGCGACCCATCTTATCGAACATGCCGTATCGGCTGTCCATGACATACCACATGGCGGTGGAATCGCGATCATTGCTCCGCATTGGATGGAACATGTCGCGGCCGTACGTCCGGAGAAAGTCGCACAGATGGGTGTCCGTGTATTCGATTTGGACCGGACTGGGAAAACAGATGCCCAATTGGCAGCGGAAGCGATCCAGTCTCTCAGAAAATTTTGGGCTTCCATTGGAACGCCTAAGCATCTGTCGGACTATGGAATTGATGACAAGGAAATTGAACTGATGACGGAAAGGTCTATGCTCGCCGATCAAATAGGGAATTATGTTCCTCTTACTAAAGATGATGTCAGAACGATTTTGAGAAATTCTTTATAATATACTAAAATGAACGACTGTCTCTAAGAGAGACAGCCGTTCCCATGTAAAATGCGAGATCAGGATATCTTTGGGTGAAAAGCAGCGTAAGTAGTGAATTTCTGATCTAAGTTAAAGCTTCTTGACTTTTTACCTACTGAAAGGTAGAATGCATACATGACAACAAAACAAACACAACAGAGTTGATTCTCGATATTGCCCAATGCTGTCATCTTCTCAATTCAAATGAAAAGCGGAAGCGCAACGAATAGGATACTGGCTTCTCTTCAAGGAGAACAACTCCTTGCAAGATCCTTTCGGGATGTAAAGCGGTTCAACTTGATCGCCGAAGGCATCATATCCGCTCTAATGTAACAGGACGAGACGGGAATTTTTTTCGAAAAAATCTATCTTTTAATAGATAGAATAAAACATAATCCACGGTTGAATCTGATTTGGAGGTGATTAGATGTTATACGAGATGAGGATTTACGATGTTAGCCCGGGCAAGATGGAGGCGATTATTGAGCGCTTCGATAAGCATGTCGTTGCCTTATTCGATAAGCATGGGATGACGATCAAGCAATTTTGGGTGGACGCTGATGACGCGAACAACCGCCTATATTATGTCGTCGAGCACCCTGACTTGGAGACACGCCATGCAAACTACGAACGTTTCCGTGCCGATCCCGAATGGATCGAAGTGAAGCGGCTTTCAGAATTGGATGGGCCTCTGACTCAGAAACAGGAAAGTATCTTCATGCATAACGCAGCATTTTTCAAAAACAACTAAACCAACTATGGAATGGAGCGATTCAAATGAAAACACTCGTAATCGTAGCACACCCGAACCTGGAAGCATCTAACTGGAACAAAGCATGGGTTGAAGAACTCAAGAAGCAAGGAGACATCACGATTCATGATTTGTACAAAGAATATCCAAGTGAAAACATCGACGTTAAGCGCGAACAGCTGCTCGTTGAAACGCATGACCGTATCATCTTCCAATATCCGCTTTATTGGTACAACATGCCGCCGTTTCTAAAAAAATGGTTCGATGCCGTACTGCTGTACAACTGGGCTTACGGTCCGGAAGCGACTGCGACAATCGGCAAAGAAATCGGCGTAGCCATCTCGACTTATGGCACAGCAGAATCGTATCAACCTACAGGATCCAACCGTTTAACGCTGGAACAAATTTTGGCGCCAATTCAAGCAAGCACGCGTTTCATCAACGCTGTATACCTGCCGCACTTCACGGTTGATGACACGTCCGACGTGACACCTGAGCGTTTGGTGCAAAGCAGCAAAGCATATGTCGAGCACATTAAGACGATTAAACCGGTAACGGTGGCGTTATGAAAAATGTAACGATTGACGTTTATATGGATACAGTGTGTCCATGGTGCCGGATGGGGGATGCTAGCTTGAGAATCGCGCTGAATGAGCTGCCGGAAGGCATGAACGCTACGATTCGCTATCATGCGTATCAGCTGAATCCCGGCATTCGCAAGGAAGGCGAAGATTACCGTAAGGTTATGATCGGCCGCTTGGGCGGACAAGCCCAATTCGAAGCAAGAATGAAGCAATATAATCAAATTGGTGCTCAATTCGGCCTGAAATACAATATGGATTTGGTAACATATACACCGAATTCAGTGTTGTCGCATCAGCTAATCGCGATTACGCCGGAGCACTTGCAATCGCAATTACTTGAGCGATTGTATACGGCCTATTTTGAAGAAGGCGTTAATCTTGGCGATGTCGACAAGCTGGTGGAAATCGCGCAAGCGAGCGGAGTCTCGAATGACTCCGAGGCACTCAAGGCACGACTCCTCCATGGAGAAGGGCTTGATAAGGTGGAAGAAGGACAGCGCGAGGCGCAGAGGCTTGGAATTAGAGGAGTACCTTACTACGTAATCAATGAAAAGCACGCATTATCCGGGCTGCAGTCACCTGCGGATCTGATCAGTGCATTCAAGCGGCAGTAGAAAGCTGATCGAAGATTTGTTCAAGATGATGCTGGTTATCTATCCTAGCCGCTCGTACCGGCATGGTCTTGACTTTAAATATAATAAGCTTGGAGAGATAGCAATGGGTTTTTTCAAAAAACTTTTCAACAAGGAGACAACGAATACAACCATGTCAACAAAGGTGAATCTAGCCATCATATATTACAGTTCTAACGGAACAAACTATCAGTTGGCCCAATGGGCAGCAGAGGGCGCACGTCAAGCCGGAGCCGAAGTGAAAATCCTGAAAGTCGCAGAAACGGCACCACAATCCGTTGTAGACGGCCAACCCTCCTGGAAAGCTCATCTCGAAGCAACTAAGAACGTACCGATTGCGACGGTAGAGGATTTGCAATGGGCGGATGCCATTATATTCAGCATGCCGACTCGATTCGGCAACTTGCCGGCGCAGATGAAGCAATTCCTCGATACGACCGGTGGTCTGTGGGCGCAAGGTAAAACAGTAAACAAAGTTGTGAGTGCTATGACATCCGCTACGAATCCGAATTCGGGACAAGAGCAAACGATTCTGCAGCTGTACACGTCTATGTACCACTGGGGCGCCATCGTTGCTGCGCCTGGATTTACAGACCAGGCAGTATTCACGGCCGGAGGCAATCCGTACGGTACAAGCGTAACCGTCGGGCAAGACGGCAAGATTAAAGATGATGCACGCGGTGCGGCAGAGCATCAGGCTAAACGTACCGTTTCCATAGCAACAGCATTGAAAATCGGTTTTGGACAACAATAATATAAGCGAGGCGAGTTACAATGTGCAATCAAGGAAAAGTATATGTTATTACTGGAGGCAGCAGCGGACTTGGTAAAGCAATGGCTGTCGAATTCGTGAAGCGCGGCGCAAATGTAGTCATTAACGGCCGCCGTGAACAAGCACTGGCGGATGCCGCGAAA
>Ga0209566_100949_pt1 | contig 13100 bp, 15 predicted proteins | sample Araplavi_mTSA_r2_2_FD_184287 | JGI IMG/M metagenome (GOLD analysis project Ga0209566, IMG submission 184287) | Arabidopsis root microbial communities from North Carolina, USA - plate scrape CL_Cvi_mTSA_r2 (SPAdes) (version 2) | ecosystem: Host-associated > Plants > Roots > Endosphere | place...
AAATTAACGACACTGACCAAACTTTTGCTAGAACAATGCGTTTCTCCCCAGGGTAAAATGGCCAATGAAGAGGTGTGTTCAATTGTTAACCAATTAATTTTGTTTTGGTTGACAATTATGCTTGAATAAAATTATAATGCTCATAACATGAATTCATATGATCAGGATTCATGTTATGAGCATTATGCATCATTCTAATAAATCCGCTCACAGGTACAACCTATAGATAAAAAGAATCATTCTGATCTATATGTTGCTGATTAAAAGTCGTTATACGGATTTATGCAAAATGCAGATTATAACAAATCGGAGGTAGCCAAGTGAGAACGCAATTGAAGACAAAGGAACTCGTTTTTGCTGCATTGTTTGCTGCGTTCATAGCTGTACTAGGAATGATTCCGCCAATTCCATTAGGTTTTGTTCCTGTCCCTGTGACTGCACAGACGCTCGGCGTTATGCTTGCAGGCTGTTTTTTAGGTAAGAGGATCGCCACTGTGAGTTTAATCTTGTTTATTATCTTGATGGCCCTCGGTTTGCCGATACTGTCAGGCGGCCGCGGGGGCTTGGCGGTACTTATTGGACCGTCTTCAGGGTACATATTCAGCTGGCCGATCGCCGCATTTCTGATTGGATACATAGTAGAGAAGATCTGGCCTAAGCTCATGCTTTGGAAGCTGCTGACTATTAATATCGTATTTGGCGTGATCCTGGTCAGCCTTATTGGAGCTTCGGTTATGGCACTTATTATGCATACATCCATCTGGGCAGGACTAATCAGCTCGGCGGTCTTTCTACCGGGCGATATTATTAAAGCGATTATAGCAGCGGTGGTGGCATTCCAGTTGAAAACGATCAGTCCAATTGAAGAGAAGGCGCAATAGCTCGCAAGGAAAATTTCTATAAGCAGGTGAAATCCAACTGAATCTACTAACCATTATACGAAGTCATTCTTCACGAATGCCGGATCGGGTCGCCATCTCCCACAGCCGGGGCAGTCTTACTTATTCGGCATTGGCAGAGCGGGTCCAGAGAATTGCTAACGGTCTGAAGCGACGCGGTTATAGCCACCGGAAAGTAGCGATCTTGACTGGCAATCGAGTGGAGTTTGTGGAGATTTTTCTAGGGGCTGTTTACGCTGGGTATGTGCCTGTGCCTTTGGACCCCAAGTGGAGTTCCACTGAAATAAACGCCGTGTTAAGGCAATGTGAACCGGAGATTATTTTTGCAGAGGATTCGTATGCTCATAATATTCATTTGCCAAGCGGGCAAGCTGAGCAAGTTGAAATCGTTATTTTATCTCAAGAAAACTCGGGTGCTTATGATCAATGGGTAGACTCATTCTCGCCGGAAGCTGAACGGAACGCCAGCAATGAATTGCTGTTTATCGGATTTACTTCAGGAACTACGGGAGTTCCGAAGGGATTTATGCGAACCCCGCTCTCCTGGATAACAAGCTTTGAAGCCACGAGGGAAGCATTCCAGCTTGATATGAAGCATTGTATGGCCCCTGGACCTCTTGTGAACTCATTATCGTTGTTTGCCTTGATGCAAAGCCTATACTTCGGCGCGACCTTTCATCTCGTCGAGCAGTTTCAAGCGAATAAAGTGCTAGAGCTATGTAAGGTTGTTCCTGACATGATCTTATTTGTCGTCCCTACGATGATTGAATCGCTGCTGCTGCAGGCTGATTCCCGTAGAGCGTATATTCAAGCCCTCATCAGTGGAGGTGGCAAGTGGTCGGAGCAGTTGAAGCAACAGTGCCAGGAAGTGTTTGGACAGTCCAAGTTATATGAATACTATGGTTCCTCAGAGGCGAGTTATATCAGTTACATGGACCTTAATGAGGCGAAGAGACCCGACTCGTTGGGACGGCCTTTTTCTGGTGTTGAAATATCGATTCGTGATGAGCATTTCCAGGAGGTTCCTACCGGAGAGGTGGGGCAGCTCTACGTTCGAAGCAATATGATGTTCTTGGGCTATTATCAGTCAAGCGAAGAGACGTCAGCGGTATTTCGAGATGGATGGCTTATGACTGGAGATTACATGTCAGCCGATCTTGATGGGTACTTATATTTGGCGGGTCGTTCCAAAAATATGATGGTCACTGGCGGCCTGAATGTTTTTCCTGAAGAAGTGGAGATGGTATTGAAGCAGCTTCTCGCTGTTCAGGAGGTTATGGTATTGGGAATGCCGGACGAGCGATGGGGGGATAAGGTAACCGCAATTGTTCAATGGCGTGAAGATCAACGCTTAAGCCTGAATGAAGTGAAGGAGCACTGCCGCAACTATTTAGCCAGCTACAAGGCTCCCAAGCAGCTCATCACCGTGGATCAATTCATCTATACAAGCAGCGGTAAGGTAGCACGTCAGCAGATGAAAGAATATGTGAAAGAAGTGGTGAAATGACAGAAGTTGTAATGGTCATGGCTAAACGTACTCCCATCGGAAAAATCGGTGGTCAATTCAGTACCCTTGAGCCTGAGCAACTGCTTGCACCGTTAATTCGACATATCGTTTCGGAGACACATGTGCCCCCGGAGTGGATTGATGACGTAATCCTCGGCAATGTTGTAGGGCCCGGTGGAAATATTGCACGAGTTGCTGCCCTGGAAGCAGGTCTTCCCGTTACAGTGCCAGGTCTGACGATTGACCGCCAGTGCGGTTCGGGACTTGAAGCTATTCATCTGGCTGCTCGTTTCATTCAAAGCGGGGCCGGAGAGGTGTACCTGGCAGGCGGGGTTGAAAGCACAAGCCGGGCACCTTGGAAAATGTTTAAGCCCGAGGTGCTTGCAGGTACACCTCGGTTGTATACACGAGCTCCCTTTACACCAAGTGCTTATGGCGATCCTGATATGGGCGTGGCAGCTGAGAATGTTGCCTGGAAATACGGGATTTCCAGAGAACAGCAAGACCTGTACGCCTTGAAAAGTCATCAGAAGGCCGTTCACGCACAACGAACAGGCAGGTATCAGCAGGAGATCGTGCCTCTTCAAGTAAACGGCCATTGGATTACGGAGGATGAATGTCCAAGGCCGAATACCAGCATGGAGAAACTGCAAAGGCTGGCGCCTGTCTTTATGGAACAAGGCACCGTAACTGCCGGCAATGCGTGTCCCATCAATGATGGGGCTGCTCTTGTGCTACTCATGTCGCGTGAAAAGTGCGAGCAGTTAAACCTGCAACCTGTACTACGCTTCGTGGATGCACAAACCGCTGGTGTCGATCCCCATTATTTGGGGATTGGACCTGTCCCAGCTGTACAAAGGCTGCTAAGCCGGCAGCAACTCAGGATATCCGATCTGGACATTGTGGAATTTAATGAAGCATTTGCTTCCCAGGTGCTAGCGTCGTTGGGAGAGCTGCAAATTCCGCAGGACAAGGTTAATGCTGGAGGCGGTGCGTTGGCGTTAGGACATCCTTATGGAGCATCGGGCGCCATTTTGATGACTCGTCTATTCGCTGAGATGCTCCAGAATCCCTTCAGGCGGGGGATCGCTACATTGGGGATTGGCGGAGGAATGGGGCTTGCTGTATTAATGGAGGTGGTTGAATGAACAGCATTCGATTCCAGGTTCATCTTGCTGAGGAGGCTATCGTCCAATATGCAAACCGAATTGAAGCACCCTTGCAACGGATAGGCGGCGCTTTGATCGCACCATCAACCATGCCGATAACGTTCTGGAAAATAGCTGACGTCCCGTGGCTGGACATCCCGAAGCCGCTGATTCACGGGAAACAACAATTTCATTATGAGGCGCCGCTGACAGCAGGCATGGATTTGGATTGTGATCTATCTTTAACCAAGGTGGAGAAAAAGAACGGTCGTCAGGGCGTTTTGTTTGTATATACGCATTCCCTGACCTGTACATGTGCTGGTAAACGCATCGTGACAGTGGAAACTGTGTTGATCTCAGTAGGTGACAAATGATGAGAAAGCAAATTACGGCAGCAGCCATTCGGGAATATGCTGATCTTACCGGGGATCAGGCGCTTATTCACCTTCAGGACGAAGCTGCAAGACAAGCTGGGTATCCAGCCCCTATTGCCCATGGGATGTATCTGATGGGACTGGCACAGTCTATTTATTTGGCAGAACATCCAACACATTGGATTCAGTCCTATAGCATGAAGTTTCACCAACCGCTCATTCGGGGTACAATGGCATGCTTTGGATATGAAACTTGTAACGACGAAATTCAGGTAACGATTACGGCAGAAGATGAAGATGGGGAAGTCATCACCAAAGGTATTTTTTCCGTGAAGGAGGGGGTCTGCTCACCGTGAGAACAGCATTGGTTACTGGAGCAAGCAGGGGGATTGGTCGCAGCATCGCAATGGAGCTCGGGCGCGGTGGCTATCAAGTAGCGGTTAATGGTTTGCATGAAGAGCGGATCAACTCCGTCGTGGAGGCAATTCGTCAAGCAGGAGGTGTAGCCGAGGGGTATTGTGCGAATGTTGCAGACCCAGCAGATGTGACGGCGATGATGGAGGCAGTTGTGGCACGTTATGGTGCAATTGATGTCTTGATTCATAATGCCGGTAATTTGCATGATCGCAAATGCGAGCAGATGACGGATCAAGAATGGAAGTCGGTTCTGGATGTTCATTTGAGCGGGGCTTTCTACTGTATTCAGCGAGTCCTCCCCTTAATGACCTCTCATGGGGGTGACATTCTGCTGATGACTTCAACAGCGGGGTTAATGGGCTCTGTGGGTCAGGTCAATTACAGCGCAGCTAAAGCCGGTATGCTAGGGATGGTGTGGACGCTCGCAGCCGAGCTGTGGCGCAATCAGATCAGGATCAATGCTGTTGCTCCTGCTGCCTTAACTGATATGACTCGTCCGGTTATTGAATATTTAAAAGAAAAACACGCTAAACGCAACGAGCCATTACCCGCGTTCTGGCAGGTTGGGGAAGCGGATGATGTCGCTCGGTTTGTGGGCTTGCTCCTAGAGCAGCGGGATCCGGATCTGACCGGTGAAGTCTTTGGCGTTAATGGTTCTCAAGTAACCCGCTGGCAGAAGCCGCTTCCCGTCATGTCCGTTAACGGAGCAGAGGCTTTCTTTACAGCATGGAAGCATCGGGAGGAGAAGCAATAGATGCTTACATTTGACCAGGTTCATTACTATTATCGCCAAGGGCAGACCATCCTTAATTCTGCGAGCTTCGAAATTCATGAAGGCGAGTTCGTTGCAATCGTTGGGGGAAATGGGAGCGGGAAATCCACGCTGGCCCGGTTAATAAATGGATTGCTGCTGCCGAGGGAAGGGCAAGTGCGCATTGGACATCTGAGCACGCTAAACGCCGATGATCTTCCCATAATTCGTGAACAAGTAGGTCTTGTCTTTCAATGTCCGGACGATCAGTTTATTACAACATCCGTTCTGGATGAAGTGGTATTCGGGTTAGAGAATATTCGGCTCCCAAGGGAAGAAATGGGTGCTCGCGTTGATCAGGCTTTGCGTGCTGTTCAAATGGAGGATTATGCAGAAGCGATGCCTCATGAGCTTTCCGGCGGTCAGAAGCAGCGTGCAGCTATTGCGGCGATTCTGGCTATGCGCCCCCGTATCCTTGTCTTTGATGAAGTCACTTCTATGCTTGATCCGCAGGGGAGAAGGCAGATCCTGTCTGTGATGCATGAACTCCATTGTCAAGGCATGACCATGATCCATATCACTCACCATATGGATGAGGTTCTGGAGGCGGGGCGGGTTCTGCTTCTAGACGGAGGGAGCATTAAATTTGACGGTACTCCGTCGGACCTGTTCCGAACAAGAGCCCTTGAAGACGATCAGCTGGATCAGCCCTTTGCCGCAAGGCTGCACCGTACGCTCGGTTTAAACACCGAACTGAATGCGGACTGGAAGGAGATGATTCGCACCCAATGGCCTACCAGTTAAATCAGGTAAGTGTGAGCATAGCAGAGCGGGAGGTTCTCCGGAACATCAGCTGTACCCTGCAGGAAGGGAAATGGATTTCGGTCATTGGGCAGACCGGGGCTGGCAAATCCACCTTTGCCAAAGTGATTAAAGGGCTGGTTCCTTCCTATGAAGGAGAATATATTCTCCACCAACAGCTGCTGCCTGGTAACAGCAAAGGACGTATGAAGGCTGTCCGGGAGATCGGCTTTGTGTTTCAGTATCCAGAGCATCAGATATTTGAAACAACGGTTTATAAGGAGCTGACCTTTGGACCGAGAATGCGGGGTCATTCCCCCAAAAGGATCGAGGAAGCCCTAAAACCTGTATTGGAGCAAGTAGGTTTATCCACGGACATTCTTTCGAGGGTCCCTTTTGAATTAAGCGGAGGACAGAGAAGACGTGTTGCCATCGCTTCCGTGTTAATAGCAGACCCTAAGCTGCTTATATTGGATGAGCCCACAGCAGGACTCGATCCCTTGAGCAGGCGTGCTCTGCTGCAGATGTTAAAAGAATGGCAGCAAATGAACCATCGTACAGTTTTGTTTATTTCTCATCAGATGGAAGATGTCGCCGAGTATTCGGACGAGGTTATGGTGTTTCATAGGGGGCATCTCCTGGGACATTCGGACGCGAATTCTTTATTTATGAAGAACACGGAAGTGCTGGAGCGGGCTGGACTACCTCTGCCTGAGCCTGTCCAGCTTCTTAGGCTGGTAGAGGAATTATCCGGCCGTAGGATTGAAGTGAACAGCTGCAGGGAGCAAGATATAATAAATCAAGTACGGCTGGTTTGGGAAGCAAGGAGTCTTCAGAATGAATAAAAAAATTGTATGGGGTCAATTCACAGAGACGGGTTCCCTTCTTCACCGCTTGGACCCTCGGACCAAGCTGCTGAGTTTGCTCGTGATCATGCTGAGCTTTGAGTTGCTCCAGACCTTTGCCACTTATATGACGGCGACTGCCTTTGTAGGGATGCTGTTGCAGACGTCAAGGATCCCGCTGCGGCTGTTTGCCAGAGGTTTAAAGCCGCTTTTGTTAATTTTGATCTTCACTTTTCTATACCATGTCCTGCTTACTGGAGAAACGGTGATCTGGTCATGGTCCTTCATTAAGCTGACCCAAGAGGGGTTAGTGAATGGGACTCGTATCGTCTGGCAGATTATTTTGCTGGCTCTGCTTGCGTCTGTCCTAACTGCGACCACCAAACCGCTACTCATGGCTCAGGGCCTTGAAAAACTATTAAAGCCGCTGTATAAATTGGGCATTCCGACAGAGGCTTTTTCCTTAATGGTGGTGATCGCCATTCGCTTCATACCTACCATTATTCAGGAACTGGATCGCATTATCCTGGCCCAGCAGGCTAGGGGATATGACGTCGCCTCGGTCACCAGGCCTAAACGGGTATTTGCCTATATCCCTATCTTGGTTCCGCTCTTTGCTACGACCATCCAACGAGCAGAACAGCTGTCTTTTGCGATTGATGCGAGGGCTTATGGAACCGGAAAGGGAAGAACTTCTTACAGACAGTTGGAATTCAAGAGGGGCGACTTCGCTGCAGGCGGATCTACGATTATATTTGTACTCATGATGCTCCTCATTCGGATATACGTCTGATGATGAATACAGGAGGAATCACAATGAATTGGAATACACGTTTGACTGAACTGCTCCAGATCCAGTACCCGATTATTCAAGGAGGGCTTGCTTATTTAGCCTATTCCGATCTTGCGGCCGCTGTCTCCAATACCGGCGGATTCGGCCAGATTACAGCCATGAGTCTTCCAGATGCCCATGCCTTGCGGGGGGAAATCAGACGCGCTCGCACTCTGACTGACAAGCCTTTTGGCGTCAACTTTGCCATCGGTATGCACCGAGGCGACATTGAGGAGCGGCTTCGAATTGCTATAGAGGAAAAGGTTTCGGCAGTCACCCTTACAGGTGGCAATCCTGCGCCGTTTATCCCCCTACTGCAGTCAGCTAATCTAAAAACTCTGGTACTGGTCTCTTCACGAACGCAGGCTCAAAAAGCCGAGCAGCTTGGCGCATCCGCAGTAATCGTTGTCGGGCATGAGGGGGGAGGGCATCTAGGGCGTGATGAAGTGGGAACGATGGTTCTTGTTCCCCAGGTAGTGGATGCTGTCCGAATCCCCGTTGTCGCCTCAGGCGGTATTGGCGATGGTCGAGGCTGGATGGCTGCCCTTGCTCTAGGTGCGGAGGGAATCGTAATGGGGACGCGGTTTATTGCCACCCGGGAATGTGTGCACGCTTCCTCTTCTTATAAGAATGCCTTAGTCAAGGCGTCTTCGGCGGATACCATTGTCATCAAACGCTCAATCGGTTTTCCTGCCAGGGTGCTGCGAAGCCCTTTGACCGACAAGATTTTGGAAATTGAACGTGAGACGAATGACTTTGAGGCGCTGAAGCCCTATATCAGTGGGGAAGCGAACAGGCGCTGGATTTATGAAGGCATCAAAGAAGAGGGTTTCGGATGGGCAGGACAAGCCGTTGGCTTGATTCATGATGTACCGGAAGTCTCTGAGCTGATTCAAAGGATGGTTAGAGAGGCGGAAGATCTACGGCGCAAATGGGGCATGCTAAGCCATATTATAAAGGACACCCCTGTTCATTCGTAGGCTCACTGTAAAACTTGTGTTTTTTCCGAAAAGCATTAATTTTAAGCTTGATGCGACAGAAATATAGCGAAAATACCGTTTATAGCCATCTCACAGACTAAAAACGGTCATTTTGCATCTTAAAATAATGACGCTAGCGTCACACCACCAAGTAAAATTTATATACCGATTCTGATTTTCGTTATAGTAAAACACGTGAACAGAGATTGAAGCCGAGTTTCCATTCAGGGATCTCGGCTTTTGTGCATATCTATACACCACCGTGTTCCGAATCAAAACGCTAGTTATAAGGCTTGTCCCTTAACCCGGATGCGTCCGATTTGCCATTTATGTTATCAAGTTCTTGTCATCCGAGGTTCAATGACACAAAAGTGCCTACATAAACCTAAGCGAAAATGCTTGAGAAATCAGGCTTTTATTTTTTTATGTAGGGAAATTTGTGTCATAGAAAAATGCACAAATTCCCCTACATTGTATTCACGTGACACTTTGGATTTTGAAAGATCTACGTAAGGTGTAGCGATTAAACGGACGGACAGTTATCCTCGGATGGCATTGTTGATATTGTAAAGAATGGAATTATGGCGAATAGACGTTAATCCGTTTCAATCCTGTTCCTGTACTCATACCATAATTGAAAACAGGGAGGAAAAGATGGATGTCCAGTACCGGTTCGCTTTGTGAGCGGTTCTCAAAGATTATCGGGGGTGAACTCGGCTTAGCCGGCGGAAAATGCGTCTCGACAATCAATCGAAATAACATAAGAGCAACAATTTTGGGGAAAAGATTTAGAGTAACATCTTCTTTTTCGTTTGAATCTTTAAATGAAAGAAATGGTAGAGCGCTTTGTTTAGGTAGAGCGGCATTCTTAGAGAAAGAAGTCAATAAATTCATTGCGGCCATTCGAAATCAAGGAATAAAAGTTACATCTGTCCGTAACGAATGGCTATTCGAGCAGCCCCGCTTGATTTATATTAATATTGAAGCAGTTGAAAGACCCCTTGTTTTCGCAAGAAAAGTCAGGCGTGCTTTAGATGCTGTGCATAAATAAAAACGAGCTCGGCACCGTGTAGACACCGGGCTCAATATACGATCCATAATTATGTTTGTCGTTTAAATTTATGTGACTATGGGTCCAACCTAGGCTGCCGTTCATAAGTTGTCAGTAGCTAACTAGTTGCGAATTTCGTACTTTAATATTGATGAAAGTAACAATGGCTGCTCGTTGAGCGGCTTTTTTGCATGGATTCAATATCTGGCAGGGTGAATTGAAGATTCAAATCCTTACGTTTTCAGATTGGTTTGGGAATGTGCTTGATCGTAATTCCGTTACTGGTACTTTTGATATACGGTGATAGTTATGCCACGAAGGTTGTACGTAATCAAGTTGCCTTGGCAAATACCAATTTGGTCACTCTAAATATGAGGGAGATTGATCAGAATCTAACAGAGGTCGATAAGTATTTGTACAGTATGGCTGCTGTGGAAACCGATCTCCAGGTTCTCGATTTATCAAACACAGATCAGAGCCAGAACTATTATATGGCAAAAATCCGCTTAGATAACCGACTTTCAAGCAATATACTGAATTTTATACGGTTTCGATGGCCTGCATGCAGATTGTGTTCGGTTTGGTTGCTGATCGTAGAGGCAGGAGGCGCGCACTTCTAATCGGGCTGATCGATATTCTCGGGACGGAAGCCGACGATGTCGTGGAGAAGGTGCAGCTCAAGATTGAGAGGAGCAAAATCTATAAGAATTTAGATATATTGGATGACCGGGAGAAAGAGGTTGTTGTTGGCAGGTTTGGGTTTATCATGCTTTTCAATAAAAAGAACTAGTTATAGCAACGATGGAACGATTCATCAAGGGGGTTACACTAACGGGATACAATAGCTCCATAATATTGTACTATCTAGGCTGCCGGTGAATCACTCGGCAGCCTATTCCGCTAATTGAAAACAAAACGGAGCCTTGCAAGCTTGGCTCCATTTTCTCCATTTTATACGTGGCGGGAGTTTCCAATGGAGTGAGTGTTGCTTTGATCTTCTGCTACGTCAAAATGATAATCTTGAGGTTGCGTTTCGTCTTTGCCATTTCCGATACCAATCGCTCGGAAGATGAAAGTTAGGATGATAGCTAAAATGAAATTCAAAACTAGCGCATAAAGCCCAGAATATACCGTCGAAGCGCCGGATAGTCCGAATGGCAGCTTGTACTGATTTCCATAACTGGTTGAAACGGCCATAAATGTACCGTATACCATCCCAATCAGCCAGCCAATTACCATGGCCCAACGATTCAACCATCTTGTGTATAAGCCGACTACGACCGCAGGCAAGGTTTGAAGAATCCAGATCCCGCCCAGTAGCTGCAGGTTAATTGCGTCCTGTTTGTTCATTAAGAAAATGAACAGCAATGCGCCGACTTTCACAATAAGCGAGAACCATTTTGCAACCTTGGATTCCTGCGTTTCTGTGGCATTTTTGTTGATGAACACTTTATAAATATTTCGCGAAAATAGGTTGGCGGCAGCAATCGACATGATCGCTGCTGGGACAAGGGCACCTACACCGATCGCGGCAAAACCAAATCCGGCAAACCAACTTGGGAACATTTTAAGGAACAATTCCGGAATAGCAGCATTGCCATCCTTCGTCGTGATACCAGCGGCAATCGCCATAAACCCAAGCAATGCAATGATACCCAGAACGAAAGAGTAGGCCGGCAGCAGCGCAGAGTTGCGTTTAATCACATTTCGACTGCTCGAACTGAAGATCCCGATCAAGGAGTGAGGGTACAGGAACAAGGCAAGTGCGGAACCGAGAGCCAACGTCGCATAAGGCGCATAAGCCTTAGGACCGAGGATGACAGCTTCCTTATGCTTGACTGCTGCGGCATCAAAGATCGGACCAAATCCGCCAAGCTTGTACGGAATATAAATAACGGCTGCAATAACAGTGATATAGATCATTAAATCTTTGACAATGGCAATGGCGGCCGGAGCGCGAAGACCGCTATTAAATGTATAAATCGCCAGCACCAGGAAGGCAATGATAAGCGGCAAATCGTGCATAAAGCCTGTCCCCGTAAATCCCATGGCATCGAGTACAGACTGCATACCAACCAATTGAAGCGCTATGTACGGCATGGTAGCCAAAATACCTGTTACTGCGACAGCCAATGCAAGTGAATTACTTCCAAAACGTCCTTTAACAAAATCCGCTGCAGTAATGTAGCCATGCTTTTTGGCAACAGACCACAGGCGAGGCATAACGATAAATACGAACGGATAAATGATAATGGTATACGGCACAGCGAAAAATCCGATTGCGCCTTTCCCATACATCGAGGCAGGTACTGCAATAAACGTATAGGCCGTATAAAGATCTCCGCCTAGGAGAAACCAGGTGATCAGCGTTCCGAATCTTCTTCCACCTAATCCCCACTCATCGAGAAGCTCAAGGTTTCCTTGACGCCATCTTGCCGAATAAAATCCGATAACCGTAACTAGTAGAAAGAATAATAAGAAAACGATGAATGCCGTCCAATTTATATTCATAATGACTCCTTCTCTCTCTTATTTTCGCTTCGTAGCGAAATATACGACTGCCGTTAAAGCTGCACTGATAATAACCCACAACATTTGATACCAATAAAAAAATGGCATTCCCGCCAGTGTTGGCTCGGCAATAGAATAAGATGAAGGCCACAGCATAGCTATAAAAGGAAAGATCAGAAGGATGTACCACCATTGGCTGGCCTTTTTTTCATTTTGTTTATTTTGCATGATCAATGTCACACTCCTTTCATATATTTTTGTGAAAAAGTTCCTAGGAAGATTTTGCTATATGAAAGCGTTTTCGTCAATATATTTTTTACTTTTCTACTACTAAAAGTAAAAAAAAGAGACATCGAGTTTTCTGGCTCCATACCTATTATTCATATTTTATTGGATTCGATAAAATTTGTTGTGTGGAAACAGCGAGAAATAATGGAGTTGAAACGGTTAAAGGGTTAAGCTAAACGTTAGTGGAACATTGACACAACGGCTGCCGGTTTCTGTTAAAGTAATGGGCAGCATTCCTATCAGGAAGAAATATGAGGTTTGAGAAACAAAAAAGACTCCTTGGTATAAAAACAATTCGCTGCACTAACGGGACACGATAGTCAAACATGATATTGCGGAGGAGACTGCAAAGAGGGTGGCTCCTCTTTTTTGTTCATTCAAATAACTGACAGTATACTCCGACAGTTAAGTCCGATATGGAACAGTCGCTTACTAGGAGCTATCGATTTGCGTCCCCAGATGTGTTCTTGATGTAGTGAATTTCTGTATTACCAGTACGAAACTTGTTTGTTTCTTTTCAAAAAAGTTTTTTAAAGATGTAACCGAAACCTATTGAAAATAGTCATACATGTGAAAAAGACGTAAACCGTCTATAAAAATGACTTTGGGAGGAATACCAAATGACTTTAGAGAAGAAAAATCGTAAGAACTTTAAATGGAAAGCCGTATCTCTGGTAGCAGCCGCAATCTTAATTC
>Ga0209566_100953_pt1 | contig 13053 bp, 14 predicted proteins | sample Araplavi_mTSA_r2_2_FD_184287 | JGI IMG/M metagenome (GOLD analysis project Ga0209566, IMG submission 184287) | Arabidopsis root microbial communities from North Carolina, USA - plate scrape CL_Cvi_mTSA_r2 (SPAdes) (version 2) | ecosystem: Host-associated > Plants > Roots > Endosphere | place...
GGGCAGCGTCATGCGGTTGCCCATCGCCAGAAACAGCGAACGCGTCAACACAGTGACCACCGTCATGCCGATGATGACCAGCCAGATTTCCAGCGCGCTCATGCGTCGTCCTCCGGTGTGGGGGCCACTGCGGCACGGCGGCGCTGCCACTGCAGGCGGGCGGCGGCCTCATCGGCAGCCAGGCCGGCGGCCATCGCACCAGTGACGGCGATCACGAGGCTCAATCGATACGGCAGCTTGAAGGCAATGAGCGCCAGCACCGCTGCCACGGCCACCGCCATCAGCGCGGCACGGCCACGAATGGTCGACACCATGACAGGAATGAGCGCCAGCGTCCCGGCCAGTGCCAGGCCCCACGCATCAGGAAACAGGCTCGCCGCCACGATGCCCAGGATGGACGACACCTGCCAGGCCACGAAATTCAGCAGGACCAAGCCCCAGTAGTAGCCCTCCTTGCCCGCCTGCGGCGCGGCCGACGGATACTGCTGGGTGAACATCACAAAGGGCAGATCGCCGTTGAATACGCCCAAAACCACCCGCCGCACGAACGGCAGATGGCCGAAATGCTGCATCAGCCCCGCGCTGAAGATGATGAAGCGCACATTGACAATGAACGCCGTTAGCAGCGCCGTCCAGATCGGCAGCCCGGCCGCCAGCAGCGGCAACACCGCCAGTTGCGACGACCCGGCGTACACCAGCAGCGACATGCCGATCGCCTGCGGCAAGGTCAGCACCGACTTGCTCATCGCCACGCCCGTCACCAGGCCCCAGGCAAATACGGGCACCGTCGACGGTGTGTAGGCCCGCACCCCGGCCAGGAAGCCGTCGCGCTCGGCAGCGTCAATGGCTTGCCAGCGCTGTTGCAGCGCGGCGCGCCAGCGGGCTAGCGGCATGCCGGCCTCGCAAGCGACGAATGCATCTCTTCTGAATAGGCCGGCCAAGGGCTGCCGGCAGCGCCGGAATACGCAAAGCAGCGCGGGGACGTCGGGGGCGACATGGGTGGCTCGCAGGAAACGTGCGATTATACTTTTTGTATTAAGTGTCTGCTTAACGCCCAACGGATGGCGACGGCGATACAACATCGCGCCCGCAATTCATGCCTGCCACCACGCGCCGCAACAATCGGCGTTGGCGCGCCCGCCCCCACCCCTTACAATTTCAGCTCTTTGTCGAAACCCTGGGCATTTGAGCCTGCCGCATAACAAGACATGGCTGGTCCCGGCCAGAACCCGTCGGCATTTCTCACCTCATCATGACCACGCAAACCGCACCCACCATCGAAATCGGCGCAGACGACCTGCCGCTGCACTGCCCGACCGCCAAGACGCCGACCTGGAACTACCACCCGCGCGTGTTCCTCGACATCGCCGATACGGGCGAGGCTAAGTGCCCGTACTGCGGCACCGTCTACAAGCTGGCTGCCGGCGTTGAATTGAAGGGCCACCATTGAGCCGTCTTCACCTGTTGTGCGCCGGCCGCAACGCTCGCCCGGCGAATCGATGATGCGCAAGATCCTGGTAGTCGCCCCCAACTGGATCGGCGACGCGCTGATGGCGCAGCCACTGTTTGCGCAGATCAAGGCGCGGCACCCGCGCGCGCAGATCCACGCGATCGCCCCGAAGTGGGTGGCGCCCGTGCTCGCGCGCATGCCCGAGATTGCGCGCGTGCTGCCCACCGACCTCGCGCATGGCAAGCTGCAGCTCGGCAGCCGCACCCTGTTCGCGCAGCAGCTCAAGAACGAAACGTTCGATGCGGCGTATGTGCTGCCGAATTCGTTCAAGAGCGCGCTGATTCCGTGGCTGGCCGGCATTCCGCTGCGCATTGGCTACAAGGGCGAATCGCGCCTGGGCGTGCTGAACGTGCGCTACCCCAATCCGCCCAAGAGCGAGCGTCCGCCGATGGTGCAGCACTACGCGGCGCTGGCCTTCAAGCCTGGCGCCAAGCTGCCCGACACGCTGCCCGATCCCAAGTTGAATGTGGATGTGCAGCGCGTGGCCGCCACCTCGGCCAAATTCGGCATCCCCGGCAATGCGCGGCTCGTCGCCTTCTGCCCCGGTGCGGAATACGGCCCCGCCAAGCGCTGGCCCGCCGAGCACTTTGCCGAGCTTGCGCAGATGCTGCGCCGCTCGTTCCCATACGCGCAGATCATCACGCTCGGCTCCGGCAAGGACCGCGAGATGGCCGACGCCATCGTCGAGCGCGCGCCGTTTGTGCGCAACCTCTGCGGCGAGACCTCGCTGGATGAGGCAATCGACCTGCTCGCGCGATCCGAAGCCGCCATCTGCAACGACTCCGGTCTGATGCATGTGACGGCTGCCCTGGGACGCCCGCAGGTGGCTGTATTCGGCTCCAGCGACCCGCGGCACACGCCGCCGCTGTCGCCCGCTGCGAGTATCATGTGGCTCCATCTGGAGTGCAGCCCGTGTTTTGCACGCGAATGCCCGCTGGGCCACCTGCGCTGCCTGCGCGACATCGGCCCCGAGATGGTGTTTCATGAATTGCGCCGGCTGCTGCAACCGCAGTAACAACCGCGCGCCCCTCCCCCCAACCTTCGCCCGCCATGCCACGATTTGCCCGCCTGTTCGAAGCCGCCGAGGACATCCTCGAAGCCTATCGCGATGCGCTTAAGCGCCGCGATGCCGATGGCGCGCTCAAGCTGTGGCTGGACGAAGATTCCGTGAGCTTCATCCTGCCCGACGGCCAGCGCCTGCACGGCCACGAGCAACTGCGCGGCTGCCTCGATGCGCTGGTCGAGAAAAACCCGGTGTGGATCGAATGCCTCAGCCAGCAAGTGCATTCGTCGCTAGGCGTGTCGATTTTCGAGGCGACCGAAGCGCTGCGCTTTTCGGCCACCGCCACCGAGGCTGACCTGTACGTGCACACGACCTACGTGTTGATGCAGAACCACGAAGGCTGGCGCATCGCCCACGTGCATTCCAGCCAAGCCGCTGAAGAACGCGTCGCCGCCTCCATCGCCAGCGTCTCGCACTCGCTCCATTAAGCCCGCCGCACTGGCGTGGCCGCCGTACCGTTTGATGATGCATCCGCTTCGCCACGCCGCCCCCGTTGATCCGAACCTTGGTGCCCCGCTCGCGGGGCCGTTTGAGCCGCACGCATTCCGCTCGCCGTGGTGGCTGATCGGCGGCAATGCGCAGACCATCGTGCCGGCGCGCCTCTGGCGCTTTCCGCGCATCACGTATCGGCGCGAGCGCTGGAACACCCCCGACCACGACTTCATCGACCTCGACTGGACCACGCATGATGCGGACGCGCATGCGCCGCTCGTCGTCATGTTCCACGGCCTGGAAGGCGACTCTCGCAGCCACTACGCACGGCTGCTCATGGACGCGCTTCGCGCGCGCCGCTGGCCGGGCGTGGTGCCGCACTTTCGCGGCTGCTCGGGCGAGATGAACCACGCACCGCGCATGTACCACTGCGGTGATGGGGAGGAGATTGGCTGGATTCTTGAGCGCCTCTATCGCGAGCACTGCGCGCCGCAGGGCCGCAAGCTGCTGGCCGCGGGTATCTCGTTGGGCGGCAACGCACTCCTGCGCTATCTGGGCGAATGCGGCATCAACGCGCGATGCGTAAGCGCGGCGGCAACCGTATCCGCACCGCTGGACATGCTGGCCGGTGGTGCCGCCCTGTCCAAGGGCTTCAACATGGTCTACACGCGCATGTTCCTGCGCACGCTCAAGAGCAAGGCCAGCGTCAAACTCGACCAGCACCCCGGCCTATACGACCGGGCTGCGATGCTCGCCACACGCAACCTCGGTGAATTCGACAACCTCGTCACCGCGCCGCTGCATGGTTTCCGCGATGTGCTCGACTATTGGACGCGCGCATCGTCCAAACCCGTGCTGCGCGGCGTGCACGTACCCACGTTGGTGCTGAACGCCCGGAATGATCCGTTCCTGCCGGGCCAGCACCTGCCTGGCCCCGCCGACGTGTCGCCCGACATCGTGCTCGACCAGCCGCTGCACGGCGGCCACGTTGGCTTTCTGCTCCGCAATGAGGCTGGCCTGCGCCACCTGGCCGGCCGCGTCGATTGGATGCCCGCGCGCGTGCTGCGCTTCTTTGATGACGTGCTGGGTCGCACGCGGCACGAAGACGCCCATGGATGAGATCGTCCGCCAGGCCATGGCCAAGTGGCCCAACGTGCCGGATTGCTTCGGTTGGCTGGCGCTGGACCGCCGGGGCCAATGGCGCATGCGCAATGAATTTGCGCAGGCCAACAAGCTGTCAGGTGACCCGATCCGACATGCCCCGCTGGTCGACTTCATCGTCCGCAATTACGCGCATGACGATGCGGGCCGCTGGTTCTTTCAGAACGGGCCGCAACGCGTGTTTATCGAACTCGATTACACGCCGTGGATCGTGCGACTGATGCCCGACGGCGAAGCGCATACCTTCACAACCACCACGGGCGCCGCTTTTGCCCCCACGGGCTGCTTTGCCGATGAGCGCGGCAACGTACTGCTCTCTGGCCACGTTGCCGGGAGGGAAGCGGAAGAAACGATCGCCCTGCTACACGATCACGACCTGGAGCCGTTCTCCGCGCTGGCGCAGTGGCATGGGGAGGCATGCGGTGCCGCGCTCGGTACGCTCAATGTCGGCGCGCGCAGCTTCGATATCGAACCCATCCACAGCACGGAAGTCGCGCGGCGCTATGGGTTCATACCGCACCCTGCCGGGTAGCGCACCTTACTTCGGGAGCGCCTTCTCCTCGGCCTTTTCTTCCTTGTACTGCCGCTCCATCTGGTGCAGGCGCGCGTCGACTTCAGACAGCGTGTAGAAATCCGCATCCCCCGCATCGCGCGCCAATTTGAGTTGCTCGACCGCCGAGCCCCAAGCGCCATCGCGCGCGTACTTCTCGGCCAGCGCGCGGTGCTGCTCGACACGCTTGCCCTGGTCGGCATAGGCACGGGCCAGCATGTCCCACCAGATCGATTGCGTGGTGTCTTCGCGGGCCTTGTCCTGCAGATACGGAATCGCATCGCTCGTGCGGCCGGCGGCGAGCAGCGTCTGCGCGTAGGTGATGCCGACCGCGCGTGAGAGCGGATATGCCGTCAGCGCGGCGCGCGCGAGCGTCATGGCTTCCGGCGTGCGATTGCGGGCGCGGGCCAGCTCGATGGCCGTCACGTCCAGATCCGCACTGCCGGAGGTGATGTCAGGGATGTTGCCGTACAGCCGACGCGCTTCCAGCAACGCCTGATCTGCCTCGTCCAGCCGCCCCGCCAGTTGATTGGCGACAGCGATGCCGTACCACAGCGCGGCACGCTTCTCGACCGGCGCATCCGGCGCCGACGTCAATTGCGAGCGCATCGCATTACGCACATCGAGGTAAGCGCTGGTGGACGTCTCCTGCAACACGCGGGCTCGCGCCTTGGCAAAACCGAATTCCGGCCGGCGGGGCTGACGTGGATGCGGCAGGCCGCGCGCGCGGTCTTCCATGTCGGCGATGCGCTCGCCAGTCAGCGGATGGGTGCGTGCGTAGCCGGGAATCACGCCCGTGTCGGCAATGTTCGTCACACGCTGCAGACGGCGGAAGAAGTCCGGCATGCCATCGGGGTTGTAGCCAGCGCCGGTCAGCAGCGTAAAGCCGACGCGGTCCGCCTCGCGCTCGGCGCTGCGCGAGAACGCGAGCTGGTTCGACACCGCCGCCGCCTGCCCGCCAATCGCCAGGGCCTGCGCGGCATCACCGCTCTTCGTGGCCGCCAGCCCGGCAAGCAGAATCGACGCCAGCGAAATCCACATCGACTCACCCGACTTGTCGATGCCGCGCGCAATATGCCGCTGCAACACGTGGCCGATTTCATGACCGAGCACAGAGGCCAGCTCCGATTCACTGTCTGTCGCCACCAACGTGCCCGTATTCACGCCGATATAGCCGCCTGGCAGCGCAAACGCGTTAATGCCCGGATCCCGCACCGCAAACAGCTCGAAGCTCGACGCCGAGGTGCTGCCCGCCACATGCTGGCGGCGCGCCGCCTCGATCAGCTTGTAGCCGATGCCGTTGAGGTAATCGGTAAGCAATGGGTCGGGCACGTAGTCCGGGTCCCGGCGAATCTGCCGCATCACCCGGTCGCCCAGGCGACGCTCCGTCTCCGGCGACAGCGCCGCCGTGGACGGATCGCCCATATCGGGCAACTCATACGTCGGCGCATCAATGACGGTCGAATCCTTCTGCAAGTACGGCGATTGCCGACCGATCTGCACGCTGCGATTCAGGTTGCTTTGCACCTGGTCGGCGGCGGCTGCAGAACCCAAATCCAGAGGGGCCGAAGCTGCCGGCGCTGAAGCCGAAGCCTGCGCCAGCGCGGGCAACGGCAGCGGGGCAAGCCACGCCGACAACAACACAGCAGCCGTCAGCTTGCGAAGGCGCGGCCGAAACATGGAAAGCGTCATACGGAAAGCAGAGAGTGCGGAATCAGCGCGGCGACATCGCCGCAAGCCGGGTGCTTGCTATCATAAAACGCTTCGCACTCTGCCCCGCAAAACGCGCTGCCACCCATGTCGCAACTCACTCACTTCGATTCCGCCGGACAAGCCCATATGGTCGACGTCGGCGACAAGGCTGTTACGCACCGCGTTGCGGTGGCCACCGGCACGATCCGCATGTTGCCTGAGACGTTTGCGCTGGTGCGCGATGGCACGGCCAAGAAGGGCGATGTGCTGGGGATTGCGCGGATCGCAGCGATTCAAGGCTCGAAACGGACGTCGGATCTGATCCCGTTGTGCCATCCGTTGGCGTTGACCAAGGTGGCGGTTGATTTTGAGCTGGACGAGGCGGAGAGCACTGTCCGCTGTACGGTTCGTGCTGAGACGCGCGGGCAGACTGGGGTGGAGATGGAGGCGTTGACGGCGGTGCAGGTGGGGCTGCTGACGATCTACGACATGTGTAAGGCCGTGGATCGGGGAATGGTGATTGGGGATGTGCGGTTGATGGAAAAGCGGGGGGGGAAGTCGGGGGATTGGGTGGCGGATTGACCCACACAAAAAAGAGCGCTTGGTCAGCGCTCTTTTTTTGGGGCCACCGCGTTATGTTGCGGGACTTTCCTGTGCCGGCACCCCTGTCCTTGATTGGCTGCACGGTTGGGTGCCTGTGCCAGCGAAAACCCACGTTATCACGTTCGGATTGGTCGTACTGTCAGGAGTGGCCGTGACGGTACAGCTTCCGACAGCGGCTGTTCCTGCCAGAGTGATGACTCCCCCAGCACCCAGACTTAGCGTGACATTTGGGGGCGTCGGGAGGGTTGCATAGCCCGTCTGCTGGTCCAGGCGGTCGCGCGTATCGCATGTCCCTGTAATCGTCCCACTATTTCTCTGTGCACACTCAGCAATTGCCAGCTTCAAGGGTTGAATCTGTGTGTACACATCAGCCCACCTTGAACGTGTCACGTAATCTTGATACTGCGGCACAGCGATAGCAGCCAAGATGCCAATGATCGCGACCACAATCATCAACTCGATGAGGGTGAAGCCGCGCTGGCGCCGAAGGTTGTGTCGATATTGAATTCGCATAGATTGCTCCACAATTTGTGATTTCGCTTCACTCGGAAACCCGAAGTGAAGCGAGATTAGTGGACAACCTTGCAATATAGATATCAGACAACCAATTTTTACCAGCGCATAATCCAGTTCTTAAAAATAAATCTCGCGCTTAAATTCAGAAAATTTACATTGAACTTCTATTCATTCTGGGCTAGCGAGAAGTTTTTCAGATTTCAGTCGCGAGCAAAATGTCTTTAAGCCACCAACGCTGCGCTGGCAGGTCTGGCTCACCAAGGCACTTTGCGCAGCAAAATCCGTCCAGTAGTGATTGTGAAGGCGTCGGACCTGAATGACGGCTTCCTCATTCCTACCCTCAAACGCAAGCGCCAGTGCATATCGCTGGATCGTCGAGGACGCGGGGTAGAACTGCACCGCCTGCCGTTCAAGCTTCATCAGCAAGGGGGCTGTTTGTTCGGTGACAGATGCGTTCATGGCCGTGACCAGTGTTGCGTAAGGGGTGAGCAACACGGGGCCGCCTGGGTGCCCTGCCGATTCGATACGCGTGCCCGGCACGAAATAGAGCCGTTCGAGCACACGGTAATCCGCCCATAGACGAACAAGAAGCACCGCCCCCAAAACAACGATCACCCCCGAGAAACCCCAGGCAACGGGCGGCGAAGGAAACCGTAGCGTCTTGTTGTCGAGCAAGCCCAGAACGAAGGCAAACGGAAACAGGAAAAACACGTAGTGAAGGGGGTACTCCAGCAACGAGTGCACAACCATCACGGCAATCACGGCGGACAGGAACGCCACCTCCGGAGACCGCAGTCGCTTCGGCAGATCAAGCGCCCACCACGCAAGCGGAACCCACACCGCCAGCAAACCGGCCACGCCCGCCTTTGCCAAGAGGTCGAGCACGATGTTGTGTGCATTCATCGACATCTCGACTTGGCCGACCGTGTCTGTTTGCACGTATTGATTCCAGGCGTAATCGCCCCAACCGCCGCCGAGCCACGGGTGCGCGAGGAAGATGTGCCAAGCATGCTTCCAGAGCAGCGGACGCAGGCCGACACCCTCCTGCATGCGCTGTCCCATGGAGCCAGGCAAATCAAGCGCCCAAGCGCCATTGGCGAGCGAAATCAGCCAGCCCCAGCTCTGGTACGCCAGTGCAAGCAACAGCACGGGGCCACAGAAAGCGAGCAAGCGGATCAACCAAGCACGGCCCCGCGCTTCTGCCACCAGCGGTATGCCGGCCAACAGCCCCACCACCGCAATGTGGATCCAAGTCACCCGTGAGAACGTCAATGCCATGCCCAGCAGCAAGGCGAGCACGGCGACTGTCAGCAGACCGAACCACTTCCGGTGGCGCTGACCCAGAAAGAGACATGCCGCCAGTCCGAACGCGAGATACGTACCAACGTGATTGGGCTGATTCAGATTGCCCCACATGCGCCGCGCGCCGCCCGTCGGGGTCATCGAGAAAAAGGCCTCCGGCAGATTCGGTACGCGGAACACTTGCACCAGCTCAATCGCCACTGTCAGCAAGCCACCAATGGTGACGGCGACCGCAAGGGCATCCAACACACCCGGCAGATCACGGCACCGCGCGCCTAACCCGCAGATGACGGCAGCCGCCAGCAACGCCGCGATGGCTCCGGAAGAGAAGAATGGATTGAGCGGTGGCGCAATCGCCAGTTGCAGGATCAACACTGCAATCAACGCCAAAGGCGCAAGCGCGGCTCTCGGCAGGCCAACGGCTTGGCCCCAGGTGGCGCCCAACACCGCCACGCCCAGCGCGATCCAGCATGCGGCTGCCATCCACTCGGAATAGAACGTGGGGATGGGATAGGTATGTGGCGCGACCAGGAACGGGAGCACCCAGCACGCCCCCAAGGCGAGCCAGACGGGCAACAGCAAAACGGAGAATCGGCGCATCGGTGAGATGGACTGCGAAGATGCTGAAAACGAAAAGAGCGCCCGGAGGCGCTCTTGCTAGGCGGGCTAGTTTAGCTTAGGGGCCGTTCGCCACACCAGTGTTTGCGGGCGAAGACCGCTTACTCGAAGCCGTCGATTGGTGCGTAGCCTTTGATCGTGCCTTCGGCGTCAAGCAGCGCAATCCACGTGTCCAATTGCTTCTGGCTGACCAGTGGAAGGTAGTAAAGCTGGTCGACTGACAGGCCTGTTTTCTTAGCGGCTTCGTCGACAGTGACTTGCTTGTCCTGTGGCAATTTGGCTCGCCGGACGTCAAGTTTCTTCATGCGTTGCTGTACAACGGGTCGGCTCGTTTCGTAGCTCTGCCACCAGCCGGGGCGGGCGCTGGGCCCGACACCCTGGATCGACATGTCGATGCTTTTTAAGGTTTCATCCCCATCCTTGGGGCCGCGGGTACCCACCAATACGGGGCCCGTCCACGAAAGCGCGCGAAAGTCCGGCAGCGCCTGCGGCAAATCACCAGTGTTGATCTCTGCGGCCGAAACGGCGACCAACCGATCAGTTTCAAACGCCATAATCACGGGACGCGCCAAGCTGGCACTGTGCAGGCCATACAACAAAGCAGCCAGTTGCACTAAGGCAATCAGAGACAGATCCAGTGTCAATTCGCGGCGAGATTTTGCGGGATTGAATAGCACACATGTCAGCAGCGGGCCGCAGACAACATCAACCCCGATCACTATCCAGAAGAGATGCTGACCACCCGACAACGCCCGAAACGGGTATGGAAACCACACCCCAAAAACGACTGCTGCCACCCCTACTGCCACCAGCGCGCTCAAGCCCAAGTGAATGCCGGCCGCTTTGACGGCTGAGCGAATTCTTGAGTGACCAATCATCGTGTATTGCGAAATTTGAGTTTTGCAACTTGCAATGAAAAAAGGATTTCGTGTGACCGAAATCCTTTTTTCCATGTTGGCAGGCTTTCGTCTGCCAGCCGCTCACTTAACAATTAGGCGCGGCATTCTGCAGGAGCGTACTTCTGCAGCAGCGTTGCATTGTTCGGAGCAGCGCCAACCACGGCCTTACCTTGAGCATAGCAAGTCCAGGTAATAGCGCTGGTCGGCGGTGTACCGGCGACCAGCAGTGCATTGTTGGATTGCGGATACAGAACCAGCAGATTGTTCGCAGCAGGCACCAACGAATTTTCGTACGTAATTTCCATGTGGCCGTCTTGAGTCTGACCGTTAACAGCAGTCACGTTCTTCGTGAGCGGCGTACCTAAGACACCACCATTCAGCGAACAAAGGCTCGGAGCGGCCGTGTTGCACGGTGCGGTACCGTTGGCAGCCGTAGGCATGCCGGTGAAAAGGCCACCGGTGGCGGCCGCACTACCGTTCGCCGCGTTCTCGGCTACCAGTGCCTTTTGGCCCGAAGCCAGAACCAAGCCTTCCGTCACTTTCGTGCGAATCGTGTAGTCCTGATAAGCCGGCAGCGCGATGGCGGCCAGGATACCGATGATCGCGACCACGATCATCAGTTCGATCAGCGTGAAGCCCTTTTGGGCGTGCTTGTAAGTACGACGCATCGACATCTTAAGATCCCCCGGATTGTTTGGTTAAAGATGATGCGAAGGAGATAAAGCATGGACCGTGCCAGACTGAAACTCAGCGCAGCCATGTGGAAAACTGACGTGATACGCCGTCACCAGAGCCAACCAATGACAGTTTTTGACACCATATGACGATTTTGGTCCAAAAGTGATTCGGAAATCATACTTTATGCTGGTGCTCGACAAACAACAAAGACGCCATAGGGCGTCTTTGTTCATGGATTGTCGATCTCGTCCCTAGCGACATTCTGCGGGAGCGTACTGCGCGGGCAACGTAGCGGCCGTAACCGTTACGGTAGGGGCAGGAGGTGCCTTACCCACAGCCGAACAGTGCCACATGACAAGGCTGGGCGGAGCCATGCCCGCCTGAAGATTGGCAACCGACGCACCGCCTCCTGAATACGGGGTCAACACCAATGTATAGGCGTTGGGTCCGCTCACCACAGGCGAGTACGTAATGATGATCTCGCCGTTGTTTGCGTTGACGCCCAGACTGTTCACGTTCTTGGTGGGCGAGATGGGGTTGAAGCCCATTGATAGAGTGGTTTGTGAGTTTGCGACGTTGTCGACCACCAACGCCTTGGCTTGCTCCGCCATCACTAGCCCCTCAGCCACACGAGACCGAATCGTATAGTCCTGATACGCTGGAATCGCCACCGCCGCCAAAATCCCAACGATCGCCACCACGATCATCAACTCGATGAGCGTAAAACCACGTGCGTGGCGCCGTGTTCCTGTGCTGTGCCTGAAAACCATGGACTTCCCCCTAAAGGCATTTTGTTGTTGGGGGACCACATTGCAGAGACTGTGCCAAGGCACACACGGTGTTTTGGGGAGAAAACCGGCGCAATTTGGCGACTTTCCCCATCAAAAACTGACCGTTCTTGACAAAAACGGGGACAAATCCCGTCATCACCTACTTTCGGGGGGAGGCGGGGGGAATCGCTTGGATCAGGCGCGCCGCAACCTCCGCCGGCTCAACCATCGGCCAAGCGCCACTACAAACAGCGCGCCTAGCAGCCCGACCAACACATCCGCATACGGCACAGCCCGCTCAAACCAAGCCGCATCCACCGGATCCGTCACCAACATATCCCCCGCCAGATACCCCAGCAACGCCGCCCCCAACGTCACAATCAGCGGAAACCGCGCCATCACGCCCACCAGCAGCGTGCTGCCAAAGACGATGAACGGCACCGACAACCCAAGCCCCAGCACCAACAGCAAGAATGTCGTTCCCGGCGGCCCTTTCTCTGCCGCTGCGGCCACGGCAACGACGTTGTCCAGCGACATCACCAAATCAGCAACCAAGATGGTCTGAATGGCGGGCCACAAGCCGTCGCGTTGGTGGTGATTCGCGGCCTCCTCTTGCGCTTCGGCCAGCAGCTTCACGCCGATGTAGGCCAGCAACACCGCGCCGACCGTCTTCAGGTACGGCAACGCCAGCAGCTTGACAGCCAGGATGGTCAGCACGATGCGCAATACGATCGCGCCGGCGCTCCCCCAGAAAATGGCCTGCTTCTGCTGGCGCTTGGGCAAGTTGCGCGCAGCCAGCGCGATGACGACCGCGTTGTCGCCCGACAGCACGACGTTGGTCAGGATGATGGAGCCAAGTGCGAACCAGAATGCGCTTGAGGTGAGCGCCATAGTGTTCCTGAGGGCGTTCTTGTTGGAAGGATGATCTGCTTATACACATGTCGTGCCGAGGCCGCACGTTGCATGATCGACGAGACGCGCGCACAAACAAAAACGGGAGCCGAAGCCCCCGTTCTCGCACAACCTCAAACCTTGCCGATTACAGCATCGCCTTCAGCAGACGCGCCATTTCCGACGGGTTCTTGGTGGTCTTGATGCCGCATTCTTCCATGATGTCCAGCTTGGCTTGCGCCGTGTCGGCACCGCCCGAGATCAGCGCGCCGGCGTGGCCCATGCGCTTGCCCGGAGGCGCGGTCACGCCAGCGATGAAGCCAACCACCGGCTTCTTCATGTTGTCCTTGATCCAGTAAGCCGCGTTG
>Ga0209566_100958_pt1 | contig 12932 bp, 14 predicted proteins | sample Araplavi_mTSA_r2_2_FD_184287 | JGI IMG/M metagenome (GOLD analysis project Ga0209566, IMG submission 184287) | Arabidopsis root microbial communities from North Carolina, USA - plate scrape CL_Cvi_mTSA_r2 (SPAdes) (version 2) | ecosystem: Host-associated > Plants > Roots > Endosphere | place...
TGGCGGGAGAGATCGATCGACTCATCCAGCGATGCGGAAGGGATCGACGTGATGCGCCACATGAGCGCGCCCTCGCGAAGGTTGGGCATGAACTCCTTGCCCAGGAAGGGAAACAGCGCAAGGCTGCCAACCAGCGCGCCGACGGCCATGGCGATCACCGCGCGGCGATGCCCCAGTGACCATTGCAACACGGCGTGGTAGCGACGCTTGAGAAAAGCCACAAGACGCGTGTCTTTCTCCTCCTTGGGCTTGAGCAGCAGGGCGGCGAGGACGGGGATGAGCGTGAGCGCCAAGAGCAGCGAGCCGGCCATGGCAAAGCCGATGTTGAAAGCCATCGGCTTGAACATCTTGCCTTCGAGGCCTTGCAGGCTGAACAGCGGCAGGAACACCACGATGATGATGAGGATGGCGAAGGCGACCGGATTGGCGACCTCACGCGCCGCGGCAAGCACGGCGGCGGTCTTGTCCACAGGCAGCCCGTGCGCCTTGCGCTCGGCCATGATGCGGAAGGCGTTTTCAACCATGACCACGGCACCGTCCACCATCATGCCGATACCGATGGCCAGGCCCGCCAACGACATCAGGTTTGCCGAGAGTCCGGCCTCGCCCATGCAGATGAAGGCAATGAGCATGGCCAGTGGCAGGGCGACGATCACGACCAGCGCGCTGCGCAACTCCCCCAGAAAGAGGAACAGCACGATCGCCACGAGTATTGAGCCTTCAACCAATGCGCGCACGGCCGTGCCGATCGCTTTGTTGACCAGGTCCGTGCGTTCGTAGACGGGCTTGATGACGACGCCTGACGGCAGCGCGTGCTTCACCGTCGCCAGCTTGGCCCGTACCGCGTCGACCACGCTTTTGGCATTTTCGCCGATGCGAGCCAGTGCCTGGCCCATCACCACCTCCTTGCCGTCGCGGGTCACCGCACCTGTGCGCGGTGCGCCTGCTTCGGTGATGGTGGCCACGTCGCGAACGTAGACCGGCGTGCCGTCTTCGCTCTTGAGCACGATCTGGCCGATATCCGCGGCGTCACGAACGAGGCCAAGCCCACGCACGAGGTATTGTTCGCGGCCCACGTCCACGACATTGCCGCCTACCTGCGCATTGTTGGCTTCGAGCGCCTCCATCACCTCCTTGAAGCCCAGTTGGTGCGCGATCAGTTTCATCGGATCGATGCGCACTTGATATTGCTTCTCCTGGCCGCCCCATGAGGTGATGTCGTCCACGCCCGGTGAGGTGCGGAGAAGCAAGCGGATGGTCCAGTCCTGCAGCGTGCGCAGGTCCATGTCGCTGGGCGCGTCCTTCAGCGACTCGTCCGCGCGTTCGACGGTGTACCAGAACACTTGCCCCAGGCCGGACGTATTGGGCCCCATTTCCGGCTTGCCGTAGCCGGATGGCAGACGGTCGCCCACCTGCTGCAGGCGTTCGTTCACCAGTTGGCGCGCGAAATAGATGTCCATATCGTCTTCGAAATACACCGAGACGTAGGAGAGGCCGAACAGGCTCACCGAGCGGATTTCCTGCACCTTGGGCAGGCCGGCGAGCGCGGACTCCACCGGTGTCGTGAGCAGTTGTTCGATGTCCTCGGCGGCAAGGCCAGCCGCTTCGGTGTACACGTTTACCTGCACAGGCGTCACGTCGGGAAAGGCATCGATGGGCAGGTTGCGCACGGCCCGATAGCCCAGCGCGCCGATCACTACGAACACGATCAGCACGAGCACTTTGTAGCGTAGGGAGAGTTCGACAAGGCGTCCAAGCATCAGTCTTCTCCCAACTGCGAGCGCAGCAACCGTGCCTTGAGCGTGAATGCACCCTTGCTTACATAGGGCGTGCCGCTGGCAAGCCCCTTGGCGATCTCGACCCAGCCATCGCGATTCTCTCCCGCCACCACGGCGACTGGAGAGAACTGGCCGTTGCCCTTGGCAACGAATACGGTGGCCTGGTTCTGCAGGAGCACGACGGCGTCGGCGGGCACCGCGAGCGACGGCTTGCTGACGCCCACGGCAAGCCGTGCTTCGACCAGTTCGCCCTGATGCAGCAGGTCGTTGCGGTTGTCGACCTCGATGCGCACGGACACCGTGCGGGTTTTTTCGTCGATCTGGTGCGAGCGCTGAACCACCTTGCCGGGCAGCGCGCTGCCGTGGACCAGGATGCGGGCATCGCTAAGCGCTTGGACGCGCTCGGCATCGGCGGGGGGCAGCTGTGCCTCCACCCACACCGAGTCCTCTTTCACCACGGTGAAGAGTGCGCGCCCGGCGTCGATGCGCTCGCCCACCAGAAACGCGTCGGTGGTGATGCGTCCATTGGTAGGCGCGAGCAATGCATAGCTGCCATCGGCCTTTGCCGAGCCGCCGCGCAGCACGCCGCGAATCTGGTTATCCGACATGCCATACGCGCGAAGCTTGGCCTGCGCCTGGTCACGCTGCACTTTCACTTCGGTATAGCGGCGGCCGGATACGGCTTGCGGCCCGAGCGAGGCAACGCGTTGCCAATCCTGTTCCGCGACGATCAGCGCACCCTGCGTTTCCGCCACCTGCACGCTGGACAGCATCACTAGCGGCTGTCCCGCTTGCACCACGTCGCCCAGTTTGGCGATGCGCTTGATCACCATCGACTCGATGCGTGGCGCCACCAGTTCGGTGGAATAGGCATCGGCCTTTACTTCGCCCGGTGCCTTTATTTCATCGGTGAGATGGCGAGGTTCCAGTTTGGATACGGTGATGCCGGCCTCCTTGATGGCGGCTGCATCGAGGACCAGTGGATCGCTGCTGGCTTGTGGTTCGCTGCCTTCGCCCGCCCAGGCAGGTGCCGCGACGAGGGCCATGCCCAGCCAGAGGAGCGTGCGCGTGAGATGTATGCGGATCATGGATGGGTATCCTGCGAATGGCCGTCGATCCAATCGGTGAGGCGGCCTGCGGCGGAGAGGTAATCGAACCAGGCCTGCCAGACCTGGCTTTCCAGGTCGAGGCCGGACAACGCGGTGTCGAGGCTTTGCTTCAATTGCACGAGGTATTCGGACGTGCTGATTTCGCCGGCCCGCCAAAGTTTTTCGAGCAACGCGGTGCGATCATCGAAAGCCGCGGCGCGGCTGTTGCCAAAGGCTTGCGCTGCCGTAAGCAGGGCGTCGTAACGTGTCCTGGCTTCCTGTAGCGCCGCCTTGCTCACCAGTTGCTGCGCATGCGTGCTTGCGGCGGCGGCATCCGCCGAAGCGCGCGCGGCGTCGATTTCTGCGCGCCCGGTGTTCAACACTGGCAGTGGAATGGAAACGCTCAGGCCGATCACGCGATCCGTCATGGGACCGGTATCCACCCGACCACCCGTCAGACTCACTGTGGGATCGGGAACGCGGGCGCGCGTGGCGACCTGCACGCCGGCATCCGCACTCGCTTGCGCGGCGCGAGCCTTGATCATTTCCGGCCGCTCGTCCGGCGACAGCGGCACGATCACCTGCGAGCCGGGCGGCAGGCTTTCAGGTAGTGGCGGTGCGGCCGTTTCCGTGTTCGTGCTGATGGCGCCCAGCGCAGCCCTGGCCGATGCCTCGCGGCTGATGAGCGATGCCTGCTGTATCTGTGCCTCGCCCAGCGCCAGACCGGCAAGGTCGCGTTCCGGACTGCTGATGTCACCGACCTTCAGCCGCTTGCTGGCCAGCTCGTCGAATCGCCGCATCAGTTCCACGCGACGCTCACCCAGTTCGCGCTGTTTCGTTGCGAGGGCTCCGGCCGACCAGGCTTTCAGCCAACGCGAGGTGATGTCGCGACGCAGAAGATCGTAGCTGGCTTGGGTAACGGCCAGTTCTGCGCTTCCTTGTGCTGCGCGAGCCTTGCGTTTGCCGGAGAGATCCAGCGTCAGACTGACTCCCGCCGTGCGGCGATCGACATCGGCGTTTTCGGCGTCGAACGACAGCGACGGGTTGTAGACCGGTTGCGCGGCCGCGCGCGCTCGCGCCTGCGCGGCATCTCGTTCTGCGCGAGCGGCATCGATCTCGGGGCTGCTGTGCCAGAGGGCGCGAATGGCTTGTTGCAGCGAAGGGTTGGGGGCATCCGTAGGGGATGCTGCAGGCATGGCCCGCAGCACGCTGACGGACAGCATGCACACAGCCCCCGCAAGGACTGCACGAACGAAAGACATGGGAAACCTCTCCCGAAGAAAGCATCACGATTCACCGCCTGCAGAGGCGGCGGCTGGAGATGGGCTTTCTTAGGCGATGGGAGGGCGCAACAGCGACGCGACCGGCTTACTCAGGTTCGCGGGAGGTAGGGCGGGGAAATCTATCGGTGCCAACGGCGGCATGATTGCCACCGTGGCTACCGCAGGTAGCGGCAACGCATGCGCACAGGCGCAATGGCATGAGCCGCCTTCACCGAGCAGGCAGTCGCCCGCGTCATTGTTGGATGAGGCCGCGGTCACGTCGACCATCTGTGCGGTCGAGTCGTGCTGGTTGCCGTATGTGGCCACCGAAGCACGAAGGCCATCCGCGACGCAGAACGAACTGCTCAGCACCTTCAGCAACAGCGCCGCCACCGCCAGCACCCACGCGCCGCGGAAGCGGCGAAGGCTGGTCAGCAAGGGGCGGGGAAGAGGGCGCATGGGTCGGCATGCTAGGGCAGGGCCGTGGCGTTAGACAATTTCATTGCCTCACACCAACGAGCAATTTCGCCCGCCGCTTGGTGCTTGGGCGGTGTTTCCCGCGAATAACACGATTAACGCGGCGTTCCCGCCGAACCGCCCAGCCTGTGCGACAGGTCCGTTCCGCGCAGGCGGTTTTCGTGCCGCTGCCACAGGACGATGACGACGACCAGAATGGCGATACCCAGGATGGCGATCAAGCGAGTGGGTTTCACGTCGTCCTCTTCAATGCGGCGTTTTCCGAGAGTAGCGTAGCGAGCCGCGTGGGAGATCGTTTGCGCCGAGTTGCCCCGACGTTACGCCAGCGCGGAATAGACCAGCGCCCCTAGGAACATCAAAAACGCGATGGCGCTGAAGAATGTCGCGATGACCCGCCACAGTGTCGCGTCTGCGGCGTCCACCGTCTCTTCCCGTTTCCAGCACGCCCTGGCCAGATAGCCGCAGAAAATCATCAGCAGTACGTAGATTGCGATCGATCCTGCATACGACCGCAGGATCTGCGGCGGGCGTCCATCATGGGCGACGGTGACCAGGGTGAGCGTGGCCGCGCCGAACATGACGGCGGACACCGCTACCTTCCACAGAGTGTTTAGACGCGGGTCAACGGTCATCGGCATGGATTCCACTTTGGCCTGGCGCTTGGGCTGGATTTCCCAAGAGCCGCCGGGGGATGCCTTGACTATACGTCCCCGGCGTTGGAAAGGCCCGGCGATGAATCGCTGCACGTCACGGCGGACGCGACGGTGCGGTCATTCAGTCGGCGCCGGAAAAGGACATGGCATCGTGTTGCTCGACGGCTCAGGCATCCGTTCCGTTGAGGATGTCCTTCACCGACACCAGCGCGTTGCGCACCGCCGCGCCGCCCGCATAAAACATCAGCTGCAGGATCGCCTCGATGATCTGCTCCCGCGTCGCCCCGGCGCGCAGGGCGGCCTGGGTGTGTGCGCGCAGCTGAGTGACGGGGTGGCCCAGCGTGACGCAGGAAGCGATCACCACCAGTTCCCGCGTCACCCGGTCGAGGCCAGGACGACTGGCGATGCCGCCCAGCGCCCATGCGATGGACATCTCCGCGAAATCCGGGCACAGGTCGCTCATATCGTTGATGAGCGCCTGCGCCGCGCCATCGCCGAACATTTCCTCAAGGTAAGCCACGCCTCGCAGGCGAAGTTCTTGGGCAGGAATCACGGAAGCGCTCCTTTGAAACCGGTGGGCATGGCCGGCAGCGGCCACGGCAGCCAACCTTAGGCAGCGGTGGCCTGGCGATAAAGGGCGGCGGGGTTTCGTCATTCGCGAATGAAACTTTCGAATCGCCGGAGCGTGCCGGCGGCCGAGGCGGTGTCTTCCGCGTCGGCGATCCGGCGTCAACACAGGGCAACCTTGGGAAGAAAAAAAGCCCGGCGATTGCTCGCCGGGCTTTTTCCTTGATGGTGGAGGTGGCGGTTGATACCTTGGCACCTCCTCCAACCCATTGATACCTCAAGGCCAGACAAGCCCATTTGGTATCCCAATCGGCACAAATTTGGTGCCTCGGGTGGTACCTCGAAGGCTACCGTTAGCCTTGATGAAAAGCCAGACTCGGTTGCCCTGGGAGGTGGATTCCCGGACCGGGAATCGAACCCGCACCCCTTCGTTCCCTCCTGTCTCAGAGATTGCGACAGCCTGCCGTTAACTATGGGATGGATTCTTCAAACAGATAGGGGAAGGGATGTTCCAGGACTTTTTTACATACAGCCATGTGGCCGGGTTCCTGAGCGGGCTAGCCGGATTCATCTTCTTTGGCTGGATAGTTTTTCGGACGCGCTCTTGGTACATCGTCAAGTACCTTCTATGGAGGATGTTCCATGGGAAAGGTGGCATCACCGACCCCATCATCAAAGGCTACCTAGGTGAGCAGTCGAGCTTGATGCTCTTCCGTTTTGTGGCGGTCGATGCTGAAACCAACAAGGACGCCAGAGGCATGATTCGCTGGGCTAAGTCCAAGAACATCAGCTTGGAGACCGTGGGAAGGGCTGGTGACTACTTTGACCAAGAACGGCGATGCATCAAGGAGAAGAAGGTCCGGTACTTGAAGTTCGACAAGCGTGCGTTTGGCACGCTCTCCTTCTTTTTCATCGTACTCATGATTCCGGTGCTCGCAACCTTTGCGACATCTCGGGCGATTTTAATATTCAATGCTTCAAGGCAGTGGTTCCTGCTTGGGCCGGATAGTGCTAAGGCGCTTGTTTTAGGGCATCGAGAAGAATTTGAGAGGGAGCAGTGCACCCAGCCCAAGCTTGGGGATGTGGCAAAGACCAAGTTCTCCCAAAGTGATGCGGCCAGCCTCTGCAAGTTCTGGCCCGAACCTAAAACAGCGGCCTATATTGAAAAGACCGTGCACGAACAGCGCGTCGCAGGCGGCTGGCTTCTACTTGTTTTGGGCTTGTTTTCCTTTAGGTGTTGGCGTGGTTCGGGACAGGCCAATGCTGCACTGAAAGTGCATAACAAGTTGAGCGCATCAGCTAAGCAGGAAGAGCCGGCCAGCTCAGAGTTGGAGGGTTAGGCATCATCCACTGATGTATACGGCTTTGCAGGCCGCTGCATGACCACTCTGACACTCGGGCAAGATGGTCTCTCACTCATCAGACTGATGGGATGGAGGAGGGCATATGGCAAAGATTTCGTGGAATCCGAAGGGCCGGGCCAAGGGTCATAAACCGTCACCGATTGCGTGGGGTTGCTACGTCTATATGAGGGAAGACGGTAGCTTCGAGACGGAGTTCAAAGGCGAGACCGGGTTCTTGATGATGAAAGCAGCAGTGGATGTGCTGCACACCATTGACCGCGTGAGGCGAGAGCCAGCCTATGACTTTGCAAATCCCACATATCGGGAATTTGAGCCGCCTGGCTCCTGACTTGTTAGCGCTGGGATTCACCACACAAGAGATTTTTGGCGCTCCCCGCTACTGACTTCTGATGGGTTGGAATCTTCACGAATCCATCACATTTGACTGAACTCCCGTAGTGCGCCGAAAGTGTCGGGAAATCTAGGGACCCGGCCATGTAGGGCCGACACGCAACAGGGGGCTGTGCGCGTGACAGGGATACATCATCAACTTGGAAGTGCCGACATCTTGATGGAGACATCAGGAGTATTTGGCCGTGGCCGTTTGATGGGCCAGTTCGATTTATGCGCAGTTCGGAAGTCTCTAGTAAAGGGACTTCAGTCTATGGGGGGCTTCAGAGGTTCGAGCTGCCTACGTGGGGCAAGAGCTGAACGATGAACATCATGCTGCTTACAGCAGGGCTCCAACCACGAAAGAGCAGTTGGATGCGGTGAATAAGTTGGATTTGGAAAAGTAATTGAATCAGAAGCCTGAGTATCAGGCGTTCACTGGAGTTGCATATGACGCGCGATGAAGAGTTAAAAGGCACGAAGAGCGCTACTGTCGATGTGGCAGATGCCAAGAAAGCCAAGAAACCGATGCTTCATGTTGGAGCTGAGCACAAATGGCAAGTCTGTTTTGATTGCGACCAGACAGGAATGGTCGGCGACGAAGAATGCAACATGTGTGCCGGATCTGGCTGGATACCGATCTAAATTAAGATTGCTTAATGTAACTTCAACTAATATGGAGGATTGAGATGGCTGCCTATTTCAAGACGAGCAAAGCTACTGAACTGCTCAAAAAGTTTGATGCGCGAATTGCGCAGACTGAGCAAAAGGGGAAAATCACGACTTGGGTGAAGCGCAACGATGGGTATTACACCCATAAGGCTGATGACTGGGCAAACAAAGCTTTTTTCAAGCCTGTTGTCGAAGACGAGCAACTACGGTTCAACATCATCCGGCCTAAGGACAAGAATATTGAGGATAAAGTGTATGGCTACTACCACGGTCATCTCATTGAAACGTTTCTCAGTCATTTCAACAAAGATTTTACTTGGGGATATGCCCGCGCCTTGCCTAGTTCTGGCGATGATGTAAGCGCTTAATCTAATTTCACAATATCTGGTGTAAGACTTGGGTAAGCCAGTTCTTAAGTCACGAGTCGATACCGGTCGCTACAAAGTTGCAACACCGTGGCGTCGTAACGTCGCAAGCTCAGACATGTTCTGTTCTAGAGAAGGGTTAGGGGAAAGCCAATGACATCCATGTTGGATCGCTTTTCTGGAGGCGATGGTGAGCGTAGAAAGGTAGAGGCTCTTTTAGCTCAGAAAATGGTGTCGGGAAACCATGATTTAGCGAATGCCTTGGTTCAATACTCCGAGTTTTTGGATATCCCAAAAGATGGCTTAATAATCGAACAGAATGACTCCACGAATGACGTGTTTTTTATTATTTCAGGGTCATTTTCAGTCATCGTTAACGGTAGGGTGGTTGGGGTAAGAGGTGCGGGTGATCATGTTGGCGAGATGGCAGCCATTGAAGTTACGCAAAAGAGATCTGCATCTATTGTTGCTCGCGAACCGTCTGTCGTGGCAAGAATTTCTGAGAGTGACTTTGACGGGTTGGGAAATACGTTTCCTCAAATATATAAACATATCGCGAGGGAGCTTTCTCGACGACTCCTCCAGAGAAACCATCTGGTTCGAGATGCCCACGAAAGAAGTCGAGTTTTTATAATTTGTTCTAGCGAGGCATTGCCGGTTGCACGGCTTATAAATAGATCATTTGCTCACGACGATTTTGACGTAATCGTTTGGAGCGATGGCGTGTTTAAAGTAACGAATTACACATTGGATACTCTAGAAAAAGAGGTCGATAAGTCAGATTTCGCAATTGCAATTGCTCACGCAGACGACATCTCAAATTTCAGGGGGCAACCTTGGCCAGCACCCAGAGACAATGTGGTCTTTGAGCTTGGCTTGTTTATGGGCCGGTTGGGGCGTCAGAGAGCAATTTTGATGGAGCCTAGAGAGGAGAAAGTTAAGTTGCCGAGTGATTTGGCTGGAGTTACCACTATTTCATACCGGTATAAGGCTGGTGATGACGAGTTGGCTGTCATATCGCCTGCGTGCGATGAGCTTAGGTCGTATATTCAGAGAGTTGGTCCAGATAAATCGTAGGGGGAAGATAAATGTCATTGAAAGACGAGTTGACTAACGAAGTAAGGAATATCTTTTCCACAAGCTGGGATGTAATCAATGGGCGTGTCGTTCCAAGTCCTTCAGATGTAGGTCTCGGAAACAAGGCCGTATATCTCGAAAAGGCGGTTGTTTTATACGCAGATCTGGATGGTTCTACCAACATGGTGGATTCAAAAAAATGGGAATACAGTGCGCAAGTCTACAAATCCTTTCTGCACTGCGCGGCTAAAATTATTCGATCTGAAGGCGGTGACATCACTGCTTACGATGGTGACAGAATTATGGCCATATTCATCAACGACGGTAAGGCGGACCGGGCAGTAAGAGCTGCGCTTAAAATCCATTGGTGTCTTATCGAGCTTGTAAATAAGATTAAATTAGAAAAGTGGAATGCGTCAGACCATGTCATCAAAAATATTGTCGGTATTGATGTATCCGATCTAAGGGCTGTCAGGACAGGTGTTCGAGGTGACAACGACTTGGTTTGGGTTGGGCGCGCTGCAAATTATGCTGCAAAGTTGACTTCTCTATCTGGCTCTCCGACCTGGATTACGAAAGAAGTTCACGATCTACTTAGTCGGTCTACGTTGTACGGAAAGAACGATGCCGCAATGTGGCAGGCCAAGACCTGGACTTCGATGAAAAATCACAACATTTTCTGCTCTGATTTTTGGTGGCCTGTCTCTTGATTTGCATTTTGCTGTTCCTCTGGTTTTAAACTCTCGATTTATGGAAAATGAGAATGGCGAGTTACTTAAGTGAAAACGTTGACTTAGATGGTATTGACGGAAAGGTTCCGGTTAAGGAAATTAAAAATGTGTACAGATGTCGCGATAAAAATGGCAAGCCTTATTTGCTGGTAGTTTTTACGGATGGTGACTCTACAGCAATTCCAGACAACGAGCACAACAGGAGCGTTTTGAAGGGTGCCGGAATAGACGTCATAGAAATGAATGACATAATTTTAGTGAAGCTTGGCGAGAAGATTTCTGATGCTGAGGCAGAAGAGATTGTTGTTGCGTACGTTTGCACGGACAAAAATGGATATTCATACGTAATTATTGTTATGAAGGACGGTTCTGTACAAAAGGTGGAAAACAACAAAGCCAATCGTGATGCCATCATTGGGGCCGGAAAAGTTATATTGAATCCATGGATTGATGAGGTCACGGGTAAGGTGATTGTTGAGGAGCATCCTGAGAGCGAGATGGCAAGGCGGCGAGATCCTTCATCGGAACTTGGATCAAAGATTTAGTTGATAAGCTTTTCATAGCTCCTCTGGATCTCTAAAAGCTTATCAATGCTTCCATACTCTTCTTTGAGGAGAAGTTCGGCGATGATTTTATTTAGCTCGGCAAGGAGTCGGTGTCTGATTATGCGTGTAATGTCTATGTCGGTCATTGGATTTACCTAAAGGATTGCAAGTTTTATTTTGATGATTAAGCAAGAGCGCGTCTATGTGTTGTACCAACACTCCGCGTAAGAGCAAGGTGCCAAGATGCCCCCTCTTCGCGTACTCCGAAGCCAACCCTCTCTAAGACTGGCTTTTTTATTGCCCTCTGTCCCTTGACAGGTCTCGATAATCTGCTTCGATGTAGCAGGGCCAAGGATTGGCCTGATTGAAAACACTAAGACGTTGTCACGGAGGACACATATGGATATCCACGCTCACGCTCGACCTCATCTAGAGGTCCATTCACGCTCGAAAGGACATTCTGCTGTAGCCGGTGTCGCTTACCGGCTTGGACTACGCTTATATGATGAGCGCCAGAAGTGCTGGCATGATTTTCAGAAGCGAGTCCTTGGCGAGGAAATCGTCCGGGCCCTGACCGTTGCGCCCAAGGGTTCACCTTCGTGGTGTACAGATCCCCAGCAGCTATGGAACCGGGTTGAGCGGGCTGAGCGACGCTCTGACTCTCAGGTTGCCAGGGATTACCGCATCCCCATCCCGTTTGGCCTGTCCGACCAGGATGCTGGTGACTTGGCTGAGGAGATGGCCCGGTTCATCAGCTCTGAACTGAACACTCCTGTGAGCCTCGGTCTCCACAGAGATGCCGACCGAGATGCACTGGGAAATTTGAAGCCCAATGACAAGCAGGGTTTTCATGCTCACTTGTATTTTCCAACGCGCCCCCTTGCTGATCTCGACGAGGACGGTGGGAAAGAAGGGAAGGGCGCTGGGTTCGGTCCGAAGCTCTACGTTTTTTCGAAAATGCACTTGGGTTCTGCCTTCATCGAACTGCTCAACTGCAAGTGGAGTGAGCTGGCGAACGACTATGCAAGGAAAGTTGGCTCATCCAGCAAGTATGAGTACAAGAGCTATAAGCGCTTGGGTGTTAGCCTCGTTCCACAACCCACGCTTGGACAGTCGGCCACTGCGTTAGAAAGAAGAGGTATCACCACCCATCGAGGCGATTCTCTCAGGGAGGCGATGGTGATGGCCACGGTCTACGAGAAAGCCCATGAGGGGGCGCTGGAGGCCCAACATCGTCATGCAATGTCGGATGTTGCACGTGAGGGTGGGAAGACCTCGGAACGCCCTACAAGGGTGCTGTCGAAGCATGTGGCTTCTTATTTTAAAAACAGGAAGGCAGTTGGTTCCGGCCAGTTACCTGTCAGCCGACAAGGGTCATTGGCGTATCGGCTGAGGTCCTCAGCACCGACGCCGGCAACGAAAGAAGAATACGAAGAGCTGGAACGGTCGCTAGTGCTGGTCGAGGCGTTGGACACAGCTTTTGCGTCGTACCATCAGCTCCAGAATGAGTTAGATGAGGTCCTTCGCATTGTGGAAGCAACCCGAGCCGCGTCACTGGATGCGAAGTTCAAGATGGATGGCATCCATGAAAAGCAGAAGGTTGCGACGGTCAGGCTAAGACGTTGGGAAGATGAGAACCGTTGGAGAATAAAATTCTTTGCCTCGTTCGGTGGTGCTCCCCTAGTTACACATGAGAAGCTCCGGAAAGGTGTTCAACTTCACGCTGACCACGTGCAAGCGTTGAAATCGACCATCGTCAGCCATGATGTGGAAGTGGCTGACGTGGAGAAGAAGGCCGGTGTATTGAAGGCCAAGGTCGTTGAGGTCTTGGCGAGCATTCGGAACATTCTCGCGAAGCTGCATGACATGGCCTCTTCACTGCTTCCGGACTTGATGAAGGCATTGCCGGAATCTAGCCTGGCCTTGGCCAAGGAGCAGTTGCCTGTTCTGTTTCCTGATGCAGAGTTGGAGGCTGAGAGTAAAT
>Ga0209566_100960_pt1 | contig 12883 bp, 8 predicted proteins | sample Araplavi_mTSA_r2_2_FD_184287 | JGI IMG/M metagenome (GOLD analysis project Ga0209566, IMG submission 184287) | Arabidopsis root microbial communities from North Carolina, USA - plate scrape CL_Cvi_mTSA_r2 (SPAdes) (version 2) | ecosystem: Host-associated > Plants > Roots > Endosphere | place: USA...
ACCGGCACGAAATTCGGCTGCGGGATCGCGCAATGCGGCGCGTGCACCGTGCATCTCGATGGCGTCGCCGCGCGCTCGTGCGTGCTGCCGGTCGCGGCCGTCGCGGGCCGCAAGATCACGACGATCGAAGCCGTCGGCGCGACGCCGGCCGGCCACAAGGTCCAGCAGGCGTGGCGCGAGCTCGACGTCGTCCAGTGCGGCTACTGCCAGTCGGGGCAGGTGATGGCCGCCACCGCGCTGATCGCATCGAACCCGAACCCGAGCGATGCCGACATCGACGCGGCAATGGCCGGCAACATCTGCCGCTGCGGCACGTACAACCGGATTCGCGCGGCCGTGAAGCAAGCCGCGAAGGAGGCATGACATGTCGCGAGGACTGATCGAAGCAGGCAAGGCCGCTGGACAAGCCGCCGGCGCGGGCGTGTCGCGCCGTTCGTTCCTCAAGCTCGGCATGTCGCTGGGCGCGGCGGCGGGCGGTGGCCTGCTGCTCGGTTTCAGCCTGCCGGCGGCAGGCGACGATGCGCGCCGTTCGGTGATCGGTGGCGACGGCGATGAAACCGCGCGCGCAGGCGTGTTCGCACCGAACGCGTTCGTGCAGATCGACCGCGCCGGCAAGGTCACGCTGGTGATGCCGAAAGTCGAGATGGGGCAGGGCGTCTACACGGCGCTGCCGATGCTGATCGCCGAGGAACTCGAAGTGCCGCTGTCGAGCGTGACGCTCGACCATGCGCCGCCGAACGAGAAGCTCTTTCTCGATCCGCTGCTCGGCGGCCAGCTCACCGGCGGCTCGACGTCGGTACGCTACGCATGGGAGCCGCTGCGCCGCGCGGGCGCGACCGCGCGCACGCTGCTGGTCGCGGCCGCCGCGAAGCAATGGAACGTCGATCCGGCGTCCTGCCGTGCGGTGAACGGCGAAGTGCAGCATCCGCCGAGCGGCCGGCGCGTGTCGTACGGCCAGCTCGCCGACGCCGCCGCGAAGCTGCCGGTGCCGAAGGACGTCGCGCTGAAGAAGCCGGCGGATTTCAAGCTGATCGGCACGCCCGCGAAGCGGCTCGATTCGCCGGAGAAGGTCGACGGCACCGCGCAGTTCGGGCTCGACGTGCGGCTGCCCGGCATGCTGTACGCGGTGATCGTGAACAGCCCGGTGTTCGGCGGCACGGTCGCGAGCATCGACGATACGGCCGCGAAGAAGATTCCGGGCGTGCGCCAGGTCGTGCGCGCGGACAACGCGGTCGCGGTCGTCGGCGATCACACCTGGGCCGCGAAGCGCGGCGCGTCGGCGCTGGTCGTGAAGTGGAACGAAGGCGCGGGCGCGAAGGTATCGACGAAGGACATCGTCGCCGATCTCGCGCAGGCCGCGGCGAACGGCAAGGGTGCCGTCGCACGCAAGGACGGCGACGTCGGCAAGGGTTTCGCGGATGCGAAGACGCGCGTCGACGCCGTGTACGAGCAGCCGCTCCTTGCGCACGCGACGATGGAGCCCGTGAACTGCACGGTGCACGTGCGCGCCGACGGCTGCGAGATCTGGGTCGGCACCCAGGTGCCGACGCGGGCGGTCGACACCGTGCAGAAGCTCACGAGCTTTCCGCCGGAGAAGATCGTCGTGCACAACCACCTGCTCGGCGGCGGCTTCGGCCGGCGACTCGAGACGGACATGATCGGCCAGGCGGTGAAGATCGCGAAGCAGGTCAACGCGCCGGTGAAGGTGATCTGGACGCGCGAGGAAGACATCCAGCACGACATGTACCGCCCGTACTACTACGACCGGATCTCGGCCGGCCTCGACGCGAACGGCAAGCCGATCGCGTGGCAGCACCGGATCGTCGGCTCCTCGATCCTCGCGCGCTTCGCGCCGCCCGCGTTCCAGCACGGTGTCGATCCCGACGCGGTCGAGGTGGCCACCGACCTGCCGTACGACCTGCCGAACCAGCTGATCGACTACGTGCGGCAGGAGCCGCGCCACGTACCGACCGCGTTCTGGCGCGGCGTCGGGCCGACGCGCAGCACGTTCGTCGTCGAGAGCTTCATCGACGAACTGGCCGCGCAAACCAAGACCGACCCCGTGCAATACCGCCGCGCGCTGCTCGGCAAGACGCCGCGCGCGCTCAACGTGCTCGACGTCGCGACGAAGGCGGCCGGCTGGGGCCCGTCGCTGCCGACGGGGCAAGGGCGCGGCGTATCCGTGATGCACGCGTTCGGCAGCTTCTTCTCGATCGTCATCGACGTCGCGGTGGATAACGGCGAGGTGCAGGTCAAGCGCGTCGTGTGCGCGGTCGATTGCGGCATGTCCGTCAACCCGAACACGATCGAGGCACAGGTGCAGGGCGGCATCATCTTCGGGATCACGGGCGCGCTGTACGGCGAGATCACGATCGAGGACGGCCGTGTCGTGCAGAGCAATTTCACCGATTACCGGATGCTGCGGATCAACGAGACACCGCCGATCGAGGTGCATCTGGTGAAAAGCGGCGAAGCGCCGGGCGGGATCGGCGAACCGGGCACGGCCGCGACGGCCGCGGCATTGTCGAACGCGATCTTCGCGGCGACCGGCAAGCGGCTGCGCAAGCTGCCGGTCGGCGACCAGCTGAAGACGGCTTGAGGGGAGGCGACGATCATGCGAAACCTCACCCTGAATACGTTCCGTGCATCGTTGCTCGCGCTGTCCGCCATGCTGGCCGGCCCGGCCGCGCAGGCCGCGCAGACGGCACCGGCCGACAGCGCGCTCGTCACGCGCGGCGCGTACCTCGCGAAAGCGGGCGACTGCGTCGCGTGCCACACCGCGCCGCGCGGCACGCCTTTCGCCGGCGGCCTGAAGATGGTCACGCCGATGGGCGCGATCTACACGACCAACATCACGCCCGATCCGGAAACGGGTATCGGCGGCTACACGGAAGCCGAGTTCGCCGGCGCGCTGCGCAAGGGCGTCGCGAAGGACGGTCACAACCTGTATCCGGCGATGCCGTATCCGTCGTACGCGAAGCTGAAGGACGAGGACGTGAAGGCGCTGTACGCGTACTTCATGCACGGCGTCGAACCGGTGAAGCAGGCGAACCGGCCGTCCGACATCCCGTGGCCGCTCAACATGCGCTGGCCGCTCGCGTTGTGGAACATGGTGTTCCTCGACACGACGCCTTACGCGGACAAGCCGGCCAAGGACGCGATGTGGAACCGCGGCGCGTACCTCGTGCAGGGGCTCGGGCACTGCGGGTCGTGCCACACGCCGCGCGGCGTCGGCTTCCAGGAGAAGGCGCTCGACGAAGGCGGCGCGGCGTTCCTGTCGGGGGCGCCGATCGACAACTGGTTCGCATCGAACCTGACCGGCGAGCCCAACACGGGGCTCGGCCGCTGGAACGAGGCCGAGGTCGCGCAGTTCCTGAAGACCGGCGCGAACCGCCATGCGACCGCGTTCGGTTCGATGGTCAGCGTGATCAACCACAGCACGCAGGCCCTCACGGACGACGATCTGGCGGCCATCTCCCGTTACCTGAAATCGCTGCCGGCGGCAGGCGGCACGGGCGCGCCGCCGTACCGCTACGATCCGAAGGCGACGCAGGTCGCGCTGGGCCGGCCGGCAGCCGATCCGGGCGCGAAGGTGTATAACGCTTACTGCCTGCATTGCCACGGCGCGGACGGGCGCGGCTACGCGCCGCTGCTCGCGCCGCTCGCCGGCAACCCGAACGTCCTCGAAGGCGATGCCGCGTCGCTGATCAACGTGACGCTGAACGGCAGCGAGACGCTCGTGATCGATGGCGTGCCGTCCGCTTATCCGATGCCGGCGTTCTCGAATCAGTTGAACGACCGGCAGATCGCCGACGTGCTGACCTTCATGCGCGCCGGATGGAACAACGGCGCGCCGGCCGTGCAGGCGGCGGACGTCGCGAAACTCCGCAAGGCGACGGCGGCCGCGCGCTGAGCGCGACTCCATGCGGAACGATGGCGGGCCGGCGTGCCTGCCGTCGACGCCGCCGGGTGCGTGCCAGCCCCGGCGGCCTGGCTTTTTCTGTCAACCGGCGCGCGGCCGTTCGCGGCAGCGCGCGTTTATCGACGCAATGTAGGGGTGTCTGGATGGCTAACGTGACTTATACGGATACGCAACTGCTGATCGACGGCGAATGGGTCGACGCCGCGAGCGGCAAGACGATCGACGTCGTGAACCCGGCGACCGGCAAGCCGATCGGCAAGGTGGCCCACGCGGGCATCGCCGATCTCGACCGTGCGCTCGCCGCCGCGCAACGCGGCTTCGAGGCCTGGCGCAAGGTGCCCGCGCACGAGCGCGCGGCGACGATGCGCAAGGCGGCCGCACTGGTGCGCGAACGTGCCGACGCGATCGCGCAGCTGATGACGCAGGAACAGGGCAAGCCGCTCACCGAGGCGCGCGTCGAAGTGCTGTCGGCGGCGGACATCATCGAATGGTTCGCGGACGAAGGCCGCCGCGTGTACGGCCGGATCGTGCCGCCGCGCAACCTCGGCGCGCAGCAGACCGTCGTGAAGGAGCCGGTCGGCCCGGTCGCCGCGTTCACGCCGTGGAATTTCCCGGTCAACCAGGTCGTGCGCAAGCTGAGCGCCGCGCTGGCAACCGGCTGCTCGTTCCTCGTGAAGGCGCCGGAAGAAACCCCGGCGTCGCCGGCCGCGCTGCTGCGCGCGTTCGTCGACGCGGGTGTGCCGTCCGGCGTGATCGGCCTCGTGTACGGCGATCCGGCGGAAATCTCGTCGTACCTGATTCCGCACCCGGTGATCCGCAAGGTCACGTTCACGGGTTCGACGCCGGTCGGCAAGCAGCTCGCCTCGTTGGCCGGCCTGCACATGAAGCGCGCGACGATGGAGCTGGGCGGTCACGCGCCGGTGATCGTCGCCGAGGATGCCGACGTCGCGCTCGCGGTGAAGGCCGCCGGCGGCGCGAAGTTCCGCAACGCGGGGCAGGTCTGCATTTCGCCGACGCGCTTTCTCGTGCACAACAGCATCCGCGACGAATTCACGCGCGCGCTGGTCAAGCATGCCGAAGGGCTGAAGGTCGGCAACGGCCTCGAGGAAGGCACGACGCTCGGTGCGCTCGCGAACCCGCGCCGGCTCACCGCGATGGCATCCGTCGTCGACAACGCGCGCAAGGTCGGCGCGCGCATCGAAACCGGCGGCGAGCGGATCGGCTCGGAAGGCAACTTCTTCGCGCCGACCGTGATCGCGGACGTGCCGCTCGAAGCGGACGTGTTCAACAACGAGCCGTTCGGCCCGGTCGCGGCGATCCGCGGTTTCGACAAGCTCGAGGACGCGATCGCGGAAGCGAACCGTCTGCCGTTCGGTCTCGCCGGCTACGCGTTCACGCGTTCGTTCGCGAACGTGCACCTGCTCACGCAGCGCCTCGAAGTCGGGATGCTGTGGATCAACCAGCCCGCGACGCCGTGGCCGGAAATGCCGTTCGGCGGCGTGAAGGACTCGGGCTACGGCTCGGAAGGCGGGCCGGAAGCGCTCGAACCGTACCTCGTCACGAAGTCGGTGACGGTGATGGCCGTCTGACGACCGTCTGACCGCCGACCGATCGCGTGCGCGGCGCCGCCGGCGCGGCGCGCGCGATCGGCGCGGGCCGGGCGGCACGCGCGTTGCGCACCGCACAACGGCACGCCCGGTCTCCCGCCGGCTTTCCCGCCGGCCGTGCATTCGCATGGCAACCTCACGGCAATTTCAATACGCGTACCACTGCGGTCGGATTGTTTCGATTCCGTCATCGGCAGCACACACGCCACACCACGCGACGCCCCTTGGTGAATGAGCGCCGGCACCCGGTGCCGGACCGAGCGGAACACGATCCGCCCGACACCGCTCAGGTCACGTCGTGCGCGACCCGGCAAGTCAGGACTGCACCTCGTACCCGGAAGTCGTACTTTTTGGTATAGGTTATTCAGAACAAACCATAACGACCGGTGCGTCGGCGCCGGGCCAATCTGAGAGGACACGGATGCATCCGCGGTCGGCAGCGCCGTACTACGTTGTGCTGGCGGGGACCTTGATAGCGTGCGCGCTGATGGGCCTCTGCGTGTTGCAGTTGTTCCAGAGCCGTCACGATGCGCTCGATCGCGCGCGCGAGACGTCGCGAAATCTGGCGCTCGTCGCCGAGCGCGACATCGAACGCAACATCGAGCTCTACGGCCTGTCGCTCGAGGCGGTGATCCAGGGCCTCCGGCGGCCGGACGTCATGGCCGCCCCGCCGGCTCTGCGGCGCGGCATCCTGTTCGATCACGCGATGACGGCGAATTTTCTCGGCTCGATGCTCGTGCTGGATTCCGCCGGCAACATCATCCTGGATTCGGCGAACGACGTGCCGCGCCACGGCAATTTCGGCGACCGCAAGTACTTTACGGTGCACCGCGACAATCCGGACGTCGGGCTTTACATCAGCGATCCCTATGCGTCCCGCCTGCGCAGCGGCTCGCTCAGCGTCGCGCTGACGCGCCGCGTGTCGAACCCGGACGGCTCGTTCGCCGGCATCGTGATGATCGCGGTCAATCTCGAGTATTTCCACACGCTGTTCGCCGGCCTCGCGCTCGGCTCGCACGGCGCGATTTCGCTGATCGGCACGAACGGCATCATGTTCATGCGCCAGCCGTTCGACGTGCGCACCATCGGTCGCGACATCAGCAAGGCGCCGACGTTTCGCCACTTCATGACGGCACCGGAAGGCTCGTTCGTCGAAACCTCGACGATCGACAACGTGCGCCGCCTGTACTACTTCAAGACGCTGCCGCACCTGCCGCTGATCATCATGGTCGCCGAGGCGGAGCAGGACATCTACGCCGCGTGGCGGCACCGGGCCATCACGATCGGCGCGCTGGTCGCCACCTTCGGCGTGGCGTTCATCGTGCTGTCCTTCATGCTGGGCTCGCAGCTGCGGCGCAGGATGCGCGCCGAATCCGAGCTGGTCATGCTCGCGCGCACCGACGGCCTCACCGGGCTCAACAATCGCCGCTCGTTCGGGGAGGTGCTGGATCTCGAATGGCGCCGCGCGCGCCGTGCCCGATCGGTGTTTTCGCTGCTGTTCGTCGACGTCGACCGCTTCAAGGCCTACAACGACACGTATGGCCACCAGGCCGGCGACGACGCGCTGGCGGCGGTCGCACGGTGCATCGGCGACAACATCCGGCGCCCGGCGGACACCGCGGCCCGCTATGGCGGCGAGGAATTCGTCGTGATCCTGCCGGATACGCCGGCGACGGGCGCGACGGAGATCGCCGAAAGGATTCGTGCAGCCATCGACGGACTGGCGATCGAACATGCGGAAAGCGAATTCGGGCGCGTCACCGCGAGCATCGGCGTGGCAAGCTGGGCGCCCGGGCAGGAAGGGGAGGTCGAGTCGGTGATCAAGGCAGCCGACGAGGCGTTGTACGTCGCGAAGGAAACGGGGCGAAACAAGGTCGCGTCGTGTGGTGCGGCCACCTGACGCCTCCGCCGGCACCCATCGCCCGCGACCGGTGGCGGGCACGCGGTACGACGCTCAATGCCGGCCGCTGCCGCGATAGCTTTCCACTTCCGCGTCGTACGCCGCCAGAAACGCCTTGCCGAACACCGACGCGAAATCGTCCTCGATCGCGAACACCGTGTCGCGATGGGTCGCCGCGTAGCGATCCCACATCCTCGCCTTGTACAGCACGGGCACGCGCTTCTCGTACCAGCGCATCGCGTCGTCGCGCTCGCGCAGGCGCTGCGGTGAAAAGCGCGTCAGCAGGTCCATCAACGCCGCGCGCATGCCGGCGACCATGCCGATCTGGTGCGCGTGCAGATCCTGGAACGCGTCGCTGACCGCGCTCTGCGGCGACATGAAGCCCGGCAGCGGCAGCCCGAACATCTGCCGCAGCACGGCGCCGCCGTCGGGCAGCAGCTTCAGCGGATTGTTCTCGCGATCGAGCAGCATCGTCATGTGCGCCTTCACCTCGCGCTTCAGGATGCTGCGCGACGACAGCAGCTCGACCGTGCCGTTCGCGAACAGCGCCAGCAACTGGCCCGCGATGTACAGCTGCTCGGCCGACCACTGATGCGATTCGGCGGCGGTGTCGAGCCCCGCGCCTTCGAAGAACGCGCTCAGCAGTTCGTCGGGGGTCGGCGCGCGCGCCGCATGCGGCGCCGGTTCGTCGGCCGGCCGCGTATCGGTGTGCGCGGCGGCCGGTTGCACGCGCACGTGCTGCGTCCACTCGGGCGCGTGATCCGCCTGCGTCGCGGATGACGCATCGCGATCCACGTTGCCGCGATCGGCGTGCGCCGCCGTGCCCGCTGCGCCGAGGTCGCCCGACGACTGCGCGAACAGGTCGAGCGGATCGGTCGACAGCTGGTGCAGGTCGCGCTGCGACGGCGCGGGCGGTGCGGCCTGCTGCGCCGCGCCCGCACGTGCGGGGCCGCCTGGCCGCGTAGCGGCGTCCGTCGCCTTGCCGCGCGGCGCGAGACGATCCTGGAGGAGCCCCCACAGCCGGTTGCCGGCGCCTTTCGTATCGACCCGCGATGACGACGGTTGCGCGGGCGCCGCTGCCGCCCGGGCCTGCGCTTGCGCCTGCATATCGACACGCATGCCGGTATCGGTCTCCATGTCGATGACCGGTGCATCGCCGCCATCGACGCCATCGACGCCGTCGCCGCCGTCGTCACGTTCGGCGCGCAGCACGTACGGCCCGATGCGGATGATGTCGCCGGTGTTGAGCGCGCGCTCCTGCGCATAACCGACCGGCTCGCGGTTCACCTCGATCGTCGAGACGCTGCTCAGGTTCTTCAGCAGGCAGGCGTCGTCGCCCACCTGCAGCAGCGCCTGCAGCCGCGAAATCTGCCGCGTGTCGTCGCGCAACACGAGATGGTTGTCGCTGGCCCGGCCAATGGTGCCGCCCGGCGGATGAAACACGACGGCGTCGTAGGAGTCGTTTTCGACCGGCTCGCCGGCATGTTCGATCACGATCAGTTGCATGTCATACGTCGCTCGGTGAAGTGCTCGCGCGCAGGCCGGTTTGTTCAGGACGACGACGCATGCCTGCGGCGCGCGAATTCGAACGCAGGCCCCCAGATCGGATGTCCCTTCTCCGCAGGGGACAAGTCGAAGCGCGGGTTGAGGTCGAGAATTTTCGAGAACTCGGCGCGGCACGTCGTGATGCGGTTCGTCACGCAATAGCTGAACGCGAGGAGCTTGTGCGCGGCAACCTGTGTGTCGGTGTCGGCGCCGTCGATTTCCTTCGCGTGGCTCAGCAGCGCGATCGTGCGCCCGTAGTCGCCGCTGTCGTACGCGGCGCGCGCGCTGTCGACCGTCGCGCGTGCAGCCGACTGGGTCGGGGACGTACTGCACCCGCCGGCCCCCAGCAACAATGCGCCGAGGAAAAGAACGAGCGATGAACGACCTTTCATTATTGAAATTAAGAATTGGCGTAATTGGAAGGTGGCACACAAGCGCTGTTGGATTCTAGTGCCAATCATCGGCGCCGAATCGCCTGTTACGTTTTGTTTCATTTCGTCATTCCATTTCTACCTGAATGCAGAATCGACTACGAATTTCAGTGCTTGTGAATCCAGAAAAACGGCCTATAGTTCGCTGTGTTTTTCGGATTCGTCAGTTGTTTGGTCAGCGCACGTCAATGCACGAAAAAACGGGCCGTCCGTTCGTGCGAAACGAATAGCCTGGCACACCGTCAGCGCCGCGAGCGTCCGTTGCCCGGTGGCCGGCCGGCTTGCGCCCGAGCCCATCCGACAGGTGTCCACGCCACAGAACCGGGCCGCGACGGCGAACCGGTCGGATTGATTTTTGCCATTAATTCATCAACCCCAATTCTCAATTGACCACCATCTCGCCAAATCGACTTTCAAAATCCATGAATGATATGACCCGGCTTTTTACAAGAACAATTTGCCGATACGGATTGCGATGGATGGATATACGGATTACACAATTACCGATCAATTAATTGTCCCTTTTTCAATCGGATCAACCGGTTTCGCGGTCGAAAACCGGCGAACGGCTATTGGGTGGCGAGGGTGGAATATGCAATGGCGGTCGAGCAGTTTCATCGTATGGGGATGCGTGATGCTGTTGCCGGGATGCGGCGCGACGGAGCACGCCGCGGCGGTGCCGTATGCGATCACGGTCGACGTTGCACCCGACGTCAACCCTGACCCGAACCGCAAGCCTGCGCCGATCGTGCTGAAGGTGTTCCAGCTCCGCGCGGCATCGTCGTTCGACAGCGCGGATTTCTTCTCGCTGCAGGACAAGCCGGAGAACGTGCTCGGCACGGACCTGCTCGGCACCGATCGCGTGATCCTGCGGCCGGGCGAGTCGCGCACGCTGCACTATCGCGGCAACGTCGAGGCCGGCGCGATCGGCGTGGTCGCCGAATACCGGATGCTCGAAAAGAACCGCTGGCGGCTGACGGTGCCGCTGCCGCGCGCGAAGCAGCTCAATCTCTACAAGTTCTGGCAGACGTCGCCGGGCGAGCTGAAGCTGTCGATCGCGGTGCGCAACGGCGGCCTCGCGCTGAACGATGCGAAGGGGCGCCCATGACCGAACCGACGATGTCCGCGACACCGGTCGCGGCGCTCCGCCAGCGGGTGGTGTGGACCGAGGGGATGTTCCTGCGGCCGCAGCATTTCCAGCAGCTCGAACGGCACTGGGAACGCTATGTCGCGCTGCGCTGCCTTCCGCTGCAAGGCTTCTTCTGGGGCTTCGACACGCTGGAGCTCGACCGCGAGCAACTGGCGCTCGGCAAGGTCGCGCTGCGCACCGCGTCGGGCGTGATGCGCGACGGCACGCCGTTCGACCTGTCCCATCCGGACGATCTTCCCGAACCGCTCGACGTGCCGGCCGACGCGAAGGACCAGCTCGTCGTGCTCGCGCTGCCGCTGTGGCGCGGCGGCGGCGAGGAGGTGTCGTTCGGTGCAGGCGGAGGCCATGCCGCGAACGGCGCGAACGGTACGAGCGGCGCGAACGGCAGCGCCGATGTCGCGCGCTACGTCGTGCGTGAATACGAAGTGGCCGACGCGAACGCGGTCGCGCTCGGTCCCGCACTGCTGCAGACGGGGCGCCTGAACGTGCGGCTGATGCTCGAAGCCGAGCTGACCGGCGACTGGCACGCGCTCGGCGTCGCCCGGATCGTCGAGCGGCGCACCGATGCACGGCTGCTCGTCGACGACGGCTACATCCCGCCGCGTCTCGTCGCGCAGCACGACGCCGTGCTGCTGGCCTACGCGCGCGAGCTGCACGGGCTGCTCACGCAACGCAGCGAAGCGCTCGCGGAACGGCTGTCGGAGCCCGGGCGCGGCGGCGTGTCGGAAGTCGCGGACTTCCTGCTGCTGCAGCTCGTGAACCGCTATCTCGCGCTGACCTGGCATGCGCAGCAGCACGTGTCGACGCATCCGGAGGCGCTGTTCTGCGACTGGCTGAAGCTCGCGTGCGACCTGAGCACGTTCACGGCGGCCGGCCGGCGCCCGCAGTCGCTCGCCGTCTACGTGCACGACGACCTGCGCACGAGCTTCGCAGAGCTGATGACCGAACTGCGGCGGTCGCTGTCGACGGTGCTCGAGCAAAACGCGATCCAGATCGAGCTGCGCGATGCGGGCAACGGCATCCGCGTCGCGACGCTGGCCGACCCGGTGCTGCGCGACACGGCCGGCTTCGTGCTCGCGGTGCGCGCGGACGTACCGGCCGACAGCCTGCGCGCGCGTTTTCCCGCGCAGGCCAAGCTCGGGCCGGTCGAGCGGATCCGCGATCTCGTGCAACTGCAACTGCCGGGCATCACGATGCGCCAGTTGCCGGTCGCGCCGCGGCAGATCCCGTATCACGCGGGCCATACGTACTTCGAGATCGACAAGGGCAGCGACCTGTGGAAGCAGCTGGCGCGCTCCGGCGGTCTCGCTTTTCATTTCGCCGGCGAATTCCCTGGACTCTCGATGGAGTTCTGGGCGATACGCGGGTGAGGGCGGGGCGATGCGATGAATTCCTCCTCCGATTCGATCTCCCCCGGCGCAGGCGGATTCGTGCCGCCGAATCCGGGCGGCATGCATCCGGCCGCGGCGGGCGCGGCCGGCCCGACCGCGACGCAGCCGCGCCCCGGGCGCTGGGCCGCGAGCGGCACGAACCCGCTCGTCGCGGCCGCGAATCCGTTGCTCAACCTCGTGCCGCAGATCCGTTCGACCGTCCATCACCCGAATCCCGCGTGGCTGCGCGAGCATCTCGTCGTCGAGATCCGGCAGTTCGAGGCGCGCGCGCAGGAGGCCGGCGTGCCGTCGGAAGCGATCATCGGCGCGCGCTACTGCCTGTGCACGGCGCTCGACGAGGCGGCCGCGCTGACGCCGTGGGGCGGCAGCGTGTGGTCGTCGCACAGCCTGCTCGTGTCGTTTCACAACGAGACCTGGGGCGGCGAGAAATTCTTCCACCTGCTCGAACGCCTGTCGCAGCAGCCGCGCCAGCATCTCGACCTGCTCGAGCTGCTGTATTTCTGTCTCGCGCTCGGCTTCGAGGGCCGTTATCGCGTGCTCGACAACGGCCATGCGCAGCTCGACGCGCTGCGCCACCAGCTCGCGCTCACGATCCGCTCGGTGCGCGGCGAATTCGAGCCGGCGCTGTCGCCGCACTGGCGCGACGTCGTCACGCGCGATGTCGCGCGCCGGTTCGTCGTGCCGCTGTGGGTGTGCGTGGCGCTCGCGCTGCTGATCGGCTTCGGCGTGTTCGTCGGGCTGCGGATCGCGCTCGCCGGGCATTCGGACCGGCTGTTCGCGTCGATCGACGCGCTGCACGTGCCGAAGCTGCAGCCCGCGCAGGCGCCGCCGCGCCCGGCACCGGCCCCGCGCATCGCGAAGTTCCTGGAACCGGAAATCGCGGCCGGCCTCGTGTCGGTGCGCGACGCCGCCGATCGCAGCGTGATCGTGCTGCGCG
>Ga0209566_100961_pt1 | contig 12881 bp, 11 predicted proteins | sample Araplavi_mTSA_r2_2_FD_184287 | JGI IMG/M metagenome (GOLD analysis project Ga0209566, IMG submission 184287) | Arabidopsis root microbial communities from North Carolina, USA - plate scrape CL_Cvi_mTSA_r2 (SPAdes) (version 2) | ecosystem: Host-associated > Plants > Roots > Endosphere | place...
TTCTCCGTTGTTTTGACCGAGAGACGGGTACGCTGCCTTGCCTCCAGGCACATACAGGCCGACCCGCTTCAGCGGTCGGATGATTTGGCCCAGCAGGCTGCCGTCCGGCTGCAGGTCCATCCAGGACGTGCGTTTCTGCTTCTCATGGAACGCACGGATGTTGGCAGCGGCTTGGCGCAGCGCAGCCAGGAAATCGGCGTCGACCTGCGCATACGCCGCCTGGATCTCTTCGTCGCTGACACGCAGCTCAGTGACGGTGACGCGGTCGAATTGCTGCGCCATACGCCGCAGCGCTGCATCCCCGTCCTGCCGCACCTCCTCGATGATGCGGCGGACGGTTTCATTTTGCTCGGGAGATCCGTATTCGACCTCTCGTTTCAACTCAAATGCCGAGGCGGGAATAATCCGCATGTCCTTCATCCTCTCATGTTTCCCCTGTTCGGTATGGTCTATATCTTGCCGGCAACAGGCAGAACCGCCTGTAACATATCACATAAGCGCTGAATCGAATCGTTCTTCATCCGGTAACTGACCCGATTGGCTATCAACCGGCTCGTAATTTGGAAAATCTCTTCCTGCTCCACAAGCCCGTTCTCCTTGAGCGTCTGCCCCGTCTCAACCATGTCGACGATCCGGTCGGCCAGCCCGATCAACGGCGCCAGCTCGATCGAGCCGTTGAGCTTAATGACCTCGACCTGCTGCCCCTGCTCGCGAAAATATTGCGATGCGACATTCGGATACTTCGTCGCCACACGAGGATTGATGACAGGCTTCCAATCCGGCAGCCCGATGACGGACATGCGGCAGCGCGCAATGCCTAGGTCCAGCAGTTCGTAAACGTTACGGTTCTCTTCCATCAGCACATCCTTGCCGACGACCCCGATATCGGCAACACCGTATTCGACATACGTCGGGACATCGACCGGTTTGGCCAGAATAAACTCCATTCTCGCTTCTGGAACAGGAATAATTAATCGCCGTCCCTCTTCCAAATCTTCGGGAATCGGTAATCCCGCCTTATGAAACAGTTTGGCTGCTTGTTTATAAATACGGCCTTTCGGCATCGCTACTTTCAAAATGTCTTCCATCCCGTTAAACCTCCTCAACGTTCCGAAACGTTAGCCGCTTAGACCCGCTTGCTCAGCGAATCAAGTTGATGATCTCCTTGTATACAGCCCCTTGAAGCTCATACTGTCCGTCATCCCGTTTATGTAGAGCTTCGGTCCATGCGGCCTTATCGGTGACCAACTGCGTAATCACGGCAGCGCTGCCGCTTTCACGAGTGCCAATGGCCCGCTTCAATGCCTCTTCCCGATGCTCGGCATCGTAGGCGATAAGTACGCGAGCCGGCTGATCGACGGTTTCTTTGCCGATGACTTCAAGAATTCGATTCGTCTTCAGCGCAAAGCCGGTTGCCGGCGCAGGACGCCCAAACTGGCTCAACAGGTTGTCATACCGTCCACCGCTGCACACTGGGAAGCCCAGCTCGGCGGCATACCCTTCAAAAGTCATCCCCGTATAATAGGAGAAATCCCCGATCATCGTTAAATCAATGACGACATGTTCGCTGACGCCATAAGCCTTCAGCACGTCCCAAACCTCGCACAAATGACGGATCGCATCCTGCGCGATCGGGTGCTGGGACACCATGCGCGCCTGCGCGCAAATTTCGTCACCGCCCCGAAGCCGAAGCACACCGATGAGCTCACGTTCCACTTCCTCCGGCAGCGCCAGCGCTTGGATCGCTTCTCGGTAGCCGACATAGTCCCGGTTCAGCAAATGTTCCTTCAGCGTCTGCTGATCACCAAGGCGGCCTTCCAGCGTTTCCTGGAACAGCCCGTTCAAGAAGCCGACGTGGCCGAGCGCGATTTTAAACGTGCCCACACCTGCTGCCTGCAGAGAAGCGATCGCCAAGGCAACAACCTCTGCATCCGCCTCTGAGGAAGCATCCCCGATCAACTCTACGCCGGTCTGAAAAAATTCCGAGTCCCTCCCCGCTTCCTCTTCAATTGCGCGGAATACATTGGAATGATAGGAAAGACGGAGCGGAAAAGCGTATTCTCTTAACAAGGACGAGGCCACACGAGCGATAGGCGCTGTCATTTCTGAACGCAAAACAAGCGTATTGCCCTTGCGGTCCAGCAGCTTGAACAGCTTTTTATCCTCCGTGGAGCTGGCAACGCCAACCGTATCGTAATATTCGAGCGTAGGCGTAATGATTTGCGTATAGCCCCAACGCTCCATACAGGCTAGAACGCGAAATTCGATGTTCCGCAGTTTCGTAACCGCCTCAGGCAGGTAATCTTTCACGCCGACCGGCTTTTCAAACACTTTTGGCTTTGACACCTGTCTCACCTCTATATCCGGAAATTGTTTCAGCATCTATAAAGCTAATATAAGCCTCAATTTCGCAAAACGCTTTAGCACGCTACCATACTACCAAAATAAAGAATGAAGCTATTTTAACATGGAACCCTATTACCGTCAATCAATAGAAGCAAGTCCCTAGCCTGCCGAGGGCGAAAAATATAAAAAAAGAGCTGCACTCCACGTACAGCTCTTAACTTTGATCCTTGCCTTCCCGGATGACTTGAAGCGGATTGCCGGCTACAAAACTATGAGGCGCTACGTCTCTATGAACGACCGATCCTGCGCCTATCACCGCATGATCACCGATCGTCACTCCGGGCAATATCGTCGTATTCGCGCCCACCATCACGTTGGATCCAATATGTACCTCGCCCAACCGGTATTCTGTAGTCAAATACTCATGGGCGAGAATTGTTGAATTATAGCCAATGATGGTGTTTGCCCCGACATGAATCTTTTCAGGGAAAAAGACATCCACCATGACCATCAGGGCGAAGGCGGTATGTTCCCCGACCTTCATGCCCAGCACATTGCGGTAAATCCAGTTTTTCATCCGCAGCGAAGGTGTATACCGGCTGATTTGGATAAAAATAAAATTGCGGACCGACTTCCACCTGCTCACAGTGTGGTAGATCTGCCATAACGCGTTAGGTCCTTCTACAGGATACCTGTCCGTCTTTCTCAATCCGCGGACACATCCGATGTCAGCCCCACGATTGGCAGCAGCTCCATCGCATCGTCGATCAAATAGTCCGGTTTATATTCTTCCAGATAGGAGCGTCCTTTCCATGACCAGGATACGCCTACGGAGGTGACGCCGGCATTTTTCGCCGCTTCGATGTCATAGTGGCTGTCGCCCACCATCATCGCCTCTTCCTTGGAGCTGCCCAACGTTGCCAAAGCTGCCAGAATACCTTCCGGACTCGGCTTGGGTTCCTTGACATCTTCGACGGTGACGATCGTGCTCACATACGGATCCAAACCGACCAGTTTTAATCCCATACCTGTCGTCAGCCGAATTTTGCTCGTCACAATCCCGATCTTAATGCCATTAGCATGCAATTTCTGCATGACCGTAAGCACATTCGGAAACTCTTTCACCAGCTCATCGTGTTTGGACACGTTGAACGTCCGGTACTTCGTAATAACGTCTTCCACTTCATCTCTTCCCGTAAATAACTGCATTTGTTCGACTAGCGGTCTGCCCATGTTCGGAATAATGACCTCTCTCGTCAGAGGTTCAGGTGTTTGACCTTCCAAGCTGTGTAAAAAAGACTGCACAATCAGCTCATTTGTATCTACAATTGTTCCGTCTAAATCAAATAATACCGTGCGAATCATAGTCGGCTGTCGGCTCCTTTGGTGTCATATTCTTCTTCGTGCTCCGCTTTCGATGCCTTGGGTGCTTTCGTCGAGACGATCGGATCCAAGTAGTGCGCTTTCGCATAGCCTTTCTTTCTTCTTACGATAATAACCACGATTGCCGCAATCACGAGTAAAACAGCAAGCAGCTGCGAAATTCGGACATTGCCGCCATAGGTCATTACACCCGGCTCAAACAATAGCTGCATCGGAGACCACAGCGCATTCATCACCGATGCTAACCACGTAGGGCCTGTAAAGTCCAGACTGTCGGTACGCAAGCCCTCCACAAAGAAACGGCCGATGGAGTACCAGATCAGGTAGCTGAAGAACAGCTCTCCCTCACGCAAGAACGGTCTGCGGCGCAGCCAGAAGAGGAGCAGCAATCCAACCACGTTCCACAGCGATTCATATAAAAATGTAGGGTGATAGAACGTTCCTTCAATATTCATTTGATTCACGATAAAATTCGGCAAGTGCAGCGTGTTGCGCAGGAACGATTCGTCTACAGGACCGCCATGGGCTTCCTGATTCATAAAGTTTCCCCAACGACCGATAGCCTGACCCACGATCAAACCTGGCGCGCAAATATCGACCAATCGCCAAAACGGATAACCTTTTGCTCTAAAATAGAAATATCCGCCGATGATCGCTCCTATCAGCGCTCCGTAAATCGCGATACCGCCGTGCCAGATCATAAAGATTTCCGCTAAATTATTCTTATAGTCCGACCATTGGAAAGCCACATAGTAGATGCGGGCTCCGATGATCGCTGACGGCACGCCAATCAATAATAAATCCATAAAGAAATCCGGTACGATACCGAACCGCTTCCCTTCTTGTATCACAAGCAGCAGTCCTACCAACGCGGCCGTACCTAAAATAATACCGTACCAATGCACATCAATAGGTCCAATGGAAAATGCAATCTTGTTCAGCATAAAGAACGTTATGCTCCCTTCGTGAATTCAGCTTCAAAGCTTCAAAAACTCAAAACTCAATCAAAATCTTCGTAATCTTCGGAAAGCGATTCTGTCAGCTTATTTGTAAACTGAAGCGCCGCGTTATAGCCCATCTGCTTCAACCGGTAGTTCATCGCAGCCACTTCCACGATCACCGCCAGGTTTCGACCTGGCCGAACCGGTATCGTCACGAGCGGCAGCTTCGTATCGATAATTTGCGTCAGCTCTTCATCCAGCCCCAGACGATCGTATTGCTTGTCCTGCTGCCAGTTCTCCAGCTTCACGACCAACGAAATCTTCTTCACATTGCGGATCGCTCCCGCTCCGAACAAGGTCATCACGTTGATGATCCCGACACCGCGGATTTCGAGCAAATGCCGGATCAGCTCCGGCGCGTTGCCTGTCAGCACTTTGTCGGCCGTTTGCCGGATCTCTACCGCATCATCCGCAATAAGGCGATGGCCGCGCTTCACCAGCTCCAGGGCCGTCTCGCTCTTCCCGATGCCGCTGCTGCCCGTAATGAGCATGCCAATCCCGTACACGTCCACAAGTACACCGTGTATCGTTGTGCTCGGCGCCAGCTTATTCTCCAGGAAGCCTGTCAGCCGGCTTGCATAGATCGTCGTGCTCATCTGTGTTCTTAGCAGAGGCAGGTCCCGCTTGCTCGCTTCCTCCAGCAATTCGTTAGGCACTTCAAGTCCTCGCGTTACGATAATGCAAGGCGTTTCCTCCGGCGCACACAGCTGCTCAGCCCGATTCCGGCGTACGCCAGTGGTCAGCATCTCCATAAAAGTAATCTCAGTCTTCCCGAGCATCTGAATCCGTTCCCGGGGATGATAGTTGAAGTATCCGGCCATCTCCAGGCCCGGACGGTATAAATCCGCCGTTTCAATCGGACGCTTAAGCCCCGCTTCCCCGGCAAGTACTTCCATATGGAACTGTTCCACCAAATCGGAAACTTTCAGTTTTTTGGCCATCCGCTATTCTCCTTCGGCATAATCTTTAGCAGATCGAACTAATCGCATGTTGTATGTATGATGTAGGATCCAATGGTTTCATCGTAATGGAATCCCTATACAAAATCAACTAAAGTGTTGATGAAGCTCTTGGTATTTGAAAAACAATATGAAAAGGCCAGCCGAAAACGGCTGGCCCATCTATCTGAAACATTTATATTAGTTAGCCAAGATGGACAATGTGGACTCTTTGTCGAAGAAATGAACTTTGTTCATATCAAGCGCCAATTTCACATTTGTACCTTCTTTGATGTTTGCGCGGCCGTCTACGCGGGCAATCACAGTGCCAGTACCGATACCATTGAGGTACAAGTACATTTCGTGACCAAGGTTCTCAGTCAACTCAACGTTTACGTTCACGATCGATTTTGGAGAAGCTTCCAGGAATACTGGCTCTTCGTGAATATCTTCCGGACGAACACCCAGAATCACTTCTTTACCCACATAGCCTTTGTCTTTCAAGCTTTGTGCTTTACCAGCTGGAACTTCAATGCTGAAGCCATTGGATTTGAAGTATACAGAACCGCCGTCAGCTGCAAGTGTACCGTTCAGGAAGTTCATGGAAGGAGATCCGATGAAACCTGCAACGAACATGTTCACTGGGTGATTGTAAATTTCTTCAGGTGTAGTCGCTTGTTGAATGATACCTTTGTCCATAACAACGATACGATCGCCCATTGTCATAGCTTCTGTTTGGTCATGTGTTACGTAGATTGTCGTTACGCCAAGACGCTTCGTCAATTTAGTGATCTCTGCGCGCATTTGTACGCGAAGTTTCGCATCCAAGTTGGAAAGCGGTTCGTCCATCAAGAAGACTTGCGGCTCACGCACGATCGCACGACCCAAGGCAACACGTTGACGCTGACCACCGGAAAGAGCTTTTGGCTTACGATCCAGCAAGTGAACGATATCGAGGATTTTCGCTGCTTCGCGAACGCGTGCATCGATATCTGCTTTTTTGAATTTACGAAGTTTCAAACCGAACGCCATGTTTTGATAAACAGTCATGTGCGGATAAAGGGCATAGGATTGGAATACCATCGCGATGTCGCGATCTTTAGGAGCTACGTCATTAACAAGGCGGTCGCCGATGTAAAGTTCGCCTTCTGTAATTTCTTCCAATCCAGCGATCATACGAAGTGTAGTAGACTTTCCGCAACCGGAAGCGCCAACCAATACGACGAACTCTTTGTCTTGGATTTCAAGGTGAAAATCTTTTACAGTGGATTCTTCTGCACCGGAATATTTTTTAACGATATGGTTTAAACGTACGCCTGCCATGGTTTCATTCCCCCTACGATTTATCGAGAATTCGTTTATCAAAAATTAACTATCCTCATCTTACCCCACAAGCTCCTAACTGACTATGCACAATCCTTACAAAAAAATCACTTTCTTTTCGTTACTTTGTACAATAATAAGGCCAACCTTACCAAAACAGCATGATTGAAGGTGCGGACGTCCAGTCCTGTCTCCTGCTTGAACTTGTCCAGGCGGTATAACAGCGTATTCCGGTGAATATACAGCTTCTTCGCGGTCTCGCTGACATTACAGTCCAGCGCGAAGAAATGCTCCAGGGTGGTCACCGTCTCCGCGTCCAGCGCATGATCGGTGCCGCGGAGCACCTGCTCCATGAATTCCGCCTTCTCCTCTTCCTGCACCAGATGAAGCAGCTTCTCCAGGCGGAGCTCCCAAGGCAGGTGCATATTGCTGCCGACATGGAACGAGCGGCCCAGCATGATTGTCTCACGCAGCTGAAGAATCGCTGTGAACAGCAGCTTGGCCGGCTTAACCGGGTAGTTAATCGCCAGATGGCACTCCCCGATCCATTCATTGGCCAACATCTCGTACAAGCCTGAACCGAGTGCATCCAGCGTCTGCTCGATGCTTTCTTCCTCATCCAGATCCCGCTCTTCACTGCCGCTTGTGAGCAGCCCTTCCGGAGCCAGGATGAGCCACTCCTTGTCCAACAAAGGGATCAGCGTAACCTCCGCTTCAAAGAAAGACTCCAGCAGCTTTTTCAGCTCAGTGTAAGATACGCTTTGATTTTGTGAATAATCACCGTAGAGCAAGAGCGGGATCTTGGTCGAATACAGCGAAGATTGCGCAGCCAACGTATCCGGCAGCTCCGCATGCGTTAAGCCGCGGTCCATCTGATGCAGCAGCCATTCCCGCAATTGATGGGCCTTCCTCTCATCTTCAGACAAATAAGAGCCCCACACTTTGCGCTCCTGCGTCTGCTTGGATTCCAGCATTAACTCTACGAGTTGGCGCTCAGAGGATGTTAATGGAATCTCGGAAACCTGCAGAACGCGAATTTCTTTATTTTCTTTCGCTAAATAAAACAGTGCATCCTGGCCACGAATCACACTTCGGCTGAAGCTTTCTTGACCTTCATGCTGCTCTCCCGCCAGACGGTTCCATTCCGCTTCGGGTAACAAATAAATGTGCATAGGCGCCCGTAAAACCGCTTCCAAACGCTCTTTGATTCGTTCCCAATCCATGAGTTCCTCTCTCCCAGTAATTAATGTGTATCTCTATATTATCTTTACATTGTAACATATGCGCACGCCAAAATGGGAAAGAACCCCTCTGCGCTTGCTGCAGAAGAGTTCTCGTTTGCTCTATTTCAAAATGCGGCGAGCCGTCACATAATGGTCCTTCCACCATTCTTTGTTGATCGAAGTGAACTTCACGCCGCCTTCGCCGTACGTATGAATCATCATGCCATCGCCGATATAAATGCCCACGTGACCGATATTTTTACCTGAATCCGGCGTTGTAAAGAAGACCAGATCCCCCGTTTGCAGATTGCTTTTGCTCACATAAGTACCCTCTTTTGCCTGGTCGCGGGATACACGCGGCAAATTAATGTCAGACTGGGCAAATACGGTTTTGACAAAAGAGGAGCAGTCCATCGTTTTCGTTTGGCCATATTTGGCACCGAATTGGTAAGGGACTCCTAAGTATTTTTGAGCGGTAAGTACCAGTTCAGCCTTCGTTTGATCCTTGGCGGAGAGCACCGTTTTCCCACCAATGAACTGAGATTTATAATCGCTCACATTGCGTGTCACGACTTCGTCTTTACTTTGCGAGGACATCACCATTTTACCTTGTCCCACATAAATCCCGGCAAAATCCGGCGTCTTGCCGCTGCCGAAGAATAGAACGTCGCCTGGCTCTGCCTTGGCTAAGCTCGTTACCGAAGGCTTGTTCATTTTGATTTGCTCTGCAAGTGTTCTAGGCACTGTATAATCCAATGTTTGATAAACATAGTAAATGAAACCGGAAGAATCAAAACCAGCAGATGGGGATTCGGCCCCTCGGGAATAATCGACTCCGATCATCTTTTTGGCTAAAGAAACTGCATCCATATCATCATTAGCCGCAAACGCGGACACACCTGTAGTCGCCGATAGCGCAATTGTCACCGCTGCGGTAATACCTACCGTTCGCTTTGCCAGACTTCTCATCATAATTACTTCCTCCATTGCATGATTAGTTGTATTAATGGGAATGTTCTCACTGACTAGTAACAGGTTACCATGGTAATTTAAAGAGTTCATTCCTAAAATGTTTCCTCTACGCCCATAAGTCTGGAAGTCCCCCCATATATGCCTATGGAAACCCAGCCATGCCTTACATGCTCATCCTGCAAAAGATCAGATCTGCTCATAATCTCCAATTATTTGGAAATAATTAGATGTAGATAATTGGTAAGGGAGGCCACCCTATTTACACGTTACCTTATGGGCACGGTAGCGTTCAGCTGTCGCTTCCTCCTGATGCGGCGGATTGGATCATCTACCAGCGCCCGGTTCTATCTACGCCTCCTTGCATTGACCATGCCCTGGACCACCCGATCGGCAGTTTGTGCGTTCAAGAAGCTGCAAGGGGCTGCCAAAGCGCCGTCATTCTAATAAGTGACTCGACTCGCCTATGCCCGAGCCACCTGTTTCTGGGCTCACTCCTGCAGCGCCTAAATCTGGCCGGCATACCGGATCAGCAAATCCGCATCATTGTAGCGCTTGGTATTCATCGTAAGCAAAGCGAGGACGAGCTCATTCAACTCGTAGGCGCGGAAGTCTTTAGGCGGGTGTCAGTTATGAATCATTCCTCTCTACCCGAGGATTGTCTCCCTCTTGGGCACACGGCCCGAGGCACGCCCGTTGAAATTAATAAAGCCGTGGTTGAGGCTGAATTTCGCATCGTAACAGGCAATATAGAACCCCACGCGTTAGTCGGCATCTCTGGCGGTGCCAAAGCCCTCTTTCCCGGTACAGCGTCAGCACGGGCGATTGAGCATAACCACAGCTTGTCCCAGCATTACACCGCAGCGCTTGGAGATCCCAACAATGCGATCCGTGCAGATTTGGAGGATGTCCTTCAACACGTCCCCGTCCACTTCATGCTGAACGTCATCGTGGACCACGAACGTAAGCTGCTGGGTGCGGTGGCCGGCGACGTCATCGCGGCTCATCGGGCAGGCTTAGAGCTTGTCCGGCAAGTCTTCTTCGTCGATGTGCCGCATTTCTATGATTGGGTGATTGTCTCCCCCGGCGGGCACCCGAAGGACGCTCAGCTATATCAATCTGTGAAAGCTCTGAAAAACGCCGCCGCCATCACAAAACCAGGCGGGGCCATTCTCCTCTTGGCGCGCTGTGAGGAGCATTACGGCAACGGCACGTTGCAGACCTGGATCGAGACGATTCAGGATCGCGCTGTAATGACCCAAAAGCTGAAGCAATCTTTTGTTCTGGGTGCACACAAAATCGAACACATCGATCATGTGCTGCAACAGCACGATGTGTATATGTACTCCGAGATGCCCCCTGCTGTCGTTCAGCTCATCGGCATGCACCCCGTCTCCAATTTGGAAACATTCCTTGCCGAGCACCTGGCGCTTTCATCGCTGCGTATTGCGGTTCTGCCCTACGGGGGAATGACGTTCCCGCGGGTTAATCCAGGCCATGCAGCAGGGCCGCTTTAGGCATTCACAGTGCCTTTTTTACATATCAGGACTTATCGCTGTCTATGGAGAGTGAATTTACTATGGAACATCGTTCACACTATCCGGCTTACGACGTTATCACCGAACAAGAGTATTGGGATGCGCATACCCGCTCGATTGTGAATGCGCGATTGATTCGCGAACATCATTACCATTTTCTGAACCATATGGAAGCAGAGACGCTGCGCGCGTGGTGCTCCCTGCTGATGGATGATAATCGCGGAGAGGTCATGCAGTTCGTCCTCAGTCTCATCGATCAGAGCTTGTCGGACCACAAAGGAGAAGGTCAGCGGAAGACCGGCATACCACCGGCCAAAGTCCTGCTGCGTGAAGGGTTAAAAGCCATCGATCAAACGGGATGGACGGCGAATAGCTGCCCTTTTTTTCAATTGGATGAGAACTCGCAGCGGCAGATTATGCAGCAAATCAGTGAAAACTCGTATCCGCAGAGTGAAGCTTGGGATGGGATCCCGCAGAAAGAGCTATTTCAAAAAATTCTCACACTCACGGTCGAGGGGTATTATTCACATCCTTTGGTATGGTCGGAGATTGGTTTTGGCGGGCCTGCTTACCCTCGGGGATACGTTAGAGCCGCACTCGGACAGCACGACCCATGGGAGGCGACAAAGCCATGAAATGGAGAAATGAAAAAGCTGAGGTCGACGCTGTTATCGTCGGTGCTGGAGCCGCCGGTGGCGTGATCGCCAAGGAGCTGAGTGAGGCGGGCTTGAAGGTCGTCGTATTAGAAGCAGGACCTTGGCGTGACCCGCAAAAAGATTTTGCCAGCGACGAACTTGCTATGAAATGCCTGGCCTGGGAGGATACTCGCATCGTTGATGGCGCAGATCCCATAACCATGGGGCACAACAACTCAGGTAGAGGTGTAGGCGGAGGGACCCAGCATTTTACGGGAGTATTCTTGCGGTTTCACGAGTCTGATTTCAAAACCAAGTCGATCGACGGCATCGGCGAGAACTGGCCGATTCATTATAAGGACCTTGAGCCCTACTATGCCAAAATTGAAAAAGAAATCGCCGTATCCGGACCTAAACATTTTCCTTGGGGCAACTTCAACGGGCCATATCCGTATCCGGAACGGGATCCTTTAAGCCCGAATGCGTATCTGTTTCAAAAAGGCTGTGAAACGCTGGGCATTCAGTCGTGTACGACGCCGCTCGCGATCTTGTCCGCCCCTTTTGAAGACCGTCCGCCATGCATCAACAGGGGCTTCTGCAATCAGGGCTGCATGCCGAATGCCAAATTCAGTACCCTCATTGTGCATATCCCGAAGGCCGTCAAAGCAGGTGCTGAAGTGCTTTCAGACTGCATGGTGACGCAAATCGAAGTGAATCCAGATGGACGAGCAACCGGCGTCCTCTTCGTCCACCAGGGAACCACTTACCGCCAACGGGCGAAAATCGTCATTCTCTGCGCTAACGTTGTCGAAACACCGCGGCTTCTGCTCCATTCCGCGAATGCTCACTTCCCTGACGGCCTTGCCAACAGCAGCGGCTGGGTAGGGCGGGCCATTATGCCGCACAGCAGCCACGATGTATATGCCAAGTTTGAGCAGGAAGTTCGTATGTACAAGGGCTCCCCGGTCCTAGCCTCAACGCAGGACTTTTATGAAACAGACCAACGGCGCGGCTATGCCCGCGGGTATACAATACATGCCCATGGTTCACGGCCCGTCGGTATGGCCAATGGCATAAGCAAATCGCTTGAAGGCCCGATCTGGGGCGAAAAGCTGCGGCAAGTGATGCTAAACTATAATTTCTATGGTCGGCTCACCATGGTGGGTGAGGTGATCCCGGATTGGGACAATCATGTTTCACTTTCCGATGATAAAGATGATAACGGCATGCCGCGGGCCAAGGTCACCTTCAGCTATGGTGACAATGACCGTAAGTTAATCGATCATGCCATCGATAACATGAAGCTGATCTTGAAAGCAGCCGGCGGACAAATCGAATATGTCGTCCCGGATACCGCCCACATCATGGGAGGGTGCCGCATGGGCAATGACCCGTCCAGCTCTGTCGTTAACACATATGGGCAATGTCATGACATTCCCAACTTGTATATCAGCGACTCCAGCACGTTTGTCACGTCAAGCGGAGGCAACCCTACCAATACAGTTATGGCGCTTGCGGCGCGCAC
>Ga0209566_100962_pt1 | contig 12849 bp, 9 predicted proteins | sample Araplavi_mTSA_r2_2_FD_184287 | JGI IMG/M metagenome (GOLD analysis project Ga0209566, IMG submission 184287) | Arabidopsis root microbial communities from North Carolina, USA - plate scrape CL_Cvi_mTSA_r2 (SPAdes) (version 2) | ecosystem: Host-associated > Plants > Roots > Endosphere | place: USA...
TCCCGCCAGCCGCGGGAACGGGGGCCGGTGCGGCGCGGGCGGTCAGTGCACCGCGCCGCGCATCAGCTCGGTCACGGCCACGCCGCGCGACGTGCGCATGCATTCCTCGACGTAATCGATGAACGGCAGCGGCTCGAAATCGATTTCGTCGCGCACGCGACGGTTGTCGAACACGCGATCGACCGTCGCGAATTCCCCGCAGCGCTGCAACGCCCGGCCGATTACGCGCTCGAGTGCCGGATCGGTTCGCCCGAGCACGTCGCGCACCACGAGCGGCAATTCGGCCGGCGCACACGCCGCGTAGCGCGGTGCGCCGGTCATCCCCGCCGCCTCGTCCATCGCACGCACGATCTGCGCGACCTGCGGCGCCTCGTCGCCGGCCGACACGTGATACAGGTCGTGTGCGAGCGTCGGCTTGACGGCCAGCAGCATCGTCGCGCGCGCCACGTCGTCGACCGACACGATATCGATGCGCGTCATCGGTCGCGCGGTGAAGCGGCGTGCGGCATGCGCCAGCCGGAACATCCAGAACGAATTCGGCGCGGGCCGCGTACCGAGCACCGTGTGGCCGACCACATGCGACGGCCTCACCACGACGAGCGGCAGCCCCAGCGCTCGCAGGCGCTGCTCGGTCTCCGCCTTTGCATGCAGGTAGTCCGCGGCGAGCACCGCGCCCGGCAGGCCTTCTTCGTCGCGCGCGACGTCGTTCGCCGCGTCGCCCGCCGCCTCTTCCTGCACGATCCCGCCACGGCCCGCATGCGCGTAGGCCGTGCCGACGTAGACGAAGCGCAGCAGGCGCGGCGCCCGTGCAAAACGCTCGGCGAAGCGCACCGCGTCGGCGATGTCGGCCCGCAGGTGCGCGCCGTCGGCCGGTGACGCGTGGCCTGCGCAGTGAATCACGTGCGTCGCGGCGGCGAGGCGCGGTGCGTCGGCGCCCTGCCACACGTCGCCGAGCGCACCGACGATCACGTTCGCGTCGGTCAGGCGCGACGCCCAGTACGGCGCCAGCCCCGCGCGCAGCGCCGCTTCGCGCAGCCGCGCGACGGCATGGCCGCGATCCTGCGCGCGCACCACGCAGACGATGCGGTCGAGCAGCCCCGCATTGACGAGCGCCGTCAGGACGGTACTGCCGATGAAGCCGGTTGCGCCGGTCAGCACCAGCCGCCCGACGTTCGCCGCCGCGACCGGTGCGCTGGCCGGCGACACGAGGCTCGTCCGCCAGTTGAGCGACAACGCGGTTTTCCAGATCAGCACGATAGTCTCCTTCGAAGAATCGGCCGGGCGGCGCGGCGCCCGCGGTTGCGGGCTGCGCACGGCTCACCGGCCGGGCCGGGGCCTGACGCGCGCCCCGGCAGTCCCGATCGGGCGTGCGGCCCGCGATCGCGTCGATCGCGTCTCTGGCACGAGGCGGCGGCAGCCGCCGAGGACGGGCGTCCGCGGCACTGGATCGGGAATATCTCAGTGTGGGGCCCGACCGCAGGCAAGTCTGTCCCGAAAGTTTCGTGAAAGTGTGCCGATTTGTATGCGATTGTCGGAGTCTGTCGTCCAGCAATGCAGTCGGAACGCCGCAACTTCCGGTCGCGCCGCCCTCCGGCATGGCGGAACCGCGTCGGCCGGCCCGGTTTCTGCGGCCGGTCGCGCGCGACAGATCGACGCGCCTCGCGGCGATGTCATCCCATGTCTCGAAGATCGACCGGGCCCTGATCGGCGCGGCGATCGCCGTTAGGCGTGTGCCTGCGCGCGCTGCCGGAATAACCATGAATCGTCAGACGTCGTTTCATCTGAAACCGCAATGAACTCAATTCGGATTTATTGAGGATTATCACTTGCGTTTCACACCAGTCAATCTAGACTGATCAAGTCAAAACGGTCGAATGTTCATTTTTTGGAGACGATCACAATGCGCCTCACCATTCGGATTAATGGCAGCGAATCAGCAACCCGAAACTCGTTCGCGGTACTGTGGGTCGACACCGACGAAGGACTGTGGTCGCGCGAGGCACATCAGGGCATCGATCTTCCGGCCTGGGGCAAGGTCCGCGACGTCGAGGGTGCGATGGCGCTCTGCGCGGCTGATGGCGGGAATGCCGTGTGCCAGTTGAAGGGACTGTCGTTCGGTGCGACCCAGCGCGAACAGGGCTCCGCCGTACTCGCCGGCAATCACCCCGGTGCATGGCGGCTGCAGGCGGTCGATCGCTGCACGAGCGAGCCGGAATACCGGGAATTCATTTCCGTCACCCGGTAGAAATGATCGACGTAATTCGTCTGCGGTTTTCGGGTTTATTCCGGTTTCAGTGATATTCATTTCGATATTCAGTATTAGCGGCGCCCCTTTTCGGGGCGTTTTCATTTTCTGGTGCAAATAAATAATCGCGAGCCGGGCAATTGACCGCGCGCCGGGGGGGGGTCGGCATCGATTGTCCGGGAGATCGTGTGAGCGGATCGATACGCGCAGAATCGGCCGCCTTCATTCGCCTGCTGCGTCGGTGAAGCTCCGCTTCCGCCCTCTTTTCGTACGCCCTGTTCCGCCCTTTGCCGGATCGCCGATTTGCGGCTTTTCACGGGGCCGGAACATACTTTCCCCACACGGCGTTTACTCATTTATTACAATCGCATTATTCAGACTGACTCGCCGCCCTTCGGCGGCCCGACCCGGCCATTGCATGAGCGTGAAAAAGAAGACCCACCCCGCCGATCCGTACGCGGCCGCGACCAAGAACCCGATGCTCGCGTCGCGCCTGCCGATGTGGCGCTCGAAGCTGATCGTGATCATCGTGTTCCTCGCGTTCGCCGCGCTGATCGGCCGCGCGTTCTGGGTGCAGGTCGCGAACAAGGAGTTCTACGTCGGCCAGGGCCAGAAACGCTACCAGCGCACGATCGAGCTCGACGCGACGCGCGGGCGCATCGTCGACCGCAACGGCGCGATGCTCGCCGTCAGCCTGTCGACCTATGAAATCTGGGCGAACCCGAAGCAGGTCGCCGACACCGACTACCCGCAGATCTCGAAGCTGCTCGACATGCCGCTCGTCGAGGTCAAGCGGCGCCTCGGCAACGACAAGACGTTCGTGCTGCTCAAGCGGCAGGTCGACGCCGACACCGCGGGCAGGCTCGACAAGCTGGCGATCGACGGCATCACGCAGATCGCCGATTCGAAGCGCTTCTACCCGGAAGGCGAATCGGCCGCGCACGTGGTCGGCTTCACGAACGTCGAGGACAAGGGCCAGGAAGGCGTGGAGCTCGCGGCGAATGCACGCCTGTCGGGCACATCCGGGCAGCGCGAGGTGATCCGCGACCGGCTCGGCCGCATCGTGTCGGACACGCGCCCGCTCGTCCCGGCGCAGCATGGCGCGACGATCGAGCTGACGATCGACCGCCGCATTCAGCAACTCGCGTTCAGCCAGCTCAAGGCGGCCGTGATCGAGAACAACGCGGTGGCCGGCAGCGTCGTGGTGCTCGACGCGCAGAACGGCGAGATCCTCGCGCTGGCGAACTACCCGACCTTCGACCCGAACGACCGCGCGCGCCTCACCGGCCAGCAGTTGCGCAACCGCGCGGTGATCGACACGTTCGAACCGGGCTCGACGATCAAGCCGCTCGTCGTCGCGCTGTCGATCGACGAACGCAAGGTCACGCCGAACACGATCATCAACACGTCGCCGGGCACCTACAAGATCGGCCCGGCCGTGATCCACGACACGTCGAACCACGGCTCGCTGACGGTCTCGCAGGCACTGCAGAAGTCGAGCAACGTCGCGCTCGCGAAGCTCGCGCTGAACCTGCCCGCCGAAACGATCTGGAACAAGTACCAGGAATACGGGATCGGCCGCGCGCCGGAACTGACGTTCCCGGGCGTCGCGTCGGGCCGGCTGCGCGGCTACAAGCGCTGGCGGCCGATCGAGCAGGCGACGATGGCATACGGCTACGGCCTGTCGATGTCGCTGCTGCAGATCGCGCAAACCTATACGGCCTATGCCGGCGACGGCACGCTGCACCCGGTGTCGCTGCTGAAGAACGGCACCGACCAGCAAACGATTGACGCGCATCGCGGCCACCGCGTGACGTCGCCGCAAACGGCCGCGTCGATCCGCTCGATGCTCGAGATGGCGGTCGGCGAAGGCGGCACGGGGCGCCGCGCGCGCGTCGACGGCTACCGGATCGGCGGCAAGACCGGTACCGCGCGCAAGCAGGTCGGCGCGACCTATGCGAAGGGCAAGTACCGCGCGCTGTTCGCGGGGATGGCGCCGATGAGCAACCCGCGCCTGATCGTCGCGGTGATGATCGACGAGCCGCGCGGCAAGGGCTACTACGGCGGCACGGTGGCCGGCCCGGTGTTCGCGTCGGTCACGAGCGGGTCGCTGCAACTGCTCGGCGTGCCGCCCGACGCGCCGGTCGAGCCCGAGAAGACGCCGCCGGCGAAGCCCGCCGCGCCGCAGAAGACGGTGGCCGCGCCGCAGAAGACGGTGGCCGCGCCGCAAGCGGCTGCGCAAACCAGGACGGCTGCGGCACCGAAAACCGCCGCACCGCTGAAGACTGCCGCGCCGTCGAAAGTACCGGTGCAGCCGGCTACCGCGGCCGGATGAGCGCGGCACGTCCCCGCGACACGGCGCCCGCCGGCGCGCGCGGCACACCGGCGGCGCCCGGCCGCCACGCATTTCCCCGCCATCGGGCACTGTCCCACTTTCTAGGAACGCCGCGCATCATTTGAGCGTTCCCGCTCCCTCCTCCTACAATTTTTCCGCGTGTCGGGCAGCCCTGCCCGTGCGCGCGACTACAAAAAAGGAGAGAGACGCATGCGATTCCACTGGAAGACGCTCGCACTGGCCATCGCGAGCGCGGCGCTGGTCGGCGGGGTACCCGCCCATGCCGCCGACCCCGCCGACGTGAAAATCGGCTTCCTCGTCAAACAGCCGGACGATCCGTGGTTCCAGGACGAATGGCGCTTCGCCGACCAGGCGGCGAAGGAAAAGCATTTCACGCTGATCAAGATCGCGACGCCGAGCGGAGAAAAGGTATCGACCGCGCTCGACAGCCTCGCCGCGCAAAAAGCACAGGGCGTGATCATCTGCGCACCCGACGTGAAACTCGGCCCCGGCATCGCGGCGAAGGCGAAGCGCGCGGGGATCAAGCTGATGTCGGTCGACGACCAGCTCGTCGACGGCCGCGGCGCACCGCTCCAGGGCGTGCCGCACATGGGCATCTCCGCGTACAAGATCGGCCAGCAGGTCGGCCAGGCGATCGCGGACGAGACGAAGCGGCGCGGCTGGAACCCGGCCGAGGTCGGCATCATCCGGATCGCGTACGACCAGTTGCCGACCGCACGCGAACGCACGACCGGCGCGGTCGATGCGCTCAAGGCCGCCGGCTTCCCCGCCGCGAACGTGATCGATGCGCCCGAAATGACGGCCGACACCGAAGGCGCGTTCAACGCGGCGAACATCGCGCTCACCAAGCATGCGAATTTCAAGCGCTGGGTCGCGTTCGGCTCGAACGACGACACGACGGTCGGCGCGGTGCGCGCCGCCGAGGGGCGCGGCATCGGCGCGGACGCGATGGTCGCGGTCGGCATCAACGGCAGCCAGATCGCGCTCAACGAATTCGCGAAGCCGAAGCCGACGGGCTTCTACGGCTCGATCCTGCTGAATCCGCGCCAGCACGGCTACCAGACGAGCATCGACATGTACGACTGGATCACGAAGAACCAGGCGCCGCCGCCGCTCGTGCTGACGTCCGGCACGCTGATCACGCGCGACAACGAAAAGCAGGCGCGCGCCGCGCTCGGCCTGTGAGCCGGCACAAGGAGCCGACATGACACGCACCACCCTCGTGACGGGCGCCGCCGGCGGCATCGGCCAGGCGCTGTGCCGCACCTTCCTCGCCGCCGGCGACCGCGTGCTCGCGCTCGATCGCGACCGCGCGGCGCTCGACCGCTTCATCGATACGCTCGGCGACGCGCGCGTGACGCCGGTCGTCGACGACCTGACCGACGCCGAGCGGCTGCAATCGACGCTCGAATCGCATCCGCAAGCCGACGTGCTCGTCGCCAACGCGGGCACGGCCGCGTCGACCACGCTGCGCGACACGACGCCCGCCACCTGGCGCACGGATCTCGACGCGAACCTGACGGCCACCTACATGAGCGTCGAAGCCGTGCTGCCCGGCATGCGCGCACGCGGGCGCGGCGCAATCGCGATCATCGGTTCGGTCAACGGCGTGCATGCGCTCGGGCATCCGGCGTACAGCGCGGCGAAGGCCGGGTTGATCAGCTACACGAAATCGCTCGCGATCGAATTCGGCCGCGACGGCGTGCGCGCGAACATCGTGCTGCCGGGCACCGTGAAGACGCCCGCGTGGGAAGCGCGCGTGCAGCGCAACCCGCAGGTGTTCGAGCAATTGAGGAAGTGGTATCCGCTCGACGATTTCGCGACGCCGGACGACGTCGCGCAGGCCGCGCTGTTCCTGTGCTCGCCGGCGGCGCGGATCATCACGGGCATCGCGCTGCCCGTCGACGGCGGCCTGCTGGCCGGCAATCGCGTGATGGCGCAGGAGCTGACGCTCGAGACGTTCTACTGAAATCGAAGCAGGCGGCGCCGGCGGCCGCGCGGGCCGCCCGGCGCGCTGCCGTGCGCCGTCAATGCGCGGCCGCGACCGGCTTCGCCATCCTGCCGAGCACATGCTCGGTCATCCCGCGCGCGAGTTCGGTCTCGCCCATGAACACGGTGCCGATGCCCTCGTTCGACAGCAGCGCGGCCTCGTCGCCGCTGTTCGTGCACAGCACGACCTCGAGTGCCGGGTTGAGCGTGCGCGAGATCTCGACGATCTGCCGTACGTCGAACACGTCGGGCAGCGTGACGACCAGCATCCCGGCGCGCGCGATATGCGCCTGCACGAGCACGATCGGCTCGATCGCATCGCCCGACACGGCGGCAACGCCTTCCGCGCGCAGTTTCTCGACGAGCTCGCGATTCTGCTCGACGACGACGTACGCGATGCCGCGCTCGTCGAGCGCATGGGCGATCCGCGTGCCGACCTTGCCGTAGCCGACGATCACGACCTGCCCGGTGAGATGCGTCTGCGGCGTCGACATCGGCAGCGCGGCGAGCGGATCGTCGCGCGCCTCGAGCTTGCGCGCAAACGCCGAATGCTTGCGGATCCACGCAAGCGCCGGATCGATCATCGCGAACAGCAGCGTGTTCATCGCGATCGAGATCAGCGCGACCGCGAGGATCAGGCTCTGCCCCTCGGCCGACAGCAGCCCGAGCGCACGGCCGAGCCCCGCGAGGATGAACGAGAACTCGCCGATCTGCGCGAGGCCCGCGCCGACCGTCAGCGCGGTATTCAGCGGATAGCGGAACGCAATCACGAGCGCGACCGCCGCGAGCGTCTTGCCGATCACCACGATCGCCGCGACCTCGATCACGTGCAGCGGCTCCGCGAGCAGGATCTTCGGGTCGAACAGCATCCCGACCGAAATGAAGAACAGCACCGAGAACGCATCGCGCAGCGGCAGCGTCTCGTCGGCCGCGCGCCGGCTGAACTCCGACTCGCGCATCATCATCCCGGCGAAGAACGCGCCGAGGGCGAACGACACGTCGAACAGCTTCGCCGCGCCGAACGCGATGCCGACCGCGGCCGCGATCATGCACAGCGTGAACAGCTCGCGCGAGCCCGTGCGCGCGACGAGCCACAGAATGCGCGGGAACACGCGCTTGCCGACCACCAGCATCAATGCGATGAACGCCGCGACCTTCAGCATCGTGACACCGAGCGTGCCCCACACGCTGCCGCCGGCCGCGTGCGCGTCGCCGGGCGGCGTGCCGCCGAGCAGCCCCGCGACGGGCGGCAGCAGCACGAGCACGAGCACCATCACGAGATCCTCGACGACGAGCCAGCCGACCGCGATGCGCCCGTTGACCGTCTCGACGAGCCCGCGCCCTTCGAGCGCACGCAGCAGCACGACGGTACTCGCCACCGACAGCGCGAGCCCGAACACGAGCGCCGCACCGACGCTCCAGCCCCAGGTGAGCGCGAGGCCGCCGCCGAGCAGCGTGGCCACCGTGATCTGGACGATGGCCCCCGGCAGCGCGATCTTGCGCACCGCGAGCAGATCGCCGAGCGAGAAATGCAGGCCGACGCCGAACATCAGCAGCATCACGCCGACTTCGGCGAGCTGCTGCGCGAGCGACAGGTCGCCGACGAAACCGGGCGTGCCGGGGCCGATCACGATCCCGGCGAGCAGATAGCCGACGAGCGGCGGCATTTTCAGCAGCGACGCGAAGTAACCGAAGACCATCGCGAGACCGAAACCGGCCGCGAGCAACGCAATCAGGCTGATGTCATGAGGCATCCCCCCTCCCGAGTTCTTGTAACGATTTAGTAAGGTTCAAGAACGAAAGGATAAGGGATGAGGCGGAAGAATGGCGCGCCGCCGCGAAAAATTCACGCGGCGGCGCGCCTTGGCGGGGTACAACCCCGGCGAATCGAAAGGCACCGCGCGGATCGCGCGCCGCCTTGAAGCACATCGGACAGGCGGGGCTGGCGCCCCGCCGCCCCCGTCAGCGCGACGCTTGCGGGAACCGCGCGCCCGGCGGCGGTTCGGGCCGGGTCGACGGCACGCTCTTGCGCACCTTCGCGACCTGCGCGGCGGTCACCGGCGCCCCCGTGTTGCCCCAGCTCGTGCGCACGAAGTTGGACACGTCCGCGACTTCCTGGTCCGACAGGCGCCAGCCGAACGGCGGCATCGTGAACGTCGACGGCGCGGTGCGCGTGCCCTGCAGCGCGCTGCCTTCCAGCACGACGTGGATCAGCGAGGTCGGATCGTCGCCCTGCACGACCGGGTTGCCGGCGAGCGCCGGGAAGACGCGCGTGTAGCCATGGCCGTCGCTGCGGTGGCAGGCCGTGCAGTTGTCGCGATAGACGGCCGCGCCCGGCTTGCTCGCATCGCCGGCCTGCAGGGCCTTGGCCGCCGTCGCGTCGTACACGTGCGGCTGCTCGCCCTGCACGCGCGGCGGCAGCGTCTTCAGGTAGCGCGCGATTGCGTTCAGGTCGTCGTCGGTCATGTGCTGCATGCTGTGGCCGACCACGTCCGTCATCCCGCCGAATGCCGCCGTGCGCAGCGTGCGGCCCGTCTTCAGGAACTGCACGATCTCGGTTTCATTCCACGTGCCGAGGCCCGTGCGCGGCTCGCCGCGCAGGCTCGTCGGCACCCAGCCGTCGATCGCCGCACCGCCGGCCAGGAAGTCCGGGCCGTCCGCGTCGGTCAGCCCGCGCTCCTGCATCGTCGGCGCGCGCGGCGTGTGGCACGCGCCGCAGTGGCCGAGACCCTGCACGAGATACGCGCCGCGCGCGACCACCGGATCGGTGTACGGCGCCGCGTCGAACGGCTTCGGCGTCGGGGCGAACGTCTTGCGCCAGATCGCGAGCGGCCAGCGCATCGACAGCGGCCACATGATGTCGACCGCACGGTTCTCGTGCTCGACGGGCGCGACGCCGTGCATGAAGTACGCGTACAGCGCCTTCATGTCGTCGTCGGTCAGGCGCGCGTACGACGGGAACGGCATGGCCGGATACATCGTGTCGCCGTTCTTGCGCACGCCTTCGCGCACCGCGCGCGTGAAGTCCTCGTAAGTCCAGCCGCCGAGGCCCGTCTTCGGGTCCGGCGTGATGTTCGTCGAATAGATGCCGCCGATCGGCGTGTCGAATTTCAGCCCGCCCGCGAACGGCTTGCCGCCGCTCGCGGTATGGCACGCGATACAGTCGCCCGCGCGCGCGAGGTATTCGCCGCGCTTGATCAGGTTCGCGTCGGCGGATCGGGCAGCGGTTGCAGTCGCCGGGCCGGAAGCCGCCGCAGGCGCAGCCGGCTGCGCGAACGCCGTCGAGCCTGCGAAGCCGAGCGCGGCCCAGGCCGCACCGGCCGCCAGCGCGCGCGACATCCGGCGCGCGACGTTGTGGTTCATCGTCCTCTTCATACGGTCACCAGCGGAGCGGGATTTTTCAGGTATTGCTCGCGGATCGCACGTGCCGACCAGTAGGCCAGCGCCGCGATGATCCCGGTCGGGTTGTAGCCGATGCCCTGCGGCAGCGCCGATGCGCCCATCACGAACACGTTGTGCACGTCCCAGCACTGCAGGTAACGGTTCAGCACGCTCGTCTTCGGGTCGGTGCCCATGATCGCGCCGCCGACGAGGTGGGTCGTCTGGTACGCGCGCGAATCGAAGTGCTTGCCGAACTCGCGCGTCGACACGCCGATCGCCTTCGGCCCCATCGCCTCCGCGATCTTCTTCATCTGCCCGGTCACGTACTGCGCCATCTTGATGTCGTTGTCCTTCCAGTCGAAGGTCATCCGCAGCAGCGGCTGGCCGTACGAATCGCGATAGGTCGGATCGAGGTCGAGGTACACGTCGCGATACGACATGTTGGTGCCGTGCGCGTCCATCGAGATCGTGTGCGCGTAGTTGTCCTTGACCGCCTTCTTCCACGCCGAGCCCCACTGCGGCGTACCGGGCGGCGTCGCGATGCCGCTGATCGGCTTCACGCCGGCCTGGTTCACCCACAGCGGCGAGCCGCCGACGAAGCCGAGCGGGCCGTGGTCGAAGTTGTCCGCGTTGAAATCGTCCACCGCGACGCCGTTGCCGCCCGCGCCGATGAACGGATTCGTGTAGGTGTCCTTGTCGAAGAACGCCTTGATCGTCGACAGGTTCTGGTACGCGAAATTGCGACCCACCACGCCTTCGCCCGAGATCGGGTCGTACGGCTTGCCGATGCCCGACAGCAGCAGCAGGTGCACGTTGTGGTACTGGAACGCGGCCACGATCACGAGATCGGCCGGCTGGTGCACTTCACGCCCGGCCGGGTCGACATAGGTCACGCCCGTCGCGCGCTTCTTCGTGTCGTCGAGGTCGACGCGCAGCACGTGGCACTTCGAGCGCAGCTCGAAGTTCGGCGCCTGCTTCAGCGCGGGCAGGATGTTCAGGTTCGGCGACGCCTTCGAGTACATGTAGCACGCGTAACCGCTGCAGTAGCCGCAGAAGTTGCACGGGCCCATCTGTACGCCGTACGGGTTCGTGTACGGGCCCGACGTGTTCGCCGACGGCAGCCGGTACGGATGCAGGCCGAGCGACTTCGCTGCATCGGAGAAGCGCTGCGCCGAATACGTGTTGAGCTGCGCGGGCAGCGGGAAGTTGTCGCTGCGGTTCGCCTCGAACACGTTGCCGTCGCCGACCACCTTGCCGCCGACCTTGTACGCCTGCCCCGACGTGCCGAACACCTTCTCCGCGAAATCGAAATGCGGCTCGAGCTCGTCGTAGGTCACGCCGGTGTCCTGGATCGTCATCCCTTCGGGGATGAACTTCTTGCCGTAGCGCTCTTCATAGTGGCTGCGCAGGCGCAGCTCTTCCGGCGTGATCCGGAAATGCACGCCCGACCAGTGCAGCCCCGCACCACCCACGCCTTCACCCGGCAGGAACGCGGCGAGCTGCCGGTACGGCAGCGCGGTGTCCTGCAGCCCGTGGCGGATCGACACCGTCGTCTTCGACAGGTCGAGGAACAGCTTCTTGCGGATGTTGTAGGTCAGTTCGTCGATCGTGTTCGGATACGCGCCGTCCGGATAGGTGTCGCGATACTCGCCGCGCTCGAGCGCGACCACGTTCAAGCCCGCTTCGGTGAGTTCCTTCGCGAGAATCGCGCCGGTCCAGCCGAAGCCGACGATCACCGCATCGACATGCGGTTTTTTCTCTGCGGCCATCAGCTGCGCTCCCCGTTGATCGAGACGGGGCCGTACGGATAGGGCTTGCCGCTCTGGTTGACGAAATCCATGAAGTCCGCGCGTGCGCCGGGAAAACCGATCATCTTCCACGCGGCCATATCGTGATTGCCGCCATGCACCGGATCGCAGAAATAGCCTTCGCGCGTGTTCTGCAGCAACTGGCCGAAGAACACGCCGGGCGGCACGTCGTCGATCTGCGCGCCGCCCTTTTCCAGCGCGCCGAGCACGGTGTCGCGCGTCGGCGCGTCGAGATCCGCGAACGCCTTGCCGTGGGTCTTCTCGCAATAGCGGTTGACCGCCGCGATACCGAGCCGGTAGATGTCGCGCGGCACCAGCTTCAGCTGGTAGCCAAGCTCGGGCACGCCTTGCTGGAACGGCCCCTGCATGTACCAGGTCGCGCCGTGCGCATACGGCGTCTCCATCTGGCGGTCGATGAATTCGGGCACGCCCGATTCGAGCGCGCCGGGGCCTTCGGCGTCGGCCGGAATCAGCCGGTCGACGGCGGCCTGGACGAACGCCCATTCCTTCGCATCGAAGAAGGTCGGCTTGTACGGAGCGCGTTCGGCGCTGGCCGATGCACCGGGCGCGTTGCCGGTCGTCGCGGAAGGCGACGACGAGCGCAGGTCGCAGCCGGCGACCGACGCGATCGGCACGAGCGCGACCGACGTGCGCAGGAAACGGCGGCGCGAGTTGGGTTTGTCAGGTGGCGTGGACATGGTCGGATGTTGATCGTTGGGGATCTCGGGGCCCGGACGCGCGCACTCCGCATGCGGCATGTCCGGCATGGCAGCCTTGCCGCAACCGGCTGGCCGTCCTGTTCTTTCGTCTGTTGCGAACAACCTCGATGCAGGCGCCGCCCGTGCAATGCGCGGCAGCGCCTTCATGCGGCCGCGCATCGCGCCGGTTCAGGCTGCGCTGCACGGATCGGCTTCTTTGTGAGCCCTATCGTCTGACAAATACCGGCATCTGCCTGCATCTGCCCCTCATCGCTCATGACCCTCATTCAACTTAGACGTCGCGTTTGCCGACAGCAAGCGCAACGTGCACGACCCTCTTTCGGGCCCGGCGACAAGTGCCGCGAATTATAT
>Ga0209566_100963_pt1 | contig 12794 bp, 10 predicted proteins | sample Araplavi_mTSA_r2_2_FD_184287 | JGI IMG/M metagenome (GOLD analysis project Ga0209566, IMG submission 184287) | Arabidopsis root microbial communities from North Carolina, USA - plate scrape CL_Cvi_mTSA_r2 (SPAdes) (version 2) | ecosystem: Host-associated > Plants > Roots > Endosphere | place...
GACATGGCGTCGCGCACTGGCGTCACCATGTTGGTGGCGCCCGGGCCCGACGTGACGATGGCCACGCCGACCTTGCCGGACGCGCGCGCGTAACCGGCCGCCATGAAACCCGCGCCCTGCTCGTTGGCCGGCACGATCAATGGCATCGGCTCACCGCCTAGCGGCGACAGGTGCGTTGCGTTGTAACGGAATACAGCGTCATACACGGGCAGAATCGCGCCGCCCGAATAACCGAACAGCACGTCGACGCCTTCGTCGGCCAATACCTGCACCACCACTTCCGCGCCGCTCATGCTCTGGCCGGCCAGCGGATGGGTGATGGATGCGGGCATTTCCTTCTGCAATGGCATGTTCACTTAGGTCGGGTTTCCCAGCGCGCCGACAGTGCGGCGGTTCGAATGCGGTTGGAAAAACTCCCTCCCCTGAACACCAGGGGAGGGACAGGGAGGGGCATGCGTGCGGGAGAAGCACCCCTCGAGTCGAACAACAACCTTCGGTCAGCAGCAACCTCACATTCGTCACTCCCGCAAGGGCGGGAATACGATGGCTTTCGTTATGCGTCGAGGTTTGAAAGCCACCGGGACCCGCGTTCGCGGGGTGACGGCAACGGTAAGCCGTGGGTCAACCCACCTTCTTCAACGGCTCCGCCGCCTTCGGCGCATTCGCCTGCAGCCATGGCATGCGCTCGCGCAGCTTGGCGCCGACCTGTTCCACCGGATGCTCCAGATCCGCCTGCTTGAACTTCTTGTAGTTCGGCAAGCCGGCGTTGTATTCGGCGATCCAGTTCTTGGCGAACGTGCCGTCCTGGATGTCCTTCAGCACGCCCTTCATGCGCTCCTTGGTGGCCGCGTCGATGATGCGCGGGCCGCTGACGTAGTCGCCGTACTGCGCGGTTTCGGAGATGAATTCCAGCATGCGCGAGATGCCGCCTTCGTAGAACAGGTCCACGATGAGCTTCAATTCGTGCAGCACTTCGTAGTACGCGATCTCCGGCTGATATCCGGCTTCCACCAGCGTCTCGAAACCGGCCTGCACCAGCGAGCTCGCGCCGCCGCAGAGCACGGCCTGTTCGCCGAAGAGATCGGTTTCGGTCTCTTCCTTGAAGTCGGTCTTGATGAGCAGCGCGCGGCCGCCGCCGATGCCATCGGCGTAAGCCTTGGCCTTCGCTTCCGCGTGGCCGCTGACGTCCTGGTGCACGGCCCAGATGCTCGGCACGCCTCGGCCGATTTCATACTCGCGGCGCACCAGCGCGCCCGGACCCTTCGGCGCCACCAGGATCACGTCGATGTCGGTACGCGGCTCGATCTGCTTGAAGTGCACATTGAAGCCGTGTGCGAACAGCAGCGCGGCGCCCGGCTTGATGTTCGGCTCGATGCTTTCCTTGTAGAGCTTGGGCTGCACCATGTCGGGCGTGAGCACGGCGACGAGGTCGGCGTCCTTCACCGCATCGCCGGGTTCGGCGACGTGGAAACCTTCGGCGCGCGCCTTCTCCCACGAGGGGCCACCCTTGCGCAGGCCGACCACGACGTCGAGGCCGGAATCGCGCAGGTTGAGTGCGTGGGCGCGGCCCTGGCTGCCAAAGCCGAGGACGGCGATGCGGGCCTTGGCCAGCGTGTCGTTGTTGTTGCTCATGCGGTGACTCCTGCGGTCGTGTCTTCGTTGACGTGTTTGGAAGAAGCAGCGGATGTACTGCGCGATGCGATGGGTTGCGTGGTGGCGCCTTCGGAGGCGGAGCCCACCAGTGAGACGTATTTGGCGAGCGCACCACGCGTGACTTTCGGTGCGGGCGGCTGCCAGCTGGCGCGACGCGGCGCGAGATCGGCGGTGGTGCTGATCTCGCGTGTTTCGGCGTCGATGCGGATGCGATCGCCATTATGCAGCAGTGCGATGGGCCCGCCACGCGCGGCCTCCGGCGCGATGTGGCCGACCATGTAACCGTGCGTGGCGCCGGAGAAACGGCCATCGGTGATCAAGGCGACGTCGTCACCCAAACCACGGCCGATGAGTGCGGCCGTAACGCCCAGCATTTCACGCATGCCGGGCCCGCCAGCCGGACCTTCGTTGCGGATGACGATGACGTCACCCTTTTCGATGGTGCCGCCCTGCACGGCCGCGAAGGCTTGTTCCTCGCTTTCGAACACGCGCGCGCGTCCTTCGAAATGATTCGCGCCCTTGCCGGCGAGCTTGAGGATGCAACCGTCCGGCGCGAGGTTGCCGTAGAGGATGGAATAGCCGCCGCGCGGCTTCAGTGGTTGCGTGACCGGATGCACCACGTCCTGCGTTTCGGCGCGTGGCGCGGCATTGGCTTCGTCGAACAGGCTGCGTCCCGTGACGGTAGGCGCGTCATCGAGCATGCCTGCGGCGATCAATTCCTGCGCAACACGCGCGCTGCCACCCGCACCGAACATCTCGACGGCGGTGTAGCGGCCGCCCGGCAGAAGATCCGCGATGACGGGCGTGTGCTTGGAAGCTGGCTCGAAATCTTCAAGCGTCCAGCGCGTGCCCGCTTCGCGCGCGATGGCGAGCAGATGAAGCACGGCATTGGTGGAGCCGGCGGTGGCAGCGACCATGCGCGTGGCATTGCGGAACGCGGTTTCGGAGAGAAATTCGCGCGGCGTACGGTTCTCGCGCAGGCAATCCATCACCAGTTCGCCGCAACGCCGCGCGGCGGCTGCCTTGGCCGGGTGCGTAGCGGGAATGTCGTTGAAGCCCATCGGCGACAGGCCCAGCGTGGTCAGCACCATCGCCATGGTGTTGGCGGTGAACTGGCCGCCGCAAGCGCCTGCACCGGGGCAGGCGTCGCGTTCCACCGACGTCAGCTCGGCGTCGTCGATCTTGCCCGCGCCATGCGCGCCGACGGCCTCGAACACCTGCTGGATGGTGATCGGATGATTGTCGTGTGTGCCGTGCGAAATCGTGCCGCCGTACAGCGCCACGCTCGGAATGTTCAAACGCGCCATCGCCATCGCAGCGGCGGGAATGGTCTTGTCGCAGCCGCACAGCACCACCATCGCATCCAGGCAATGGCCGTCCACGGCCAGCTCAATGGAATCGGTGATCACCTCGCGGCTGATCAGCGACGCGCGCATGCCCGGCGTGCCCATGGCGATGCCGTCGGTGACGGCGATGGTGTTGAATTCCACCGGCGTGCCGCCCGCCGCGCGGATGCCTTCGGCGACGTGCTCGGCCAGTTCGCGCAGGTTGAGGTTGCATGGGCTCACGTTGGACCACGTGTGCACCACGGCGACCAGGGGCTTGGCGATAGCCTCGTCGTCCATGCCGGTGGCGCGCAGCATGGCGCGTGCCGGTGCGCGGTCGGGGCCGGTCTTGATCAGGTCACTGCGCATGCTTGGGTTCCGGTGAAGAAAGTCAGGAGTGAGTCGCTGTGGCGGTCGGCATCCGCGTTATTCCCGCAAAGGCGGAAATCCAGCGCCTCTTTTGCCACGAGAAAGACACGGGTTTCCCGCCTTTGCGGGAACGGTGATGAGGGATTCGTGCGTGGGAGGTTGTTCATCAGCCGCACGCTCTTCCCCAGCGAAGAAACGCTGCCGCGTTGCACGCGTGCTCGTCGACCGCGGCAAGCACGGCATCCAGCACCGCCTGCGTACCGGCGCTGCCGCCGATGTCGCGGGTGTGCGGGCCGTGCTCCAGCACCTCGGCCACCGCAGCTTCCACCGTGCTTGCTTCTTCTTCGAGGCCCAGCGAGTGACGCAGCAGCATCGCGGTGGAAAGGATCGCGCCGATCGGATTGGCCACGCCCTGGCCGGCGATGTCCGGCGCGGAGCCATGAATGGGTTCGTACAGGCCGCCCTTGGCTTCGCCGAGCGATGCAGAAGGCAACAGGCCCAGCGAGCCGGCCAGTGCGGCGGCTTCATCGGTGAGAATGTCGCCGAACAGGTTCTCGGTGACCACCACGTCGTACTTGCCGGGCTGGGTGAGCAGCAGCATCGCCATGGAATCGACCAGCTGGTGCTCCAGTGTCACGTCCGGGAATTCAGAGGCGACGCGCTGGACGGTGGAACGCCACAGGCGCGACGTTTCCAGCACGTTCGCCTTGTCCACCGACGTAACGTGCTTGCGGCGCTCGCGCGCCAGCTGGAAGGCGCGGCGGGTCACGCGTTCCACTTCGGCGACGGTGTACTTGCACTCGTCGATGGCGGTATCGATGGTGCGGGTCTTTGCGCCGAAATAGGCGCCGCCGGTGAGTTCGCGCACGAACAGCACATCGACGTTCTTCAGCTTTTCGTTTTTCAGCGGCGACAGCGACGCCAGCGCGGGATGCACCTGCAGCGGGCGCAGGTTGGCATACACGCCCAGCGCCGCACGCAAGGCAAGCAGGCCCTGCTCAGGGCGCACGGGTGCGCTGGGATCGGACCACTTCGGGCCGCCCACGGCGCCCAGCAGCACCGCGTCGGCAGCCTTGCAGGCGTCCAGCGACGCGGCGGGCAGCGGTTCGCCGGTGGCGTCGATGGCGCAGCCGCCGATCAGGTGTTCCTCGAAGCGGAACTGGTGGTCGTAGTGCGCGGCGACCGCATCGAGCACGGCCACGGCCGCTGCGGTGACCTCGGGGCCGACGCCGTCGCCGGGCAGGGTGACGATATGCGCTCTCATGCGTTTACTCCCGCGGTCGCTGATTCGTGCGTGCTTTGTTGAAGAGTGCGGCCATGGATGGCCGCTTCTTGACCTTCGCGTTCACGGATGAACGCATCAATCAAGTCACCGTGTTGTTGCAGGTAACCCAGCTGGTCCACGCCGTTGAGCAGGCAGTGGCGTGCGAACGGTTCGAGCTGGAAACGGATGTGGCCGCCGTCGGGCAGGGCGATCACCTGTTCCTTCACGTCGATGGACAACTCGATGCCCGGGTGCTCGATCAGCCAGCGGTGCTCGGCTTCGTCCAGCACGATGGCGAGCAGGCCGTTCTTCAGCGCGTTGTTGCGGAAGATGTCCGCGATCTCGCTGCACAGCACCGCCTGGATGCCGTAGTCGAGCAGCGCCCACGGCGCGTGCTCGCGCGAGGAACCGCAACCGAAGTTGCGGCCGGCGACCAGGATCGAACAACCCTTAGCCTGCGGCTGGTTGAGCGGGAACCCCGGGTTGTCGCTGCCGTCGGCTTGATAACGCCAATCGTTGAAACACAGCTTGCCCAGGCCCGCGCGCTCGGTGGTGGTGAGGAAGCGTGCCGGGATGATGCGATCGGTGTCGATGTTCTCGTCCGACAGCACCGCAGTGCGAGAGTGGAGGCGGGTGATCGGGCGCATCAGAAAACCTCCGAAAGACAACACGTCGAAGCCATGCCAACGCCTTCTCCCCTGCAGGGAGAGGGTTGGGGTGAGGGGCGGGTGCTCGCGTCGGCGCTGATCAAAGCGCGCTTGTGTGTAGCGATGAGGCCGGCGCGGCAAGCGGAAGCGAGCGGGAGCAGATAGGGCGTCATGCCGCCACCTCCGTCATGTACTCACGCGGATCAGCGATGCGCCCCGCGACGGCGGACGCCGCAGCGGTCGCCGGGCTTGCCAGCACAGTGCGTGCGCCCTTGCCCTGGCGGCCTTCGAAATTGCGATTGGAGGTGCTCACCACCAACTGGCCCGGTTGCGCGAAATCGCCGTTCATGGCGATGCACATCGAACAGCCCGGCTCGCGCCACTCGGCGCCCGCGGCGGTGAACACGTGATGCAAGCCTTCGCTTTCCGCGTCGCGTCGCACCGCTTCAGAACCCGGCACCACCAGCATGCGCACGCCATCGGCCACGCGGCGACCGCGCAGCACGTGCGCCGCTTCGCGAAGGTCGGACAGGCGCGAGTTGGTGCAACTGCCGACAAACACCACATCCACCGGCGTGCCCTGCATCGGCTTGCCGGCCTCGCTCTTCATGTAGTCGAGCGCGCGCTTCTCCTGCGGATTGCGTGCGGCCGGTACCGGCTTGTCCATGGCGATCGCCATGCCCGGGTGCGTGCCGTAGGTGACGGTGGGACGGATTCTGCTGGCGTCGATGCGCACTTCGCGGTCGTACGCGGCGCCATCGTCGGTGCGCAGGGTTTTCCAGCGAGCCACGGCCGCTTCCCACGCGGCGCCCCGCGGTGCGCGCGGGCGGCCCTTCAACCAGGCGAACGTGGTCTCGTCCGGCGCGATCAGGCCCGCACGCGCGCCGGCCTCGATGGACATGTTGCACACCGTCATGCGCTCTTCCATCGACAGTTTCTCGATGGCATCGCCGCGATATTCGATGACGTAGCCGGTGCCGCCATCCACGCCGATCTCGCCAATGATGTGCAGGATCAGGTCCTTCGCGCCCACGCCCACGGGCAGCGCACCATCCACATGGATAGCCAGCGTCTTCGCCTTGCGCTGGAGCAGGCACTGCGTCGCCATCACATGGCCGACTTCGGTGGTGCCGATGCCGAAGGCCAGCGCACCAAACGCGCCATGCGTGGAGGTGTGACTGTCACCGCAGACGATGGTCATGCCAGGTTGGGTCGCACCCAGCTCAGGCCCGAACACGTGAACGATGCCGCGGTCGCTGCTGTTCCAGCCATACAGCTCGACGCCGAATTCCTTGCAGTTGGCTTCCAGCTGCGTCACCTGCGCTTTGGCCTCGGCATTCGCATACGGGCGCTCGCCATCCGCGGCCGGTGGCAGGGTAGGCGTGGAATGGTCCAGCGTCGCCAGCATGCGGTCGGGGCGACGCAGTTTCAGGCCGCGCTCGCGCAGTTCACTGAAAGCCTGTGGCGAGGTGACTTCGTGCACCAGGTGCAGGTCGATGTAGAGGATGGCTGGCGTGTCGGCCGACTCAGCCGCGACGATGTGGGCGTCCCAGATTTTCTCGAACAAGGTCTTGCCGGTCATGCCACCGCTCCCATCGACGTGGGCTGTTGTTGAGGAGTGCGGCCATGGATGGCCGCTTCTTGATCCTGGTGGTCAGGGACGACCACGCCGGTAACGGGCGTGAGCCAGCCCCATCGGTCGGCCGTGGTGCCGTCGAACAGGCCGAAGAACGCCTTCTGCAACGCGCGCGTGATGTCGCCGGGGCGACCCGCGCCCACCTGTTTGCGGTCCACCGAACGCACGGGCGTGATCTCGGCGGCAGTGCCGGTCATGAAGATCTCGTCGGCCGTGTACAGCGCTTCGCGCGGCAGGTCGCGTTCTTCGACGACGATGCCCAGTTCGCCCGCCAGCGTGATGACCGATTCGCGCGTGATGCCCGCCAGGATGCCCGCGCTGGTCGGTGGCGTGAGCAGCTTGCCGTTCTTCACAAGGAACAGGTTTTCGCCCGCGCCTTCGCTCAGCAGGCCGTTGTGGCCCAACGCAATGCCTTCGGCATAGCCGCCGCGACGCGCTTCGAGCGCGATCAGCTGGCTGCTGAGGTAGTTGCCGCCGGCCTTGGCCCAGCTTGGGAAGGTATTGGGCGCGGGGCGATGCCACGAAGACACGCACACGTCGGCGCCGTGTTCCAGCGCATCGCCGAGATAGGCGCCCCATTCCAGCGCCATGATCGCCACGTCGACGGGCGAGTCCGTCTTCGGCAGCACGCCGAGGCCACCCGCGCCGCGGAACACGATGGGTCGCACGTAGGCGGATTTCATGCGGTTCGCACGGATCACCTCGAAGCAGGCCGCGTTGATCTCGTCTTCGCTGTAGCCGATCTCGATTTCGTAGATGCGCGCGGATTCGAACAGGCGGCGCGTGTGATCGGCGAGACGGAAATAGGCGGGGCCCTGTGGCGTGGCGTAGACGCGCTCGCCTTCGAATACCGAGGAGCCGTAGTGCAGGGCGTGGGTGCTGACGTGGACCGAGGCTTCGTTCCAGGGTTTGATCTGGCCGTTGTGCCAGAGGAATGGCGTCGTCATCGTTGGCTCCTTACAGGCTGGCGACGGCAGCCCGTTGCTGCGCCGGTTGTTGTCGTTCGATACGGTTGACGATGGCGAGCGCGGCGTGCGCGGTCGCCTCGATGATGTCGGTGCTCACACCTTGGCCGCGCCAGTCGCGGTCGGCGTGGCGTGCGGTGAGCTTGGCCTGGCCTTGCGCATCGCCGCCTTCGCTCACCGCGCGCACCTGGAACTGCGTGACGTCCAGCGTGGTGCCGGTGGCGCGTTCGATGGCGCGCAGCACGGCGTCTACGGGGCCGTCGCCAATGGCGGCTTCGCCCACTTCGTGGCCGTTGTCGTGCGTGAGCTTCACCGAGGCCGACGCGCTGCCGCCCAGGTGCGAGTTGGTGTTGAGCTGCACGATGCGCCACGGGCCGGTCGCTTCCGGGTCCATGCCCAGCGCGATGGCTTCGAGGTCCTCGTCGTGTACTTCACGCTTCTTGTCGGCCAGCGCCTTGAAGCGCGCAAAGATGCTGTCCATGGCGGCATCGTCCACGTCGTGGCCCATGCTCTGCAGGCGCTGGCGCAACGCGTGGCGACCGGAATGCTTGCCCAGCACCAGCCGCGTTTCGCCCATGCCCACGTCCTGCGGACGCATGATTTCGTAGGTGCCACGATGCTTGATCATGCCGTGCTGGTGAATGCCCGACTCGTGCGCGAACGCGTTGTCGCCCACCACCGCCTTGTTGCGCGCCACGGCCTGGCCAGTGAGCTGCGTGAGCAGTCGCGAGGTGGGCACGAGCTTGCGGGCATCGACGCCGGTATCCACGCCGAAGAAGGCGCCGCGCACGCGCAGCGCCATTACCACTTCCTCCATCGACGCATTGCCGGCGCGTTCGCCGATGCCGTTGATGGTGCATTCCACCTGGCGCGCGCCCGCCGACACGCCGGCCAGGCTGTTGGCGACGGCCATGCCAAGGTCGTCGTGGCAATGCGTGGAGAAGATCACCTTGTCCGCGCCGCGCACGTGCTTGCGCAGGTAGGCGATGCGTTCGGCCATTTCCACCGGCGTGGTGTAGCCCACCGTGTCGGGCACGTTGACCGTGGTGGCGCCCGCCGCGATGGCCGCGCTGAATACCTCCACCAGGAATTCCGGCTCGGTGCGCATGGCGTCCTCGGCGGAGAACTCCACCTCGTGGCACAGCTTCACTGCGCGCTCGATGGCGGCGCTGGCGGTGTCGATCACTTGCTGCTTGCTCATGTTGAGCTTGTGCTCGCGATGCAGCGGGCTGGTGGAGAGGAACAGGTGGATACGCGAATGGCGCGCCGCTTCCACCGCGCGGCCACAGGCCTCGATGTCGTTGTCGTGGCAGCGGGCGAGGCCGCACACCGTGGGTCCTCGGAGCACGCGGGCGATCTCGGCGACGGAGGCGAAATCGTCGGGCGACGCGCTGGGAAAGCCCGCCTCGATCACGTCGACACCGAGCGCTTCCAGCGCGTGCGCCATGCGCAGCTTGGCGCGGCGATCCATCGAAAAGCCCGGCGCCTGCTCGCCGTCGCGCAGGGTGGTGTCGAAGATGCGTACGCGTTCGGCGGCTACGTCGCCCACGTCGCTGCTCTCGTTGGTATTTGTCTCGGGGGTCATTGCTTGGCTCCGCTGGTGCGCGCCTTTGGGCAACAAAAAACCCCGCATCCGTTACCGGGTGCGGGGTTTGCTGGTGGTATCTAGGTTAGTTCTGCTTTACCTGGACACACGCCCTCAGCCCGCACCTCCGTTGGTAATAAGGAGTACGAGTACAAGGGCAAGAAGGAGGTTGTTGCGAAGGCGCAGCGCGCCGTCGATGGTCGGGGGACCAATCGGTTCGGCAATGCGATCGTGGCTGTTGCGCTGCGACATGCAACCGACCCTAACGGCCGGTCCAAGGGGTTGTCAACAGTTTCTTTTGAAAACTTTGATGTCGCGTGTCGACGCGCACATTCGGACGTCCAGATGGCTGGACGTCCCACGCGAGCGCGATACGCGCGCGAGACGCGAGGTTTTCGTCAGCGCGCGGCGAGTGCCGCGAGATAAAGCGAAAGTGCTTGCTGTAGCTGGTTTTGCGCGGTCTTTCTCAACGAGACGGGTTGCTCGCTTTCGAGTGCGACGGCGGCTTTCATCAACTGCTGCACCACCATGGCGGCGGGACGAAGTTCGCCTGCGGCGATGCCCGGTGCGTGGATCGCGAGAATCTGGCTCAAATAATCGCGCATGCGCTGGCGAATGGTGCGGCCCAGCATGGAGGGCAGCGAGCCGGCCTGTTCGGCCAGCGCGACAAAGGCGGGGTGCTGCCGGCGATAGTCGACGAAGGTGCGGACGAGGCGCGCCGCAAGTTCCTCCGTGGTCCAGTGTGGCGTCTGGGCAACCAGTTGTTCCATGCGCGCGTTGAGGCCGTTGGCGTGGCTCGTGATCAACGCCTCGGCCAGCGCCTCCTTGGTGGGGAAAAACTGGTAGAGCGAGCCGATCGATGCCTCCGCGCGGGCGGCGATCTCGGTCATGGTGGTGCCGTCGTAACCTTTTTCGACAAAGCACTCCGACGCTGCCGAAAGCAGCGCCGCCACGCGTTCGTGGCCGCGTCGGCGGCTGGGCGAGCGGGCTGTCGCGCTTGTTTTTTGTGAGGTCATCCTCATAAACTCCAATGTGAGGCTGTCCTCACATATTAGTGCTTCCGCGGGTGCGCGGTCAGAGCGTTGGCGATGGTCTGAAATGCCGTTCGCGACGCATGAACTCAACCAGTCCTCGTTCCCGCCAAAGCGACGACGCCGTGCCTTTTTGGGGCCTTCTAGTGCCCCGCCAAAGTCGCTGGATTCCCGCTTTCGAGGGAATGAGGGTGACGACGGGTTCGTCGTTTGGCGAGCTGCAACCCCGCACCCGTATCCCAATCCCCCCGCTTCCCACCGGAGTCTCCCATGGAAAAGCTTGATCCCCGTACCACCGCGCTGGTCCTGATCGATCTGCAGAAAGGCATCGCGCCATTCGCCGGTGGTCCGCATACCAGTGCCGAGGTGAACGCCCGCGCCGGTCGCCTGGCCGCGCGTTTTCGCGAGCTAAAGGCGCCGGTGGTGCTGGTGCGCGTGGGCTGGTCGAAGGATTTCGGCGACATGCTGCATCCGGTCACCGACGAGGCGCCGCGCAACATGGCGCTGCCGGAAAACTGGATGGAGTACGCCGACGAACTCAACGTCACCGACGGCGACATCCACGTCACCAAGCGCCAGTGGGGCGCTTTCTACGGCACGGAGCTGGAGCTGCAACTGCGCCGTCGCGGCATCACGCAGATCGTGCTGGGCGGCGTGTCCACCAACATCGGTGTGGAATCCACGGCGCGCCAGGCGTTCGAGCTGGGCTTCCATCAGGTATTGGTCGAAGATGCCATGAGTTCGGGCAGCGCCGATCACCACCGCTTCGCCGTGGAGAACATCTTCCCGCGCCTTGGGCGCGTGCGTTCCACCGAGCAGGTACTGGCGGCTCTGGCCTGACGAGCCTGAGGGTCTGTACTCTCCCGCGAACCTACACGCGGGAGAGTCGGACATGATCAAGGGCGCGAAATGGCTGGCGGCGTTGACGCTGCTTGGCGCGGCAACGGCGTCGCACGCAGGCGGTGCGCGTTTCGTGGCCAGCGAGGTCACGGTGGATGGACACCGTTATCCCTTCCAGGTGTTCGTGCCGCGCGATTGGTCGGCTGACCGTTCCTGGCCCGTCGTGTTGTTCCTGCATGGCAGCGGCGAGCGCGGCAACGATAACGAGGCCCAGCTCAAGCAGGGCCTGCCGCCGTGGCTCGAGAAGCACGGTGCCGATTTTCCCGCCGTCGTGGTGGCGCCGCAGGCGCCGGACAACACCGTGTGGAGCGGCGAGGTGGAACGCGCCGCTGTTGCCGCGCTGGAAAAGAGCATCGCCACCTATCACGGCGACCGCTCGCGGCTTTATCTCACCGGTCTTTCGATGGGCGGCTACGGCGTCTGGCAGGTTGCGGTGGATCACCCAGGCATGTTCGCGGCGGCCGCGCCCATCTGCGGCGGCATCGTTGGGCTCGACGACATGCCGGAGCTGAAGGTGTATGGCGTGCCCGCGCACGCGGACCCTTACGCCTGGGTGGCCAAGCGCGTGAAGCCGACGCCGGTGTGGATCTTCCATGGCGCCATCGACGACCAGGTGCCTCCCGCCGATTCGCGCGCCATGAACAAGGCGCTTTCCAAGGCTGGCGATGAAGTGCGCTACACCGAATTCCCGGGCGTGAACCACGGGTCCTGGGTGCCTACCTACGATTCGCCTGAGCTCTGGCCCTGGATGTTTTCCCACAAATCAGGCGGCGCCGGCTGACACACGCTTCACATCGATGAGCCGTTCCCTACCGAAACTTTAGCGATCGATGTTGCGCCGCCATATGCCCGCGTGAGCGGGCCACGGCCGTGCTGTGAAGCGATCTCGCAAGTTCTCCCGGCAATAACTTTTGCAGTGCAGCGCAAAACGGCCAATATCGTTGCTTTACAAGTTTTGATGAAAACGTTTACGTTCCGCCGCAACACGCGGAGGAACGCCGTTGCCGCCGTGTCCCTGGGAGCTGACGTGACCACCAAGAAGGCCACCATCAAGGATGTGGCGCGAGAGGCGAACGTCTCCATCGCGTCGGTCTCGCGCGTGCTCAACGGCCTGGGCGGCGTCACCGTGGAAACGCAGCAGGCTGTGCGCAAGGCGGCGACCAAGCTTCACTACGTGCCCGACAGCGCCGCGCGCAGCCTCATCACCGGCCGCACGCACACCGTGGGCGCCGTGCTCCCCGACCTCTACGGCGAATTCTTCTCCGAACTGATCCGCGGCATCGACCTGGCCGCGCGCGCCAAGGGCCTGCACCTGCTGGTTTCCAGTTCGCACGACGGCGTGGAAGATGCCGCGGCGGCCGTGCGCACCATGCGCGGGCGCGTCGACGGCATGATCATCCTGTCCGAATTCGTCGATGG
>Ga0209566_100964_pt1 | contig 12786 bp, 13 predicted proteins | sample Araplavi_mTSA_r2_2_FD_184287 | JGI IMG/M metagenome (GOLD analysis project Ga0209566, IMG submission 184287) | Arabidopsis root microbial communities from North Carolina, USA - plate scrape CL_Cvi_mTSA_r2 (SPAdes) (version 2) | ecosystem: Host-associated > Plants > Roots > Endosphere | place...
GAGCCCCCGAGCTCCAAGACCCCGAGCCCTCAGACCGCCTCCGCACTTTGAACCGTGGCCGCACGCCTACGCCAATTAAGTGCCCAAATGCATCTATTTTTCCTAGAAAGTCTCGATAACACAAAATAAGTGCCCGAATACATCTATTGCTCAGAAATTCGGAATAATCGGCTGAAACGAGTAGATTTAGTTGCATTTTGGTAACTAATGCTCGATAAATCCCCAATACTAGCTAAATTAATTGCATTTTGGCAACTAAAAAGCCAACTCGTCTCGTTAGAGGAGACTTCTTATCGGATATCCAGCATCGAGAGGCTACCAGCAGGGACGCGACACTAGAGACACGCGACACTAGAGACACGCGACACTAGAGACACGCGACACTAGAGGCACGCCAACAAAGAAACGTTGTTACTGAGAGAGATGCCCTTCACAACCATTTCCACGCCGTATCGCTCGCTTCGAACCGTACGATTCGTGCGCCTCCCGGTCCGCTTACTTTGGTAAATAAGCCTTCATCGCATAATGCAGTCAATGCCCGCATCGCTGTCCGATGGTTAATCCGCAGCTGTGACTTGACGTCTAGAGGACGAACCGGCCGCGCAAGCGAGAGGGCTAATCGAATAATTTCGCGTTCGATCAGCTTGCCTTTGTCGAGCGAAGGCAACCGAGACTGAAAACGGCTCAGCAGCAGACGCAGCAGGGTCACGCACAATTCGGGCCGCTCGGCGACGTCGTCGTAAGCGAAAGAGACGACTTGATAGCCTAGAGCGGTGAAGAACGTTTCGCGATTCAACTCGTTGCAGTACTTCTGCCGGTCCATGTCTCTAACGTGAGGACCGAAGCCTTTTATTTCGATGATCAGCTTCACCGCCGCGTCGATCCAGACGAAGTCGCAAAAATAGGACATGCCGCGCCAGTCCCGCACTTCATACTCCGGATGCAAATCCTCGAAGTTTCCGCGCAATTTCCACCAGACGTTTTTGCAGAAGAGCTTCTCGGCTTCGCGATGCCCGCGCTCCAAACGACCTTTTCTTTCACCCGACCTCGTAGATAAATGCCTCTCGATAAAAGCCGCATGCGCCTGCTCGAATCCCAAACTCCGCTCCATGCCCATCTGCTATGACCTCCCCGGAAAATAAGAAAACGCCCCGTCGGCATTCCGGCAGGAATGCAGGCGGGGCGTTCTTCGTCTCGATAGCTTCATTATAGAGAGTCGGCGGTAGCTCGGCAACATGGATTAAGGTATCGTCTGCTCGCAAGCACGAATTAGCAATACACACCGCTCCGAATCCGCTAATCCAGCATATCTTTTCGCCGCTGCCCTCCCGCATCACTTCAATCCCGCCCAAGCCGGCTCCTGAACTTCCAGCCAACGGTTGCGGATGTCGAGGATCTCGCGATCGGGAAGCTTGCCTTTGGCGGCGTAGCCGATATTTTGCCGGAAGTGCGCAAGCTTGGTCGTGCCCACGATGGCCGTGTCGACAAACGGCACGGAGAGGACGAACCGGAGCGCCTTCTCCGCGATCGCGTCGGAATCGTTTTTCAAAAAGGGATAGTTCAACTTCCCAAGCCGCTCCACGTAGGGATCGGGCGCGTTTTCCAGACCCTGTCTCACCCAGACGGCATTGGCGATCGGACGCTTGGCGATGATGCCCATATCGCGCTTGGAAGCCTCGCTCACCGTTAACTGGAGCGCCTCCTGGTCCGCGATATTGATCGATGTCTCCAACGCGTCGAACACGCCGGTACTGACGGCATAGAGCGCATCCGTACTGTCGCCGCTGTAGCCGATATATCGCGTCAGACCTTCGCGCTTCAGATCCCGGAGCGCTTCGATCAGGTCTCCCTGCCGGAGCACGGCCTCCGAGCAGCTATGGATCATCATCAAGTCGACGTAGTCCGTCTTGAGATCGCGCAGCGTCCGCTCGATGCTCGGCCTAACGTTGCGCACGTCCCAGTCGGGATAGGGGAGGCCGACGCTCTCGCCCTCGCCGAGCTTGCTGAATACGTAGTATTCGCTTCTGCGCGCCGCAACGTGCTTGCCGATGAGCCCTTCGCTTCTTTTATAGCTGGACGCCGAATCCAGCACGTTGACGCCTTCGTCGAGCAGCGCATTCAGCAGCTCGCCCACCTCTTGGTCGGAAGCGGTCGAACTGTCCATGCCGATCTCCGCGCTGCCGAAGCCGAGCACGGACACTTTCATATCCGTTTTTCCGAATTTGCGTGTCTCCACAACGATTTCCCTCCCGTAGATCGTTTCGAACTAGCTTATTGAATTTGTACCCGTGAAGGAGCGGCTCAACGCAAGCCATGATGTCCTGAGGCATGCACCGGGCGCTCACCTTTGGGCTGGTCCCCGCATATGCTGCCTGCAAAGGCATACATCGCGCGAAGGTGAGGCGATTTCGCTTTTGAAGCGCGACAATGCTAGAATAATACAAAGCCAGTCCGCATTCGGAAGGAGATCAGGAACATGGCGAACACCTATGTGTACACCCGGAGGGAAGAAGTCGCCAACGCCATTACGCACGGTCTTGGGGCGGTGCTCAGCGTTTCGGCGCTCACCATCCTCATCGTCTATGCCAGCTTGTACGGTACCGTATGGCATGTGACGAGCTTCGCGATCTACGGCACGACGATGCTGCTGCTGTACACGGCTTCAACGCTTGTCCATGCGCTGCAGGAGGGCAAGCTGAAGGACCTGTTCGAGACATTCGATCATTCCTGCATCTATTTGTTCATCGCCGGCACCTATACGCCGATCTTGTTGACGGTCCTCCGCAGCCCGCTAGGCTGGACGCTGTTCGGACTCGTCTGGGGACTCGCCGTCGGCGGCGTTATATTTAAAGCATTTTTTACGAAAAAGTTCCTATATCTATCCACGCTGGTCTATATTCTGATGGGATGGATGATCGTCTTCGCCTGGGGACCGCTGACGGAAGCCATGTCGACCGGCGGCATGCAGCTGTTGATCGGAGGCGGGCTGCTCTACACCGTCGGCGCGATATTCTACGTTTGGCGCGCGTTCCCTTACCACCACGCGATTTGGCATTTGTTCGTTCTTGGCGGGTCGATCGCCCATTTCTTCGCCATTCTCCTGTTCGTGCTGCGGATTTACTAATATTTCCCCGGAAATTGCAGTAAAATGGCGGCCTAAACCGCAAATTTCTCGGGGGCTGCACCATGATTAATACACTGATCACCAATTTTGCGCTACTTACCGCTTTTTTGTTTTTCTTCAACGCCTTGTTCGGCGAGCATCAATCCGAAGGCCGTTTGCCGCGCCGCATTCTAGTGTACGGGGCCGTCTCCTACGGGCTGTTCGGCCTCGTGCTCATGTACTTCAGCGTCCGGCTCGACGCCCATTCGCTGCTCGATCTGAGACAGCTCATGATCATAAGCTCGGCGGCCTTCGGGGGCCTGTTCGCTTCGCTGATTACGGCCGTCATCGTGATACTCGGCCGTATTCTAATGTTCGGCGGCGTGAACGCCGCGTCGCTGATCGCTTCGGCATCCATGCTGGTCGTCGCCATTGGCAGCGGCTTATGGTCGCGGGTGCTGCCGCGAGGTTCCGTTCGTTTGTGGCTGTACTCGCTTCTTCTCGGCTTGTCCTGCACGCCGATTACGTTTTTTATTTTATTGGGCAGGCATGCGCTGGACATTCTCCCTGCCTTTTTTCTGTTTATGATCGTCGGCGGTACATTCGTCGCGGGATTGACAACTTATTTCTCTACGGCCAACCGCCTGCAGCTGGAGCTCGGCTCGAGCGAGAGGCGGTACAAGCAGCTGCACATGCTTCAAGAATCCATTCTTCAATCCGCTTCCGACGTGGCGATCGTGGCGGCGGACCTGAATGGACGCATCACGCTGTTCAACCGCGGTGCAGAAAAACTGCTGGGCTATCTGGCCGCGGACGTCGTCGGGCGTATAATGCCCCTGTCGAGCGCCGTCGCGGATAAATCAGTGGACAAGCCCGGGGCAGCCGAGGCCGACGATTCGGCTGCCGGTTCGGGGACGCTCGCCGCTTTCGTGGGACGAATGATGTTCGGACGCCCGGACGAGCACGAATGGACGATCGAGCGAAGAGATGGCAGCTCGTTCGTCGCGAACGTGATTGTATCGCCTGTGCTTGACTCAGACGGCGAAATCATCGGCTACATGAGCGTCTCGACCGATATCACCGAGCGCAAGGTGGCGGAGCGGAAGCTGCAGGAGGCCAACGGATTGCTGCAGAAGCTGTCTCTGCTCGACGGCTTGACCGGCATTCCGAACCGCCGGCGGTTCGATCAGGCGCTTAGCGCCGCCTGGCGTGAAGCTATAGCGAATAGTAGCGGTCTGGCGCTCATTCTGTTCGACATCGATTATTTTAAAAAATACAATGATGCCTACGGACATCAGGCGGGCGACGACTGTCTCGTCAAGGTGGCGGGGGCATCCGCCCACGGCCTGCGCGGAGAAGCGGACACGGCTGCCAGGTACGGCGGCGAGGAATTCGCGATCATCCTGCCCGGCGCGGGTGCCGCCGAAGCTGCCGAGCTCGCGGAGCGCATTCGTACGTCCGTCGTCGGGATGAGGATTCCGCATGTCGGATCGCCGGTGGGCATCGTGACCCTCAGCTTGGGCGTCGCCGCCGTCTCTCCCGACGGACGCGCGAATGAAGAGCGGCTCATCGCGCTGGCGGACGCGGCACTGTACGAAGCCAAGCAGCGGGGCAGAAACCGCGTGGAAACGGCCGAGACATCCGCCTATCGTTGAGAGGGTAAGTAGAGAGCGCGCATCTCTCTATTGGCGTTTGTTTGGATTGTGCCGACTAGGTTTAATTAGGGGTATGCGGTTAAACCATGCTCGGCGGGGGGCGGTAAGCATGCGACATCATGTCAACAGCTGGTCGTTCGAAAGGTGGATGGGCCCACTCTCGTACTTAGAATGGGATGCGAAAGCATCCCGGATGACGACGCAGGTCGATCACCATCCGGAGCTGCTCGGCTTGGCCGAGCTCATCGGCAAGCTTGGTGCGGAAGGCTACGCGGGCGTGGAGCTCGCCTACCCGCATCTGAAGGACCGCTCGGACGGAGGGCTCGCCGAGCTCCGAAGGATCGCCGGCCTTGCTAGTGTTGAATTGAACTCGCTGCTGCTCGACTTCGGCGATCCCGGCACGGCCGACGAGCAGAGGCGCGATGCCGAGATGGCGCTGTATCGCGAGTGGATCGACGCGGCCGGCAAGGCGGGATTCCGGCGGGTGAGGATCGGGGCGGGGGGCCAGGACGCGGCCGACGAGGATGCGTTCGCCCGCGCCGCGGATACGCTCGTCAAGCTCTCGTCTTATGCGGAGCTCGCGGGCGTCCGGGTCGTCACGGAAAATCTCGGCGCCATGCTAGGCAGCTCCGAAGCGGTCCTTCGCATGCTTCGGGAAACGAACGGCATGGTCGGCCTAACGGCGGACTTCGGCAACTTCAAGGACGACAAGTACCGCCAGCTGGAGCGGATTCTTCCTTTTGCAGAGACGATCCATGCCAAAGCCCGCGAGGACGGGGGCGGACAGCTCGATTCGATGGACTTCAGGCGCTGTGTCGAGCTTGCCAGAAAAGCTGGGTACGAGGGTCCGCTATCGCTCACTTATCTCGGCGAAGGCGATCCATTGGCCAAACTGGCCGAGATGCGCGAGCTGTCGGCGATCGAGCCTGCTACGACATTCAGGCCGCTATAATCACCCATCGCAGCCACAGACGCCAAACCTATAATTGCAAGACCGCATACTGCCCGCCAGCTTCGTTTATCGAAGTCGCGTTCATGCGCGTCTTGAGCAAGCCGCGGGCCGATGCCCGCGGTTTTTTGCTACTTTTCGCCGCTCCGCTAACATTCGGACAGACCAAGGAGGAGAACAGCATGCAGACAGGAACAACCGCCGTACAAGCTAAGGCGTTCGTCGCCACCTACGATTATCGCGCGCAAGAAGGCACGGAGCGCTACTTCGATTACGCGAGGACCGTCGCGCGCATCGCCGGCCTGCTGTCCGAACGCTTCGGCTGCGAGTTCAAGCTATACGACCAGGGCGATCAAGGAGACGTATGGGACGGCTTGGCGGAGGACCTCGATTCCGAATATCCCGGACTGGTTCATATCGCCTCGATCTTCGATCTGGTCGAGTCGATGCAGATCGGCTTCGAGCCGAAGCTCGGCGAGACGAACTACCGGATGAGACCGTCCATTCGCAACAATCTGTTCGCTTACCCGGAATATCGCGTCGCACTGGTGCGGGTGCCGATGCTCGTCCACTTCGGGCTCGCGACGGAGGATTTGATCTTCGCGGCCAGCGACGAGGAGCTGAGCGCCTGCTTGCAGGCGATCCAGATGCGGCGTTCCGAAGAGCGCAAGATGCACGTTTATACCGACACGCGAGAGGGGCTTCAACACTGCCGCGAACCGATCTCCCAGGCGATTCCGAGAGACCAGGTCATGATGGACGAGACGCTCAAGCAGCAGATTTTCCGCTCGATCGACGAGTTTTTCGACGGTGACCGTACGTTTTTCGAACAGTATCAGATTCCGTACAAGCGCGGCATTTTGCTCTACGGACGGCCCGGCAACGGTAAGACGACGCTGGTGAAGTCGATCGCCGGCAGCGTAGAGGCGCCGGTGTCGTACTGGCAGATCACCGAGTATACGAACAGTGAATCGATCCGCGAGGTGTTCGCCGCCGCCGTCAAACAGGCGCCGGCCGTGCTGATCATCGAGGATATCGATTCGATGCCCGATTCCTGCCGTTCTTACTTCCTGAACATTCTCGACGGGGCCACCGCGAAGGAAGGCGTATTCCTGATCGGGACGACCAACTATCCGCAGAAAATCGACCCGGCGCTGATCAACCGCGCGGGCCGCTTCGACCGCGCCTACGAGGTGAAGCTGCCGGACGACGCGATGCGGCTGGCATACCTGCGCCGCAAGGGTCTGCACGAGTTGGCCGGAGAAGAACAAGCCATCCTGGCCGCGGAGCGTACCCAGGGCTTCTCGTTCGCCCAGCTGAACGAACTGTATGTCTCCGCGGCGCTTCAGAAGCGGTACGAGGACAAGATCGATCTCGAGCAGCTCGTGCTGGGACTTCGCAACGACCTCGACAAGGGGCGCAAGCGGGATTGGCTGAACGGCTCCGATTGGGGCGGGCCGTCCAATAGAATTGGATTCCAATAAATTTAGTGGGAATTAACTGGCGCTAGCAGGAATTGGGCGATAAAACTCGAATTGATAGTTTGTCGAAACTTACCAATTCCTGAGGAGCGTGAGCAAGCAATATGTCCGAGCAACAATTCCAACCCGAAACGCTGGCCGTGCATGCCGGCCAACAGATCGATCCGACGACACTGTCGCGCGCGGTGCCGATCTACCAGACGTCCTCCTACGGTTTCCGCGACGCGGAGCATGCGGCGAACCTGTTCGCGCTGAAGGAGTTCGGCAACATCTATACGCGGCTCATGAACCCGACCTCGGACGTGTTCGAAAACCGCATCGCGGCGCTCGAAGGCGGCGCAGCCGCGCTCGCGACGGCGTCCGGCCAGGCCGCTATCACCTATTCGATCTTGAACATCGCCGGCGTCGGCGACGAGATCGTGTCGTCCTCCACGCTTTATGGAGGTACTTATAACCTGTTTTCCACGACCCTGCCGAAGCTGGGCGTAAACGTCAAGTTCGTCGACGCTTCCGATCCGGAGAGCTTCCGTCTGGCGATCACCGACAAGACGAAGGCCCTGTACGCCGAGACGATCGGCAATCCGAAGGGCGACGTGCTCGACATCGAAGCGGTCGCCAAGATCGCGCACGAGAACGGCATTCCGCTGATCGTGGACAACACGTTCCCGAGCCCGTACTTGCTTCGTCCGATCGAGTGGGGCGCGGATATCGTCGTGCATTCGGCTACGAAGTTCATCGGCGGCCACGGCACCTCGATCGGCGGCGTCATCGTCGACGGCGGCAAGTTCGATTGGGCGGCCAGCGGCAAGTTCCCGGGGCTGACGACCCCCGATCCGAGCTATCACGGCGTCGTTTATAGCGAAGCTGTCGGTCCGATCGCCTATATCATCAAGGCGCGCGTGCAGCTGATGCGCGACATGGGCGCCGCGATCTCGCCGTTCAACTCGTTCCTGCTGCTTCAAGGCCTCGAGACGCTGCATCTCCGTATGGAGCGCCACAGCCAGAACGCGCTGGCCGTCGCGGAGTATCTGGACAAGCACCCCGACGTCGAATGGGTCAGCTACACGGGGCTGCCGAGCCACGAATCGTACGAGCTGGCTAAAAAATACTTGCCGAAGGGCCAAGGCGCAATCCTGACGTTCGGCATCAAGGGCGGCGTAGAAGCGGGCAAGAAGCTGATCTCCAGCGTCAAGCTCCTCTCGCACCTGGCGAACGTGGGCGACTCCAAGTCGCTGATCATCCACCCGGCCAGCACGACGCACCAGCAACTGTCGGAGGAACAACAATACGCGAGCGGCGTCAGCCCCAACCTGATCCGTCTCTCGATCGGCACCGAATCGATCGTCGACATCCTGGCCGACCTCGGCCAAGCGATCGAAGCGAGCCAAAAGTAGGACCAAACAAAGACAGAAGTAAGGCAAAAAGCAAGACAAAAGATGGCGTCATTGGAACAAACGATCTCTGCGGCCGATTGCGGCCCGGAGGTCGTTTTCCTTTGCGCGGGGAATAGATATAATAGCGATGGCAGCTCGAACGGAGAAAGGAGGGGAGGCGGGATTGGAGAACAACCTGCGATTCCGGAAGGACGGGACCTTCAAGATCGTGCAGTTCACCGATCTGCATTGGCAAAACGGAGAGGCCGAGGACAGAAGGACCCGGCGGTTGATGGAGCGCATCCTGCGGGAGGAAAAGCCCGATCTGGTCGTCTTCACCGGCGATATCGTCTTTAGCCTGGGCTGTCGGGACGCCTATGCATCCGTCGCGCAGGCCGTGTCGGCAGTGGCGGAGAGCGGAACGCCCTGGGCGGCCGTCTTCGGCAATCACGATAGCGAAGGGGAGGTATCCCGCGGCCGGCTGATGGATGTGCTTGCGGCGCAGCAGGGCTGCCTGGCATCGGCAGGACCCGATACGATTCACGGCGTCGGCAATTATGCGCTGACGATCGGCGGCACGGACGGCCGGGCGCGCCATGCGCTTTATTTCTTCGATTCGGGGAGCTATTCGGAGCTGGAAAACGTACCGGGCTACGACTGGATTCGCGAGGATCAGATCGAATGGTTCCGGGAACGGGCATCTGAGCTGCGCCGTACGGCTGCGGGGGAAAAGCTGTCCTCGCTCGCTTTTTTTCACATTCCGCTGCCCGAATACAAGGAAGTCTGGCGTACGCGAACTTGCAATGGCCGCAAATACGAGGATATTTCCTGTCCCAAGATCAATTCGGGCTTTTTCGCGGCGCTTGCAGAGACGGGGGGCGTGCTCGGCACTTTTTGCGGACACGATCACGTCAACGATTTCGAGGGGACGCTTCACGGCATTCGGCTGACCTACGGGAGGTCGACGGGCTATCATACGTACGGCCGCTGGGGCTTCAAACGGGGGGCCAGGGTCATCGAGCTTCAGAACGAGGGGGCGCGCTACGAAACGTGGATCCGGCTCGCCGGCGGACGCAAGCTGTCCATGCCCAGAATCCACAAGCCGAGCAAGCGGCGGCGATAAAAAGGATCAGCGCCCTCGCTTGTGCCCGGCTTGCGGCAGAAGGAGCGGCGCTGATCGGCCTTCGTATTCGGTTGGACTTGCGTGTACGGCTTGCGGACCCATTCGCTCCGCAGCGCCTCGGGATTAAGCTTGCCTTCGCGCACGGCTTTTCGCCTTGCTTTTTTAGAGCCTGACATTCCCATTCGGGAACACCTCCACTTGTAAGATAGCTAGAATTGTAATGCATCGCCTCGCGTTCCGCAAGAAGCGTTATGCCCGATTCGCTCCGCGGCCGCTTTACGGACTATAATAGATAGAAACGATCGAAGCGAGGAGCGCTGCATCATTATGCCCCATTTGTACTTTAGAGGCGTGCCGGTCGAGCTTGTCCAAGCGATCGGCGGCCGCATCGAAGAAGAATTGTCCGAGATCATCGGCTGCGAACGAAGCGACCTCATGCTGGAGGTCCTGCATACGACCTGCGTAGCCGGCGGCGCGATCGCAGCTTCCTATCCGTTCGTCGAGATCGCCTGGTTCGAGCGCGGACGGGAAATTCGCGACGCCGTCGCCCGAAGCTTGGACAAGCTGATTCGCAGCCAGGATGTTGCCGAAGTCGAGATCGCCTTCCGCGGCTATCGGCCGTCCGACTACTATGCGAACGGAGAGCCGTTCGGCGTCGATCCGGCTGAAGCGGAGCTCGAGGCGTTGCGCGCGGAAAACGACAAGCTGCGGGAGGATCTCGCCCGAGCGCGCAAGACTGCAGCCGCCGCGTCCGCCGGCTCCATGTCCAGCCGTCTTCGCGACGCGCTCAGGGAATAAGGGAGGAGCGTGCGATGCTCGTATTCTATTACTTGCTGGCGATTAATCTGGTCGCGTTCATCATGATGGGCTACGACAAGACGAAGGCGATGCACAAGGAGAGGCGCGTCCCAGAGAAGCGTCTGTTCCTGATCGCGACGATCGGCGGGGCGCTCGGCATGCTGCTGGGCATGCGCTTTTTCCGGCACAAAACAAAGCACCGCTCCTTCACGGCGGGCATTCCTGCCTTGCTCGTGTTGAATGCGGTGCTGGTCATGGTCTGGTTCGGACGCTAAGGGGAACTGGATCTAATCGGCTTCGTCGGGATCAGGCGAAGGATCGAGACCGACGACGTCGGCCAGCTTCAGGTCGCTGGTCGGCTTGATCCCCGCTTCGGCGCGGAGCGCGTTGAGCGCCTTTTCCAGATCGTCTTCCTTGACGATGATGTACGGGCTCTCCCAGCGGCTCTCGAGCGGCAGCACGTTCAGCGTGCTCGGCTTCATTTCCTTCACGTTGTAGATGTAGTCGCGCAGAATGGACTCGGGAATGTCGGTTTGCACGTTTTTGCCGAGCAGATCGAGCACCTTGCCCCACTGCAGCATGCCTTGGAACGTCGCGAGCTTATCCGTCAGCTGGCTGAGGACTTGCTGCTGGCGCGCATTGCGGGCGATATCCGACGACTGCTCCGTGCCCCGGTTGGACTTGCGGTACCGGACGAAGTCGAGCGCCTTCGCGCCGTCCAGATGCTGATAGCCTTTTTTAAGATCGATATTCGTGCCGTCGGCATTGTCGACATAACGCATATCCATATCGACGTCGACATCGACGCCGCCGACCGCGTCCACGAGCTTGCGCAGGCCGTCGAAGTTGATCGTGATCATATAGTCGATCGGGAAGTCGAACAGGTCGCTGTAGAATTCCTTCGTGTTTTGCATAGCCGTGTCTTTGTCTTTATTGTAAAAGTAGGCATAGTAGTAGTTGGCCTTATGAGAGCTTAGGTCTTGGGGCTTGAGCTGCAAGTCCCGGGGCAACGAGATGAGGCTCGCAGACTTGGTCTGCGGGTTGAGGCTGCCCAGCATCAGGACGTCCGTATTGAGCGTGCCGCCGCTGCCTTCTCTGCGGTCGATGCCGGCCAAGAGAAAGGTGACGGGCTTCTTGATCAGCGTGTCGTCGCTCGCATAATCCGCGTCGGCCTGCTGCGCGCCGGCTGCGCCAGAGCCGGATGCGGACGGCGAGGGCGAGGGATTCGGACCGTCGCCAGCCATCAGGTTAATGGCGTGATTGGCTTTATAAACCAGATATCCCGCATAGCTGCCGGCAATGACGACGACGGCGCACAAAGCGATGCCGGCATATTTTAGAGTTTTGCGCATCCATGTGCGCTTGGAATCGGACGTGTTCATAAGATCCTCCGCAAATGATTAAGAATGAGGGCAACCCTTTCTATTTTAGTGCAAACGCCCTAATAGTAAAGAAAGAAATTCCACATTATTTGACGATTCGGATGCCGGTCCGGTTGCAGAAATCCAAGCGAACGCTTTTGTTTTGATTATTTAGCGTTTTGTTATAATGAAAAAGGTCCGGTAAGACTAAACTTTGGATCTATCTGGAGGGGAAATGGCAATGAGCAAGCCTAATGAATCTTACATCCGTCATCAGGTCCTGTTCGATCTCAAGCATGGGAAGGGTTCCGAGGAGGCAGATCGGTTTCTGAAGGACGGATGGCGTATACTTACCTCCATTCCGGTCGTCCGAAACTTCGCTGCTTATTCGCAAGTCAGTCCCAAAAACGACTATACGTACGGCTTCTCGATGGAGTTCGCGTCGCAGGAAGATTACGACACTTATAATGCTCATCCGGCGCATGTCCGGTTCGTTGCGGAGCGGTGGGAGACCGAGGTCGTCCGTTTCCTCGAGATCGACTTCGTCCCGGTCGCAGATGGCGGGGAGGCGACGGCATGAAGATCGACCTGGCGGGCAAAACCGCATTGATCACTGGCGCTTCCGGGCAACTGGGCCGCGTGATGGCGCGCACGCTAGCCGGCTGCGGCGCGAATCTGGCGCTTCACTACCGGGGGAACGCGGCGAAGGCCGAAGAGCTTAAGGCGGAGATCGAGGGCATGGGTATGCGAGCCATGACCGTTCAAGCAGACGTAACCAAGCTGGACGAAGTGCTCGCCATGAAGGAGGCGGTTTCCGCCGGGCTGGGAGCGGTCGACATCGTCGTGGCGAACGCGGTCATTCAATATCAGTGGACAAGCGTGCTGGAGCAGGCCGTCGAGGATTATGTCGGCCAGTTCGAATCCTGCGTGCTGCAGAGCGTAC
>Ga0209566_100965_pt1 | contig 12781 bp, 11 predicted proteins | sample Araplavi_mTSA_r2_2_FD_184287 | JGI IMG/M metagenome (GOLD analysis project Ga0209566, IMG submission 184287) | Arabidopsis root microbial communities from North Carolina, USA - plate scrape CL_Cvi_mTSA_r2 (SPAdes) (version 2) | ecosystem: Host-associated > Plants > Roots > Endosphere | place...
AAAACCGTGCATGTAGTGTTTATCCAGCGCCTTAGCGCGTGCCTTGCTGCAAATCCCATAGGTAGTCCGCGAGCGACTGGACGCTTGCAAACAGGCCCCGCTGAGCGCCGACACGGACTAAGCGAATGGGGAACTGTCCGCGATTTTGGGCTTTTCGCGCCGCCTGGATGGTCGGGTAGCGCAAGGCGGTTGCCACTTCTTCAAAGGTAAGTAATTGGCCGTACTGCTGAGTCAGTTTGTCGAGGAGATCCGGCGGGGCGGGCATGAAGGCGATGGCAGGTAGTCGTGGTCACGCGGAGTATCGCGAAATCCCTTCCTGGCCGCGCGTGTCAATTTCGGCCAGGTTAGGGTTCTCTTTTTTGACTCCATCCGAATCGAATGTCCGCTATGCACGAGTCGCTATCTGACGCCCTTAGGGCACTGACGGGTGAGTCCTACGACAAGAAGCCCCTGGCTACGCTCCGGGGCAAGGTGTGGCTGAGTTATGCCATGCAGCTGAGCGGCCTGGGGCCGTCGGAGTTTTTCAAGCGCCATGTCAGGCGGGGGCGTACACGCAGCAATTTGGAAAAGAAGTGGGAGTGTGGCGAGGTTGCGCCGAAAGAACTGTCGGTAGCGGGCGTTGAGGACTCGCTGCACGGCTCTCGCTGGGTTTATGACCTTCCGCTGTGGGATTTGCTTGTAGATAAACCCATTGGCGGCAAGCGCCTTGCTGGTTTGGTCGATGGCTACACCTTTACCAGACAGCGGGCGCGGATGTGGCTCTTTCCCGGAGACGATAAGCGCTTGGAGAACCGTAATATCCCGGTCGCGCTCTATCCCGATACGGGGCAATTGGTGGCTCGGAATGATCTCTGGGGATTTATCGGATGTGTGCTTCGAACCCGCCTGTGCGAGCATGATCGACTGGCCATCCAACACCTTGAAGCTTCGAGGGACATGTTTCGGTCGCTCCCCGGCGCCCTCAAGCAGTCATGGCTTCGCCCCTATGCGAGCGAACTGCTTCTAGTGCTACACATACTGCGACGCCGGCTCCCGCTGTCTTTCGTTCTGTTCGACGTGGATGAACAGCTCATTCTTCGACAAGCTGATGACTCCAGTCATCAACCATGGCGGGAAAGGCGACCTTGGGATCCGCACTTGCGTGTTTTTGCGCATATCGACGATCCCATACTTCCAGCTAAGGTTATTCCAGGGCTGGAAGTTCGCGAATTGTCGATGAAGGCGGCGGCTCGGCGGAAGGCTCATTTGGTAAAGAAGGCCGCACACCAGGACCTAGTTGGTCTCCTTGAAACCTCGGTTCAACCAAGGCGGCCGGACTGATTTTTACACCTCAATCAGCGATGTCACGCTTTGAACCAAGCCGTCGGCCAGAAAGGAGATGGTTGATACCGTATAGGAATAGCAAGCAACGCCAAGGGGTTGCCTGAAAGCTAGCTAAGCAGGCGATAATTCTAGTGCGGCTTAGGCTCGCGGCTATCCCTGATCGTTTGCTCGTGGTGCGGCCCAGGGCGCATTGAAGCCGTTGCCTGCCGCGGCGGACTCGACGCCAAACAGCGCCATGAGATTGAAGGCGGAAAAAAAGGCTGCGCGGGCGACGCCGATATCTGCATTAGCTGCGGCCACACGATTTTCGGCCGCGGCGATGTCGGGCCGCCGCTCAAGCAACTTAGATGGGAGATCGACGGCGATAGCCGGCGGCTCGACATCGAGCGGGCGCGAAGGCAGAGAGAGATTGGATGGGGTCGTTCGTTGAGCGTCGCGGTAAGCCGCCGGTGCGGGGATAAACCGGAGTTAGAAGCACCAAAGCTTCCCAGCAATCGGCCCAAGGCTTCCGCAAGGGCAGGTTTGAAAAGAGGTTCACGTGCTTTCGATCATCTCGCTGCAGCGAACTCGCAAGTAATCGCGCAGGAGCTGGATCGCGGGTGTCAATAGCGACCGGTGAGCGCAGACCAAGTTCAATGGAACGGATTCCCCATAGGTAGCGGGAAATAGCTCCATCAGGCGTCCTGCCCTTATGTCCGGCAGGAGGTCGATACGCGACTTGTACACAACCCCGCGCCCGGCCACGGCCCAACGACGTACCACGTCGGCATCGTCACTGACGAGATCGCCAGTCACAGCCACGGTCCTCACGCCGTTGGGCAAATTGAAACGCCAACGATCGTAAATTTGGTCGCCCCACACGAAACGAAGACAGTTGTGATCCTGCAGATCCTCGGGCGTGTGCGGCTGGCCATTCGCACTCACGTACGCGGGCGAGGCGCAAAGCGCCCGCCGATTGTCCTCGTTCAACGCTTGCGCGACGAGTCCGGACTCTACGAGCGGTCCATACCGAATCGCTGCATCTAGCGGCAGGCGGTACAAATCGGCCACGCGATCGCTGATATGCAATTGCAGATGCAGACGTGGGTGCTGGTCCTGAAACCCTTCCAGCCATGGCAGCAAGATATTGCGACCAAGATCCGATGGCGCCGAAAGGCGCAGTAAACCTCGAATCTCCTGTTGCCCAAGAGCCAGCGCCTGCTCCCCATCCGCGATTGCCGCCAGAGCCGCGCGTGCATGAGGAAGGTACCGTTCGCCATCTTCGGACAAACGCAAGCTGCGAGTGGAACGCACAAATAGCCTCACGCCTAAGGCATCTTCCAGCCGCTGGACCGAGCTGCTCGCCAACGCGGGCGTCATATCCAGTCGCTTGGCGGCGGCGGAAAAGCTTCCTGCATCCGCAGCTTCGACAAATACCTGTATGTCGTCTATGCGCATGATTTTCGCCGAAACGCCGAAAGTGTTTCCAGGTTTACCGGATTGATTGTGCAGGGCAAATGGCGAACCTTGTACGTGCCATAGAGCAGCCGCAACAAGACTGTATGGAGAGCGCCCGACAACGGCAACCGTACCTCGGCAAATTCATGGTGAGAGTGCCTATGAACCCGCGCCCGACCTCAATCTGGCCCACCGCTCTGGATACCGCCTCTGGAGTCGACTTGGCCCATCGCGCGTCATGGCCGAATGCTTCCGATGTCTCAGCATTGTTACACCTATTGAGCCGCGAGGCTGCCGGCCGGGAGGGCGAATCCATCATCGTCAACCTGCTGGAGCAAACCGGTAAAGCGCCGGCATCTCGCCGCCGGGACACCCGTAAGCTTCTGGCCATCGGCTACCTCTGGCAGGGGGATGTAGACAGTGCGGTCTCCCTGGCGTGTGACATGCTCTGCCATCCGGCGCCTGCGGGATTTCGGTCGTTGCTCCATCTTCTTCTCCTGTTCGGCCAACTGAAGGCGTCCGCCGCCAACGGCAACAGGGAAGGCCCCTGTCCCGATTCCCCACATGCGTCTCCGCTCTCTGACATGCTGAGCACCAAAGAGACTGCAGTCCTTCGGCTAATGGGTAGAGGACATAGCAACAAGAGCATTGCGCGCGAATTGCACGTCGCCCCGGAAACGGTGAAGTGTTACGCCAAGAAAATCTTCTTCAAGTTGTCGGCTCATACGCGTGCGGAAGCCGTGGCCCGTGCGTCGGCGATGGGCATTCTCTAAATCCATTTCTTAAGCTGACTCACCTATCGGGATAGCGATCCCTCGTCGGCTGCCGCCAGGTCGGTGGCATGAAACGAGAGCTCGCCAGTGCCGCGGACAGGCAGCAAGCACCGCGCCGCCTGCTTGGATTGAGAAACCCTTGGATGGCCGCCAAGGGGTTGCCGAGCGGCTCCGCGACGCAACGGGCCACCGCCCCAGTCGGGCATGGCTCAACAGACGACGTGTTGATGATGCAAAACCCCCATCAGGGGGATAGGGCGTGGCTTATCCCAAGGGCACACTCCGCGCATCACAACGCGCCGTCACACGTTGATGAACGAGCAAGCGTGACAGGTTGACATCCGTGAGCTGCCCTGGCGTGTGCCGGGTAGTAACCCTGCTTTTATCTGTTTCCCGGAGTACGTCCATGGGCAAGAAAGTCGCTGAAATTCTCGTTGAGGTCCTGGAACAGGCCGGTGTTGAACGCTGCTACGGCATCGTTGGCGACACGCTCAATCTCTTTGCGGAAAGTTTGGACAAGAGTTCCATCGAGTGGGTCCATGTGCGCCACGAGGAAGCCGGTGCATTCGCAGCTGGGGCCGAAGCTCAGCTCACTGGCGGACTGACCGCATGCGCCGGCTCGTGTGGTCCCGGTAGCCTGCACTTCATCAACGGCCTGTACGAAGCCAATCGCAATCGTTCGCCGGTGGTCCTGATCGCAAGCCAGGTCATGAGCAGCGAGCTGGGCTTTGAATTTATCCAGGAAGTGGATTTCAAGTCGCTATTCAAAGAGTGCTCGGTCTACTGCGAACAGATCTATACGCCTGAACAAGCACGTCGAAAAGTGGTGGCGGCGTGTCAAGCGGCGATCGCCTTGAAGGGTGTCGCGGTTCTCATCGTGCCAGTCGATATGTCGCATGGCGAGGTGAAAGAGGACTTCCCATATCGCGTGCATAACGCGCAGCCGCTTATTCGACCGAACGACCAGGAAATCAGCGACATCGCGAAGATCCTCAACGAGGGTCAGAAGATCGCCATCTATGCGGGGTCCGGTTGCGAAGGTGCGCTCGACGAGATCAAGGCGGTGGCTGACAGGCTCAAGGCGCCAGTCGCCCATACGTCTCGTGCCAAAGATGCACTGGCCTACGATAACCCGTACAACGTTGGCATGACCGGCATCTTAGGTAACGAAGCCGGATACAACGCCATCCTTGAGTGCGACACGCTACTCATGCTGGGCGCTGACTTTGCCTGGCGCCAGTTCTACCCAGACCACGCCAAGATTGTGCAGATCGACATCAAGCCGACGCACCTGGGCCGACGCCATCACGTGTCGCTCGGGGCGGTGGGCGACGTCAAGGCAACACTACAGGCGCTTCTCCCGCATCTGGAAGAAAATCCGGACGAGTCGTTCCTTGGCGAATTTGTCGATCGCTACAAGAAGGTTATCGAGGAAACCCAGAAGCACCTCAAGCCGGGTCACGACGACACGATCCCCGCCTCATACCTGATGTCGCGTATCAATAAGTACGCGGCCGATGACTCTTTGCTGGTTGCCGACGACGGATCACCCATTGTCTGGGCCACTCGCCATTTCGACGCCAACGGTAAGCGGCGCATTTTCGGCAGTCTGCTCCACGGAACCATGGCTTCCGCACTGTCCAGTTCATTTGGCTTGCAAAAAGCCGCACCTGACCGCCAGGTCATCGCCTGTTGCGGCGATGGCGGCCTCACCATGCTCTTTGGTGAACTGATCACGACCATTCAAGAGAACATACCGGTCAAGATCATCGTGTTTGACAACGGCAAGCTGGGCTTTGTGGAAATCGAGCAGAAGGCCGAAGGTATCCTGGACACCTTCACCAAGCTCAAGAACCCGGACTTCGGCAAGGTGGCGGAGGCCATCGGGCTGTGGGGGAAAACGGTCAATAAAGCTGCCGATCTCGATGGCGCGATCCAAGAGTTGCTGGCCCAGCCGGGTCCGGGTTTGCTCAACGTCATCGTCAATCAGTTGGAGCTGGTGAAGCCACCCATGATTGAGTTGAAGCCGGTGGTAGGGATGGCTTTGTATTCCGCGCGCGCCATTCTGCACGGACGTGGCGCAGATGTGCTGGAAATGATCCGCGAAAATATTTGAGGTTTCTGGGACGCACGCAGCCTCGTTCACAGGCCTTTCCGGGACCACCCTTCGGGGTGGCCTTTTCTCGCGGTGTTCCAGCGATTTAGGCAGCCACCTGCGCAAACCGTTGTGAAGCGGGCAGTACTGGGCCATCGACAGGTTGCCGTCGGAGACGCCCAGTTGCCTCATCACCGTGGTCGACAAACGACCTTGGCCAGCCCGACTCGCACAGAGGTTTGTCGGATGCACATCTTTCATAGGCAACCATTCCATTTGGCAACACGCACGGCGACGCTGGTAGTCGCCGGTGCGTTGCTCTGCGCATGCAGCCAATCGCCTTCGCGAAACATCTTGGGGTCTTACTTTCCGACATGGATGCTTTGCGCTTTGGTCGGCATCGTTGGCACCTTTGTCTTGCGCGCTGTGTTGGCCAAGGCCGATATCGACAAAGATCTTCCTGTTCCCGTGCTCGTTTATCTAAGTGTCTGGATCGCCATCACCCTGGCGGTCTGGCTGTTCTGGTTGGGCTGAGGAGAGACGCACATGTCTACAAAGCGTCTTGCCGCACGCGTGATCGCCTTCCTTTCCTTCGCTCTTGCGCTGGTACTCATCGTTGTATGTGTGATTGTCGTGGACCGGCGGCCACGCACGCACGACGGCTATGTCTACGCCTATAGCGCCTTGCTCACGCCGGAGGTAAGCGGTCGCATCGTGGCGATCCAAATCCGCAATGATCAAGTGGTTCATAAGGGCGATGTGCTTTTGCGCATCGATCCCGAGCCCTTTCAATACAAGTTGGAACAGGCAAAAGCACAAGTGGCCGCACTGAAGGCGCAGATCGACCTTACCGGCCGACAAGTGACTTCCCAAGGCTCCGGCGCCGAGGCTGCCGCGCGGCAGGTGGATCGTGCACGCCAGCAAGTCTCTCTTGCGCAGGACACGCGAAAGCGCCTGGAGCCATTGGCGGCCCGGGGCTTCGCCACCGCACAGCAGCTCGATCAGGCGCAGACCGATGAGCGCAGCGCGGAAGCACAACTGGCCTCTTCCATCCAACAAGCATCGCAAGCCAAGGAAGCCATCGGCGATGTGGAAAGCCTGAAAGCGCAGTTGCTGGGAGCCATGGCGGCACAGCAGCTGGCCGAGCGTGACCTGAGAGAAACGACGATCAACGCCCCCTTCAATGGGCGCGTCGTTGGTTTCAACCTGGCGCAGGGATCCTTCGCCACGGCGGGGCACCCGCTGCTGACCGTGATCGATGACGACAATTGGTACGCCATCGCCAACTTCCGCGAAACAGACCTTGCGCATCTACACGCGGGGGACGTGGCCACGGTATGGGTTATGGGCCATGACGACCAACCGCTTGCCGGCTCGGTCGAAAGCCTGGGCCCTGGCGTGCAACCCACCGGTTCCGTGGGACCGGGTTTGCCGCAAGTAGACCGTAATCTCAACTGGGTGGTGGTGGCGCAGCGTTTTCCCGTCTGGATCCATTTGCGACGCAGCGACGCGTCTTTCCTGCGCATTGGCGCAACGGCTTCGGTGCGGGTGACACATGATCACGCAGGCTGAAACCGCGACAGATCGAATCTCGTCATTCGTAGGCCGGGAGCTGGCGCTCACGCCCGAGCGCCGACGTTCGATCGCACGCATCTCGCTTGGTTGTGCGGTCATGGTTGCCGTCACCATGACATTCAAAGTTCCGCTACCTGCGTACGCCGCCTATCTTGTCTTTATCGCTAGCCAGGAAGACGCGGCGTCCACCCTGAAGACCTCACTGGGCGGCGTCGTCGCGGCCACCATCGCGGTAGCGATTTCGCTGCTGTTCTACATCTTCGATGCCGGGGAGCCAGCACTGCGCATCCCGCTGCTCGCACTCAGCACCTTCGCCGGTGCTTTCTTTACCCGCACCAGCTCGTTGGGGCCGATTGCGTTTTTGTCCGGCTACATACTGGTGCTGACGCAAACGCTGGCGGACGAAATCCCCTTCACCGATCCGCTGACTCATCAACTACTTTGGCTGTGGGTCGTGGTGGCGGCACCGATCGCGGTCACGGCCACCATGCATCTGTTGTTTGGCGAAAGCCCCGTGGCCTTGTCACAGCAACGCGCCGCCAATCTGTTCGAACGCCTGGCTCGCCATGTCGAAGATCCTTGCTCCGAGCCGGCGAACAGGCTGCGCGATGAACTGATCGCGCTGAGCCAACTCAAGAACAAGGCGCTTCAGTGGGACAAGCAGCTAAAGGTGTTTGCCCAGGAGGACGACACCCTGATTGCCTTGCTGCTTGAGACCCTGGCGATTTCCTCGCATCTATCAGACGAGGACCCGGACACCCGGCGCAACGCATCCGCAGCCATACGTGCCGCCGGAAGTGCATTCGTCTGGAGACGCCATTCGCATGCCGAACCCGAGCATCCTTCCTCGCTTGATCCCGTGAAGCCTTCGACGCAGGCGACTGGGCGCTCACTGCAATGTGCCGTTCGTGAGCTTCTTGACTGCGCCCGGGGTGGGGCTGCTGTCGTTGCCCGAGTCGAGCCGGCTTCGCCAGGCACGCATCGCTTCCTGGTGCCCGACGCTCTTCTGAACCGTGGACACGCGCGCTTCGCCATCAAGGTCATGCTGGCGGTGCTCGGCTCGTATGCAACTTATACGCTGCTTGACTGGCCAGGCATCCGCACGGCCGTCACCACGTGCTTCTTCGTGTCGCTGTCGACGTTCGGCGAGAGCATGCACAAGTTCACGCTACGTGCCTCCGGCGCCCTCATCGGTGGTCTGATGGCCGGTCTGTGCATCGTCTTCGTCATGCCGCTGCTAACGGATATCGGGCAACTCTGCCTGTTGATCGCTGCGGTATCGGCTTTCGCCGCCTGGATATCCACGGGAAGTCAAGCGATCAGCTATGCCGGCATGCAACTGGCCTTCGCCTTCTTCTTGGGCGTACTGCAAGACTACGGACCGAACACGGATCTCACGGTTTTGCGCGATCGCATCGTCGGCATCCTGATAGGCAACCTATGGGTGACGCTGGTCTTCGCATCCCTATGGCCGGTAAGTGCTGCCCAACAGGCGCGTGCCTTGCGTGCAGCTGCCTTGAAAAAGATCAGTGCCATGCTGCGGAGTTCGCATGGAAGATCGTACCAAGACTTTTTTCTGATCCAGCAGGACTTGTCGCGCGCCGACACGATGCAGGCACGCGCCGCCTTCGAATGGCGAAATATCAGCAAAAACAAGCAAGAACCGTCACTCGACGCCGTCGAGCGCATCGCGACGCATGCGCTCATCCTTCTGCGTGTGCGTGACGCAGAATCGCATGGCACTGCGATGACAGAGGCGAATGCTCAGCTCGCTTTACAGATCGATGCGCTGCTCGATGCCGGCCAAGCCCCGCCAAGAATGTCAGACCTGCCAGAAACGACATCTTCATTGCTACATCAAGCACGCGCTCAACTTGAAGAGGATCTTGGCCATGTCACCCGTTTCCGCTGACCACCGGACGCTTCGGTGCCGGATGCTGGCTGTTGCTCTGGTGCTCTATGGTGGAGCGGGGCAGGTCTATGCACAACTTGGCGACGCGCGTTCAGCCGTATCCACGACGAAGCTCATCGGGGAGCACAAGGTTTACTCACTGCAAGATCTGATTGGCGTGGCGCTGGAGAGCAATCCATCGTATCTGGAGGCGGAGCAGCAGGCACTTCACGCTCATCTCGAAACATCTCTGGTGAGGGCTCAGTACGCCCCGCAAGTCAACATCAAAGCCCTGGCTGGCAACGAGCACACGCCTCTACCGATTACGCGCAACGTCTCGCCTCGTGGCTACATCGTATCGACTTCTCGCGAGATTATTCCTTCTCTTCAATTGAAGTGGCTGCTATTTGATTTTGGACGCAAGAAGGGCCAGGTGGAGGAAGCCACGCAGCTGGCTCTGGCCGCTGAGTCTGGCCTATTGGGAGCGCAAGAGAAGCTCGTGTTTGAGGTTTCACGCGCCTACTTCGACGTGACGTCTGCACAGGGAAAGGTGCGTGCGGCAGAGAAGGGCTTGCATGCGGCGCAGCTCATGGAAGAAGCCGTCAACGATCAGAAGCAGCATGGACGCGCCACGGTAGTTCAGGTGGCGGAAGCCCATAGGCAGACGGCGGCTGCGCAAGTTACCCTCACGAGAGCCTCAGGCGCTGCGCAGACAGCATTTGCGATGCTAGTGGCCACGGTGGGGCTGCCTGCGGAATCGCAGTTTCAACTGTCGTCACCTTCAGGCGTAGGCCTGGACGCTGTCCAGAAACCCACTCTTGCGGCGCTGATCGATACCGCCATGGGCAATCGACCGGACATTCTCGCCGCGCAAAGCAAGGTGGCAGCTGCAGCCGCAAAGGTTGCGGCCACCAAGGCCGACTACCACCCTACCATCAGCATCGAAGCCCAGGTCTACCAGAATATCGGCAAGACCAGCAGCGACAACAGCCCGTTCTCCAGTATCAATCTCACCGGCAACAGTATCTTCGTAGCGTTCGAGCTCCCGCTATTTGACGGTGGAGCGCGCGCAACCAAGGTATCTCTAGCCAGTTCGGAGAGAGCACAAGCGGAAGACGCATTGGCCGAGACCAAAAATCTCGCCGTCCAGCAAGTCGTGCAAAGCTACAACGACCTGAAGACCAGTGTGGACAACCGCAGGCAGGCAGTCGATTACACCCAGGCGGCCGAGATCGCGTATCAAGCTTCTCTTGACTCGTACAGGCACGGCATGGCCAGCGTCACCGATCTAACCAATGACGAGGCTGCGTTCGCTCAGGCCGAAGCCAGCCAGGAAGATGCCAATGCAGATGTCATGATTGCGCAAGCCGCGTTAGCGCTGGCAACCGGTCAGCGTACCGCGGGGCCTTAGCCTCGTCGCCCCTCGCGCCCATTCGCGAGCTTTATGGCTTGATCCCACCGTCGTGCGGACCTTACGGGGCCATCTGCAGAAGTCGAATGGCGAAGACGCTTTGGCGGGCGTTTCGATGCCTCGAGGAATGGGACTTCAAGATGCTGCGCTGCTCCAACGGGGGCCTCGAACCAGCGTAGGCGTCTACAACGGGTTAGCCTTGCATGCCACATAGCTTCATGATCAGGCGCAGCAGTGACGCCGCGACGGCCAAGGAGCAGGCGCTTGCTAGCCATATGGCGATAAGCCATCCGAAACGCCGAGTCCATAGGCTGACCGGCTTTGCTGCGCCGATCATCAGTGGTAGCCCTCGGTCGTTCCGATCTTGCCGCGAAACACAAAGTAGGACCAGGCGCTGTAGGCAAGGATAAACGGAATGATCAGCAGGGCGCCTACAAGGGCGAAGCCCATGCTCTGCTCCGGCCCCGCTGCATCGCGAAACGAGATGGATGGCGGGACGATATGGGGCCATATGCTGATGATCAGCCCCGTATAACCCAGGAACAGAAGAAACAGCGTCAAGACAAACGGCTTTGCCTGACCGTCGCGTCGCAACGACCTCACGACGGCCCATGATGTAAAGAGAACCAAGATCGGCACGGGACAGAAGAACGCGATATTCGGCAACACGAACCATCGCTGTGCAATACCTGGGTGAGCCAGCGGCGTCCACACGCTCACTATCGCTATGGCAACCAACAAGATCATGAGCAACAGCTGTGCCGCCCTGCGCATGAGACCTTGGATGAGGCCATCTGTCTTCATGACTAGCCACGTCGCGCCCAGGAGGCCATAAGCGACAACGAGACAGAGGCCAGTGAATACACTGAAGGGCGACAGAAAATCGAGCGCGCCTCCGGTGAAGACCAGGTTGTCCACGCTAAAGCCGTTGATGATGGCACCCAAAGCGACACCCTGCGAGAGGGTGGCGATGAATGATCCCCACGTGAAGGCTTTATCCCAGAATGGCTTGTGCGCTTCGTCTGCCTTGAAACGAAATTCGAAAGCGACGCCGCGCAAGATCAGCCCGATCAACATGAAGATGAGCGGAAAATACAGCGCGCTAAGCAAAATGGAGTAGGCCGTAGGAAACGCTGCGAGCAGTCCCGCTCCCCCCAGGACAAGCCACGTTTCATTGCCGTCCCACACGGGCGCCACCGTGTTAACCATCCGGTCGCGGTCCTCCCGATGGCGTATCAGCGGCAGAAGCATGCCGATACCCAGATCGAAGCCGTCCATGATGACGTACATCATCAACCCGAAGCCGATGATGACCATCCAGATAAGTGGCAGATCAATGCCCATCAGTTCCCCCTAGCCAGTTCATTTGGTGATCGCAGGATCGATGTTGTCCGGCGCTGCGGAGAGCGGTCGCGCCGGACGCCTGACCTGGTTTTGCTCCAGTCGGTGCGCGCCGCGGACGCCGTGCGGCCCCTTGGCTACAAGCTTCAACATGTAGCTCACGCCGGTGCCGAACACGAAGACGTACACGACCACGAAGATGGCCAGCGTGGTGGATACGGCGGCGGCCGAATGGTTCGAAACCGCGTTTTCCGTTCGGAGCAGCCCATAAACCACCCACGGCTGGCGGCCAATTTCAGTGGTCATCCAACCGGCCAAAAGGGCGATCAAGCCGCTGGGGCCCATGAGCGTTGCAAATCGTAGGAAGAGGTGCGAGCTATAGAGGCGTTTGCGTACGCGCAGCACGGCACCCCACAGACCGAGCAGCAGCATCAAGAAACCGAGCCCCGCCATCAGGCGGAAGGTCCAGAACACGATGCTCGAATTGGGTCGATCGGCCTTGGGAAAGGACTTCAATGGCGGGATTTGCCCATGAAGACTATGCGTAAGCAAGATGCTGCCCAGGCGCGGCACTTCCACAGCAGCATGGGTTACTTCGGCTTCCATGTCGGGGAAGCCAACCAGGACCAGCGGGCTGCTATCTCCCGTGTTTTCCCAGTGCCCTTCGATGGCAGCAATTTTCGCGGGTTGGTATTTGAGCGTGTTCAGGCCATGCGCGTCACCCAGAAGAATTTGGATGGGCGCAACAATGACGATCATCCACATGGCCATGGACAGCATCGTGCGCACCGCCTCGTTGCTGTGTCCCTTCAGGAGATGCCACGCGCCTGAGGCGCCGACGAATAGCGCGGTCGATAGATATGCCGCCACCGTCATATGAGCCAAGCGGAACGGGAAGGAGGGGTTGAAAATCACCTTCAGCCAGTCGACCGGGA
>Ga0209566_100968_pt1 | contig 12718 bp, 17 predicted proteins | sample Araplavi_mTSA_r2_2_FD_184287 | JGI IMG/M metagenome (GOLD analysis project Ga0209566, IMG submission 184287) | Arabidopsis root microbial communities from North Carolina, USA - plate scrape CL_Cvi_mTSA_r2 (SPAdes) (version 2) | ecosystem: Host-associated > Plants > Roots > Endosphere | place...
TGCGCCTCGACCGCAAGCTGCGGCAGATGCGGATGGGTCATCGTGTGGGGCTGCACATCCCACCCGTTCTCCCGCATCTGGCGGATCTGCGACCAGCTCAAATACGGGCCTTGCCCGACCATCCCGGGCAAGATAAACACCGTCGCCGGGAACCGGTGCGACTGCAGCACAGGCATCGCCAGCTCATAATTGCTGGCGTACCCGTCGTCGAAGGTCAGCAGCACCGGCTTGTCCGGGGCGATCTTCTTCTTCTCCAGGATGAGCGCAAACTCGTCCAGCGTCAGCGGGGTGTAGTGGTGCTTCGCCAAATACTCCATTTGGCGGGCAAAGTGCTCGGGGCGAAGCATATAGATGTTGCCTGGCGCTGCGCCGATGCTGTGATAGTTCAGCACGGGGATGGCAACGACCTTCTTCGCCTTATCGGCCCCGATGAGCGGCGCGGCGAGCATCAGGATGGTTAGGATGGCAGCGAGGGGGCGCCATGATTTCATAATAGCCCTCCGTTCAACATCGACTCCGGTAACGGAGTACGTAATCTCCCTCAGGCTAACCAACTTTCTGCCTAAATATGTGAAAGAGGGTAGAGCGCCTGCCACCAAGCGCCTCTACCCCCTGTAATTAATTGCTTTTACGTTTATGATAACCGTGCTCTTCGTACGGTTGCAGCTTCTCGATCCATTTCGCCTCAAGCTTCTTCAGTTCATCCTTCACATCGAAGAACGGCTCATCCTTCACTTCAAACGTTTCTAAAAATTCAAAAGCGAACGCATCCGCCCCGTATTGCTTACATTCCTCCTGCAGTTGGCGATTCAGATGCGAGCCCATGCCAAGCAGCCCTTGCCGACCGTTAATCGACTTCACGTTGCGCAGCGTATCGATAAAAATTTTGCCGTTCACCTTGTTGCGAATCTGATAAACGCCCGCTTCGGTTTTGAGCTCTTTATACATTTGCTGCAGTTCTTTTCTACGGTTCATCTCTGTAGTCTCCTTCTTGTTCATGATGTCAACCTTTCCGCCAATACTGGCTGCCGTCGTCCTTGCGGTCCAAAAAGCCATATTCGATTAAATATCTGCGCAGCAGCACATGATCATGATAAATGGGCTTTAAAATCTCATTGACTTCCTTTTCATAATACGTTCGCTCGGCATCAAACTGCTTCACGATTTCTTTCAGCACAATCAGCTTGTGCTTCTCCTGTTTACCAAATGCTTTCAGTCCGCCGCTCACGCCATCCGGAAAGTACTTGTTGACGATTTTATCGTACTCATCTTGCGTCACATTGTAGCGTTCGTCGACCATCGTTGCGGTTTTATGGAAATCCACAAATGCCGGTGCGTGCTGATCTTTTTCTTTCAGAAGCTCCATCAAGGTTAAAAATACTTTCGATTGCCGCTCCTTCTCTTTCAGGCCAAAGCGGTGATTGCGAATCGTGGAGGCGCTCCCGATCCCCATTGCTTGCTGCACCTCGCTGTCGCTTTTCCCATCGTAAAAGAGCTGGATTAAATTATTTTGATGATCCGTGAGACCCGTCAGCTTCTTATCCAATCCAATCAAATATTGAAAAACGGAGCCGTGCGCCTGCTGGATATGGATCTTCATAAACCGCTCCGCTTCGTAAAAAGCGCCTGCGTGCGAGTAGACAATCCCTTTTTCCGTTTGGCTGCCGCATAAAAGGCAAGTAAACCGATCGTCTTCCTGCATATATCCACGCTTCATTTCTTCAACCGATGCATTCCAAAACCATTCATCTATGCTCATATCACAAACACACCTTTTTATCGTTTGTCTTACAGTAGACATATTAATATATTGTCTATCTTTTTGTCAATTATCAATCCGCATAAATAACAAAAAGAGCTAAGCGGCTTATACGCGCTTAACTCTTATTTTTTATGATTTAGCCGCGGGCATTCCGCATAGCGTAAAGCACTTTAGGGCCGTTCACTGCTTGTTCGGCATCAATAAAAGACTGGTAGGTTTCGGACTCCATCGGATAAATCGCGATCCGCCCGGCTTCATCATAGTGCACACCCCAGCCGTATTTTTTGGGCAGCATGGATACCCGCAAGCAGGGATGGTTTTTGGCAAAAAGAGCTGCGTAGATCTCGTCGCCCCGTGTCTCCACTTCGCTTTGCGGAATTTGCTTGTGCCGGATATGTACCGCATAGATAAGCTCATCTTGCGTATACGCATACGGTTCATTGATGAGCAGCTCATATTGAATCAAATGCGCCGGTTTGGACTCTTTTTTGGCCATAGGCACGACGCCATGTTCAACAGGACAATCCAGGGATACGCGTATGAATGTGTTCATATAGCTTCCCATTTTATTCCCCTCCTCCGACCGCGAGTTGACTGAGCTTGCACATCGTTTCCCAATTGCGGGTTGTTGCTTTCACACCCAGCTTTTTCTCTATAAACGTGTTGCTGAACTTGGACTTCCCGTAATTCATGGAGACGATATAAACTTGGCGATCCACCACGTAGAATTGGTCAACATCATTCTGAACCGACTGCAGCTTGGTTACCGCTTCCGGCGCAGGCTTATTCGCCAGCAAGGTGACATATAGCTTGGCCCCGCTGTCGCTGCTAGGCGGAAAAGGATTGGCAGCCAGGATGGCCTCCATTTCTGATGTTGCGCGAATCAGCACAGGGACATCATAACCGAACGTATGTTTGATCGCTTCCTCAATTTGCGTCTCTAATCCTGAAGGTTCAGACGGCTCCGACTCAAAGATGACATTCCCGCTCTGAATGTAGGTCGTCACTTGCTGCAACCCCATGGCTTCAAACATGCCGCGAAGCTGCTCCATTCGGATGCTTTTCTGACCGCTGACATTAATGCCGCGCAACATTGCGATATAGGTTGGCATGAGAGGCTCCCTCTCTTCCTCTTAAAACTTTTTTTCAAAACATAGACTACTCTCCGTGTGCACATATTCGCCGAATGGCTCGATCGGATAGTAGCCGTTCTTCGTATATAAAGCAATGGCTTCCGGTTGCGGAGCACCGGTTTCCAATCGAATGATGGAGCAGCCCAAGCCAACCGCTTGTTGCTCCAGGAAAGCGAGCAATTGACTGGCAATGCCCCGTTTACGATACGATTTGTCAACAAAAAACCGCTTCAGCTCCGTGCTGTCCGCATCGATGGGACGTAAAGCGCCGCAGCCAACAGGCGTTTCCCCTTCATAGACAACGGCGAAAGTAATCTGTTCCACAGACGGATCATTAAAATCGACGAAATGAATTTCTTCTATCGGATATCTTTCCATCAAATCCTGATCCAATTTGGCGATAAGCGCTAATAAATCCGCATTCGTATGATGTACGAGCTGAATGTTGAAACCCATGATCCAAGCAGCCTCCATTTTTCCCCAAAATGTTAAATCGTAATCGTTCTGATCCTCTCTGGTGCATCTTTCCGCTGTTTCGGATAGCCCAGCGAAGCGTTAATAAATCTGCAGCGGTGCTGCACGTAGTCCATTCTCTCATGGATATGACCGAAGCACCAAACTTTACCGGCCAGCTGATCGGCATAACCTGAGCCGTCAAAATAATAGAAGCTCGTCGTCAACTCCAGCTCCCTCCCCTTTGGCACCCGGCTCCAATCCGGTGAGATATGGGTCATGATGACATCCGAGCCGCCTATCACCTTATCCAGCTTTGCCTTCTCCAGCTGAAACATATCCAGCGTCATTCGAGGCTTGCCGCGCAGGCGGGCGTAGTCATTGGATACCCCAATCCATTGTTTGAAAATATGATCCTGCGTCGATTTGAGCACTTGAATGCCATATTGCAGGTCATACCACATGCCGCATCCGCCAAATACGATGCCGTCCAGCATCACCGTGTCACCATCCAAATAGTGCACGCCTGGGAGCCGGCCGGCAATCGTCTTCATATGATGGCTGCGGTCCATCGAATCCCGGCTTCCCTGTCGGGCGAGCGCCGCCTTGCCCAAATAATAATCGTGGTTGCCCATCACCAGGACGATATTGGCATAATACTTCTTCAGCTGCTTGAGGAAGAGGTAGTTTTGCTTATTGCTATGGCCTAAATCTCCGGCGATAAGGAGTGTGCCAGAGACAGCGTCCGGTAGCAGCTTGCGGATAAATCGCTTTAGCTTCCATTCCTGCCACCATAAGCTCGACGTCTCCGTTACCCAAAAATCGAGATGAATGTCCGAAATAAGATCAAATTGCCGCATAAATCCCTCGTTGTGATTGATATATAGTGAGTTTACACCAGAATGTTGCATTCATCCAACAACAATTTTCAAAGATTTCCATGAAAAGCTTGAAAGCCATAGTGACGTATACTATACTTTGGGCAAATACCTGCAAAAGGAGAATTGACCGATGGATGAATCTACCCAGTCTACATCTTCCCCATCTACATACGAGATTGCCCAAGTGTGTCTCATGGCCGGGAAAATCATGCTGGAGAACGGCGGCGAAACGTACCGTGTAGAGGACACAATGATCCGTATTGCAGGCGCTTTCGGCTTTGCCAACGCGCATAGCTTCGTCACTCCAACCGGTATCATCTTTTCTTTCGACGGTCCTGAGCAGATCACGCGGTTGATCCGGATCTCCGAACGGTCGACAGATCTTCACAAAGTAACGGAGGTTAACGCTATCTCGCGGCAAATCAGCCAAGGCCAGCTTTCGGTCGCAGAAGCTAGTCGCCTCCTGGAGCGCATCGATAAAGCAAGTCCGAGCTACCCGAACTGGTTCAAGATCTTATCAGCCGCCGTCGCAAGCGGTTGTTTTCTTATTATGTTTAATGGCGAGTGGCACGACTTTATTGCTGCCTTTGTAATCGGCGGCGCCGGACTTTCTTTTCTCATCTACTTCCATCGGGTGGTGCCGATTAAATTTTTCGCTGAATTTCTGGCCTCCCTGCTGATTGGCGCTATGGCGTTCCTGCTTCTTCGAATTGGCATCGGCCATGATCTGGACAAGATCATCATCGGTTCGGTCATGCCGCTCGTCCCGGGACTGTTAATAACCAATGCGGTCAGGGATTTAATGGCCGGTCACTTCGTTTCCGGTGTATCCAAAGGAGCGGAAGCTTTTTTTACCGCGTTTGCCATTGGGGCCGGCATTGCCTTCGTCCTGTCATTTTATAACGGAGAGGGGCTGACATAATGTTTGCACAGCTTGCGACCAGCTTCGTATCCACAGCCGCTTTTGCCATACTGTTTAACGTGCCGAAGCGGACGCTTTTGCAATGCGGGTTTGTCGGTATGGCGGGCTGGATGCTCTATTTACTGTTCTTGCAAATCCCGGTCAATCCGATTATGGCGACATTAATCGCTTCATTTATCGTGACGTTGACCAGCCAAATTTTCTCCAAAATCTATAAAACACCCGTCATCGTATTCAGCGTCTCCGGCATTATTCCGCTCGTTCCCGGGGGGTTGGCTTATGATGCAATGCGCAATGTCGTAGAAAACCAATATGACATTGCCGTCCAGCTCGCAACCAAAGCTTTTATGCTCTCCGGGGCGATCGCCATCGGGCTTGTTTTCTCAGAAGTGATCAACCATGTCATGCGCAAATCGAAGCCCCGTTAATCGGCCATCAGCTCTCGGAGAAACATCTGCTTGTTTTCCAAAAAACGGCGCGTAATTTGATAATGGTCTGTATCCTCATAGCGAATCTTGGACAACGGCTCAGCGGCAAAATGAAAAATATCGGCGTCCGGATAGCCGAGCAAAATCGGAGAGTGTGTGGCGATAATTAGCTGTGCACTCTTTTGCAATTCATGAATTAAGCTCAAAAAAGAGAGTTGCCTCGACGGTGACAGTGCGGCTTCAGGCTCATCGAGCAGATAGAGGCCGGGACGTCCGAAGCGGTTTTGGAACAGCGAAAAGAACGATTCACCATGCGACTGATGATGCAGCGATTTACCGCCGTAAGCGTCGTAAATTCCCAAATCCTCTTTGGCCAGCTCATCGATGTGGGAGGCGAATTGGAAGAAGGATTCGGCACGCAAAAAGAAACCGTTAGTCACTTTCGGCCTCCACGACAGGCGGATGAAATGGCCTAAATGCGATTCGGAGGCGTCCAGCTCATAACTGTTATTCCGCCCTCCCCCGCCGGTATGGAATCCGCACTGATACGCGATCGCTTCCAGTAAAGTCGATTTACCAGAACCATTTTCACCGACAAAAAAGGTCACTCGCTTCTCCAAGCGCAGCCTGTCCAAGTGCCGGATCGCCGGAATATGAAACGGGTACTTGCGCTCGTCGGGAATAAGCTCGGTTAATTTCGTAATTTCATGCAAAAACATCAGGATCACCTTGAATCTTTATATAGATTACGTTCCGTTTATAGGTAAAACCTATTAAGATCATTATTACTATATATTGGTACTCTGGGTTTTGTTCCGCTAAGATAAGAGCAAGACATAGGTTAGAATGGAGTGAAGGTAAATGAACGATTCCAAAAGAAGTCCGATCCAATCGCAGTTCGACGAAGTTGCCGCCATCTATGATGGCCAGCGAAAAAAGCTGATTCCTTGCTTTGATGATTTCTATCAGATTGCGGCTTCACTGGTACAAGCCGAACATAACGCGCCGCAAGTTCTCGATCTCGGAGCCGGTACGGGACTGTTCTCCCGTTATGTCCTGGAGCGCTATCCCGATGCCGCAATGACGCTTATCGATCTATCGGAAGCGATGCTGGACGTTGCGAAGCAGCGGTTTGGCGCTGATCATCCCAACATCTCATATGTTGCTGGAGATTACTTCCACTATGAATACCCTGTATCTTACGATTGTATCATATCCTCGCTGTCTATCCACCATTTGGAGGATCAGGAAAAAGCCGAACTCTACAAGCGCATCTACCAGCTGCTGAAGCCGGGCGGCATCTTCGTCAACGCCGATCAAGTGCTGGGCAGCACCACATATCTCGACCAGCTGTACCGCTCCGACTGGCAAGCCAAAATCGAAAGATCAGACTTGAGTCCTGAGGCGCTGCAAGCTGCTTATGAGCGTACCAAGCTGGATAAAATGGCGCCGCTCGATCAGCAGCTCAGCTGGCTGCGCGAAGCAGGCTTCTCCGACGCGGATTGCATTTACAAGTATTACAACTTTGTTGTAATGTACGGCAGGAAGCTTTAGAGGTAGCGGCCCCGCAAATATTGCGCCAATGCCTCTGCATCGTCTTCAATCGCCGCAGGGACCGGCGTCGAGATCATCTGCCGCATTCGTCCACCTTCATAGACACAATGATGATCAAAATTTCCTTCGTGTTGCAGCGAGTATGTCAAACACTGCGGTAAATTCGTTGCAACCCCCATATTATCCGGGTGATGGATCCATTCGCGCGACTTCCAGTCGAGGATGCCTTCATCCATGCGGATAGGCGTTGGGTAGGCATAATCGCTTCGCAGCTCTGCCACATACAGATACATGCCGCCGAAATCCGCACCATCCTCCGTCCACGTCACGAGTCCTTTAAAATGAAGTGCGTATCCTTCAATTCGTGTTTCCTCCTGAATTTCCCGCATCATGGCCGCTCTCGCCAGCTCGCCTGGCTCGACCTTCCCGCCGACGCCATTCCAACAGCCCATCCAGCTCGACTTCTCGCGGTTAAGCAGCAGAATCTCGTCGCCGCGGCGAATGAAGCAGAGATTGTATTTGATTATGTTCGGGTTCATTTGAATGCTCCTATCCTTTTCTATCTATATAAATAGTTTGACTTGGCCGCTCAGCGAAAGTTGCGCTGCCAAGGGCAAACGCAAAAAAGACAGCTCGATCAAGCTGTCATTCATTCCGCAGCTGCGCTTGCTGTTAGGCAAGGGCCAGCTCATATGGCAAGCAAAGCGGCGTACCCGTGCGCGGATCCTCGACGATGTCAGCCTCGATACCGAACACCTCGCGAAGAACCTCCGGCGTCACAACGTCGTTAGGCGAGCCTTCAGCGACCACCTTGCCGCTCTTGATCGCGACCACATGCTGCGCATAGCGCGTCGCATGGTTAAGATCATGGACGACCATTATGACCGTTCGTCCTTCCTGCTCCTTCAGCCGCTCCAGCAGCTTCAGCACTTCCAGCTGATGCGCCATGTCCAGGAACGTCGTCGGCTCATCCAGAAGCACAATGTCCGTCTGCTGCGCCAGCGCCATCGCGATCCACGCCCGCTGACGCTGTCCGCCGGACAATTGATCGACCGGACGATCCGCGAACGCGCTCATCCCCGTCACCTCAATGACGTTGGCGATGATCTTGCGATCCTCCTCCGTCAGGGAGCCGAACCCTTTCTGATGCGGATAGCGGCCGTATCCGACCAATTCAGCGACCGTCAATCCGTCCGGTGCGGTAGGGTTTTGCGGCAGGATCGCCAACTGCTTTGCGACCTCTTTCGTCGATTTCTTATGTATCGATTCGCCGTCCAGCAGCACACTGCCATGCTTAGGCTTCAGAATACGCGCCAATGTTTTCAAGATCGTCGACTTCCCGGAACCGTTCGCCCCGACCAAGGCCGTAATTTGTCCGTTGGGAATAGACACGTTCAAATCTTGAACAATCAAACGCTCCTCGTAAGCGATATCCAAATGCTGCGTAACCAAACGATCTTTCCCCAAAAAGCTCATCTCCCGCTCTATCTGATTTTAGTCTTTTATAATGAGAATCATTATTATTGAAATGATAATGATTCTCATTATAGAAGAGAAAGCGGCTAAAGTCAATGAACTTCTATTCCCGGAGAGCCTCTTTTAACTTCGTTGACATCGTTTCCATCGCTTGCGTCGCCGGACGTTTGACACTGCGCAGCTTGGCAATTTCCTGCTTTAACTTCAAATTTTCCTCTCTAAGCTTAACGACTTCCTGCTTCAGCTCTTCTGCTGACATCTGTTCTACCGACATTCTTGTTTCCTCATCTCTTATCTTAGGTGAAAACCCCCTTCGATCAGCCAGGTCCATCCTGCCGTCGAAAGGGGTTCAAGCTTCGCCGTTCAATTATTGTTAGGCAAGTTCAATCACATAAAGCCGGCCTGTCTCTTCCCAGACTTCGCCTGGAGCCAAGGACACCAGACCGATCTGATCGGCAGGCAGCTGTTTCACATTCGGCGCGTTGACCAAATTCATCTGCGGTTCCGGGCAGAAGAAGCCTTCTGTCGCTCCGTTATTCCAAATCATCCATTGCTTGTACGAAGTCCCGACATCATAAACCAGCTTCACACCGGCTTTGGCGTCCGTCAACTCCATGTAATTGCGGCCATTTTGCGGCGAAGTGGTGTAGTGATTGTCCATCGAAGCAAAGAACGGAGACAAACCGCCCGTTTTCATCTTCTCTTCATCCGCCGTCAGCGGCTGGAATTCAGCTGTTGGCAGCATTCTTTCGTTCAACTGCCAGCGATTGCCGATCGTCATTTTGAACGTATAATCCGCTGCGCTGCTGTTTGGCGCGAATGGCGCGTTGATCGCCGTATGGAACGCCAGCAGACAAGGCATCGCATCTTTGCCTTCATTATGTACGCTGATTTGCTGATGCAAACCCTGGGCGTTCAACGTGTATGTCAAACGGATCGTGAACTCGTGCGGCAAGTACGTGTAGACAGCATGCCCTTCTCTTACTTGCAGCGCCAGCGTGACACGGCTTTCTGTTTCATCGGCAGAAGCCTTCTCCACCGCCCAAGGAATGTCATGGACGAAGCCGTGCAAGTGGTTGCCGGTTCTCGCCTCGTTCACCGGGAATTCGTAAACTTTGCCGTTCCAAGGAAATTTGCCATCCTCATAACGGTTAGGCGGAAATAAAACGGGTATCCCGTGAATGATCGGTCTCGCTTTAAAAGATTCCATTTCCTCCAATGTCGGCTCATGCAAAAAACGGTAACCGCTTTCTACATCCCGAAATGCGATCAGATTCGCACCGATCTCCGGTAATACTGCTGCTTCATAACGGCCCGCTTGGAGCCAAACCGCCTGCTCTCCTTGATATGTGCCTGCAAATGCTTTCGCTGTCATATGTCTAGTTCTCCTCCCGCTTCTGTGCCAATAATTGGACAAGTCATTAAACTAACTTTAATTCATTTTGCAGATTGAAGTCAATGGAAGAAAGGAACTCATCAAATGGATAAAAGAGACCTGTGCCCCTCATGGACACATGGTCTCTCCTTCAACGGCTGGTTATGGCAACAGCGCTTGGGTGTAGCCGTTTTTGTTGATTCGCTCCGCTGCACTATCTTGCGTGAATGGGGGACTTAACGTTGTTTTTCAAAGCTAACTGCTGCTGATCGCCTCGTTGCGGAGGGTTAAGATCGAAAAACAACGTTAAAACTGCGTCCACCGCACTATGTGGCGGGAATCGCCTGTTGTAGCCTTGGTGTGGATCGCCAGTGTTACCCGTTGCCGTGGTCGACTGCCCCCGCTGTCCCGAACTCAATGCTAGCTGCTGCTGCTCACCCATATTCGTAAGTCGAAGTGTTACACCAAGTAGCTACTTTCTATGGAATGGCGGGCGTTTGCCATCCGTTCTACTCATTCGTTCGGGGATTAGGCGCAATAACGGAACCACACTTCCGTTATCCCCCCAGTCGCAGCGGGGAAAGTAACGAATTGCGGAACTACATTTCCGCTATCCTCACTCGAACCTATTGAATTCAGCGTGAAAATGAGGAATAACGGAACTACCGTTCCGCTATCCTCCTCCCATTTGCCTGCTAAAAACGAATAGCGGAAATCCCCTTCCGCTATTCGCACCATGTCCGAGGCAGCGCTAGACAGAATCGTCGACCGCCTTACAGAACTGGAATCGTCATCGAGCCACGTGGCAAAAATCGCCAAGTTAACGTTGATTTTTCGAAGCTTGCTGCTGCTCACCCATGTTACACCAAGCAGCTAGTTTCAACATGGTGGGTGGGCGTCTGCCATCCTTTTTGTCCAGTGGATCGGGGATTAGGCGCAATAGCGGAGCTACCGCTCCGCTATCCTCTTCGCGCCTCCCACAACGAGCGCTATATTTCGCTGACTGCAACAATCAGCGTCTCCAAGCCGCATCACTCCAGCGAAGCTCGCTGCGCAGTTGGAGTGTGGAGGTTTGGTTATTGATCAGAACGCACTCAATACCGGCAAGTTCAGCCCAATCCACCAATTGCTCGGCGGTAACGCGGTAAGAGAACACCGTGTGATGCGCGTCTGATTCAGTTCCGTAGTCGACGCCGATCGCATAGGATTTGCGCATGGGGAAGCCTCCTTGTACGTACAAGGAGGCGCAATATTTTTTAGCGGAGCAATAAGCTTGCAGTAGATTCCCGAATCACTAAATCGGGCTTGTATCGTTTCCCGGCATCGGGACTGTTTTCGTTTGGATTTTCGATCATTAGCATTAACAGCTCAGCTGCGTCAGCGCCCAACTCCGCTTTGGGATGGGCCAAAGTCGTCAATTTCACTTCTGTCGCAGTCGCCAGTGGCGAGTCGTCAAAACCGACGATCGAAATATCGTGCGGCACTTGCAGCCCGACGGTGCGGATGGCCTCCAGCAAGTGCACGGCAAGCTCATCGTTATAGCAGACAATTGCCGTCGGACGCTGTTCAGCATCAGTCAACATTGCCAGCGCGCGTTCGTACGGCTTCGTCATTTTCTCCTCGGTTGTGTAATCGATCACGCAATCCGGTGACAAAGGAATTTGCTCATGCCGGTGTGCCCGAATGAACCCTTTGAGCCTGTTCACTCCTTGCAAATCATCGGTTTTGAAAAATCCGGCAATCCGCCGATGCCCAAGCTCTATAAGATGCTGCGCCGCCAAAAATCCGCCCTCCTCATCGTCAACGATTAACGAAGGACAGTTCATTTCCGGATAACGTGCGTTGATCATCAAATAAGGAATATTGTGATAATCGAGCGATAAAAAATAATTGAGATTCGGATTCCCTTCCGCACTTTTCGTCGGCTCTATAATTAACCCGCTTAACGGCTGACTCATCAGCATATGCAGGCTTTCCTTCTCTTTTTCCTTGTCGTTGTCCGTGCTGGACAATAACAGCCTGTAGCCTTTATTCCTTAAGGCGGCTTCAGCCCCGCGAACAATATGCGGGAATATATAGTCGGAAATATAAGTGGTCACGATCCCGATCGTCTGGATGTCGCGTCCTTTTTGCATTTGCGGTGTGGAGACAAAAGTCCCTTTCCCTTGAACCCGGTATAGCCAGCCTTCCTGCTCCAGCTCCCCGAACGTTTGGCGCACGGTCTGCCGGCTCAATTGAAATTGCTCGGCAATTTCGTTTTCTGAAGGCATCTGCTCGTCCGGCTTTATAGTCCCGGCATGGAGCCATGCCAAAATTTCCTGTTTTAACTGCAAATACTTGGGCAACTGCTTTTCTTTCATGCTTCACCTCAGGTGTTTCTTTCATTCTTGGTCGTATTATAGCATTGCTCGAACTTGTATGTACATATGAGCAGATTCCACTTCGGGATACGTCAACTTGCACATTGATATAAAAAAGGAAAAACCCGTGCTTACACGGGTTTTCCAGCGTACGCGAAGCAAAGCGTGCCAGGGTCTTTCGTCTAAGGCTGCACCTGCTTTTTCCGCGCAATGATCGATTGGTAGTGCAGCTTCATGCCATCTCCCATCGGTACAATCGCAAAGTGTTCGATATCGAACACTTCTGACACCAAACGCTGGATATGCGCATCCTCGTAAAAAGCAAAGAACCGCTGCGGCTTGTAGTTGTCTTCCTCCCAGATCCCTTCGCTTGC
>Ga0209566_100969_pt1 | contig 12704 bp, 6 predicted proteins | sample Araplavi_mTSA_r2_2_FD_184287 | JGI IMG/M metagenome (GOLD analysis project Ga0209566, IMG submission 184287) | Arabidopsis root microbial communities from North Carolina, USA - plate scrape CL_Cvi_mTSA_r2 (SPAdes) (version 2) | ecosystem: Host-associated > Plants > Roots > Endosphere | place: USA...
ACTTAAACCGTTTCGGCTACGCGCAAGAGCTGCTGCGCAGTATGGGTGGATTTTCCAATTTTGCGATTTCATTCTCGATCATTTCGATTCTGACAGGCGCTGTATCGCTCTACGGACATGGGCTGACGTATGGCGGTCCGGGCATGATGGGGTTCGGCTGGCCGATCGTCGCCTTGTTCGTCATGTTTATTGCCGCAGCTATGGCGGAGCTGGCTTCGGCCATCCCGACGGCCGGTGCGCTGTATCACTGGGCGGCGATTTTGAAAAACAAACGCTGGGGCTGGTACACCGCCTGGATTAACCTGATCGGGCAGATCGGCATCGTCGCCGGGATTGACTATTCGGTGGCGCTGTTCGCCGATCCGCTGCTGGCCAGCGTGTTCGGCTATGAATCCAGCAACACGACGGTGCTCATCGCCTTCGCCGTGATTCTGTTGACACACGGGATTCTGAACCATATCGGCATTCGCATTGTGGCGAAGCTGAACGATTTTTCCGCCTGGTACCATATCGCGATTGTTGCGGTGCTCGTCGTGTCTTTAGCGTTTTTTACAAAAGGCGGGCTGAACAACGTGGACTATTTGTTCAAAGTCGGTCAAACCTTCTCCGACAAGCCTTACTTGATGGCTTTCCTCATCGGGCTGCTCCAGGCCCAGTGGACATTCACCGGCTATGACGCCTCGGCGCACACGATTGAAGAAACCGTCAATCCGCGGGTTCGCGCGCCGTGGGGCATTTTTACCTCTGTGGCCTACTCCTTCGTCTTCGGCTTTATTATGCTGGCTTTCGTGACGCTGTCCATCAAGGACGCTGCGGCAGCGACCGGCTCGGACAATGCCTTCATTTACGTGATCAGCCAAGCTCTTGGGGGCACGTTCGGCTCAGTCATCCTCTGGCTGGTCACGGCGGCCATGTGGTTCTGCGGACTGTCCTCGATCACTTCGTTCTCGCGGATGATGTATGCTTTTTCACGAGACAAAGGGATGCCGTTCAGCAGCCAATGGGCGCAAATTTCCCGCAAATTCCGCACCCCGGCCAAAGCGATCTGGCTGGCTGTCATTCTCTCGTTCCTGCTTGCCTTTATTGACTATTTAATCAAAATGGCCAATCCCGACGCCGCATATACCACGATTGCCTTCCTTACGGCTGTAAGTGTAGTAGGGCTTTATGTCGCCTACGGCATTCCGATTCTCCTGAAGCTCATCGCCAAGTCAAAAGGCACGTTCCAAGCGAAGCATCTAGGACCGTGGAACCTCGGCAAATATAGTGATTTCATTTCGGTCGTTTCGTTGATCTGGATCGTGTTCATCTGCATCGTTATGGTAATTCCGCCTAATCAAATGGCCGGTTATGCGCTCGGCGGGATGCTCGTGCTGCTGATCATTATGGATTTGGCCTATTATCGCAAGCATTTCCCTGGGCCGCAGGCAGCGCTGAGCACCTCCATCGAGGAAATCAGACGCCGCGAGCGGGAGCTCGAGCTGGATTGATCACGAGGCGCTTGAAAAGTTCTTGGCGGGCGGTGGGTTCCCGGTCCAAGAACTTTTTTTGTTCGTTGGCGTACATATTCGTGGAGGTGGTTTCACATGATCAGGCTCATCCCATATAACGATCTAATACAGTTTAAAAAAGAAGTGATTCCGTTCCTCGAACAAGCAGAGGCGGAGAATAACTTGGTGCTTGGGGTCCTGCAAGCTTTAAACGAGGAAGCAAAAATTTACTTTATGGCTGCAGTTTATAAAGGGGATGCGATCGGGCTTGTCCTGCTGCAGACGCAGCCTCATCAAATTATTTTATCGCGATATGTGCAGTTGTCAGCTGTTGATGTTCGCTTGATTGGCGAAAGTTTGCATCGCACCTTGCCGGATATCCCCGGCTTTATTGGAGAGAAGCAGGCAACGAGCGAACTGGTTGCTGCGATCAGCGGTTTTCGCGGCACGCCGGCTACTCTTTTTATGAATCAAAGAATTTATAAATTGGAAGTTGTGAAGCGAAAGCCGCTAAGTGGCGGCGTCCTTCGGCGGATTGTGGCGGAGGATCAACCGACGATCCGGGAGTGGGTGTATCAGTTTTGCGTGGAAACCAATCAGTCCATGAGTGAGGAAGAAGCGGCGAAACGGGCGGTGTTATTGATTCAAAAAGGGCTGCTAGTAGGCTGGGAAGTGGATGGGAAGCTCGTTTCCATGGCCAATGGCACGCGCCCAACGCGGACAAATGTCACCATTAGCTATGTGTACACCCCGGTGAGCGAAAGAAAAAAGGGATACGCCGGAGATTGCGTTGCTGCGTTTACGCAGCTGATGCTGGATAACGGGTATCAATCGACGAGCTTGTACACGGATCTCAGCAACCGGACGTCCAACAAGATCTATATGGAGATCGGCTATGAGCCGGTGATGGATTCGGTTGTTATGCTATTTAATTGACAAGATACGGCGTGAACATTTCATGTAGAACTTGTTGCAACTTAATGAACATGGATGGGGAACAATACCGAGTGAATGGATGGCGACAAAAGGAGCAGGTTTATTTACTATGAGGATATAGCGTTCAGCGTTCCAATAAACCTAAAGGATCAGGTGATGAATCATGGGAACTCCCTTTGGCATATGGACATTCGTAATCGGTATTCATGTATTAATGCTTATTATGTTCGCAGCAGGATGGATATTTTGGAAGAAAAATAAGGATTTGTTTTAATAGCCCGCACAGTTGCGCAGGGCGCAAAAGCCGTAATAGCGGAAGGCCTCTTCCGCTCGCTATTTGATGTACGCCCCGCTGCACGGCAGCTTAGAGCGAGAAATAACGGAAGTCGAGTTCCGCTATTGCCTCTGCGCAGGGCGCAAAAGCCGTAATAGCGGAAGAACTCTTCCGCTATGTGCTGTAAGCCCCGCCGCGCGGCAGCTTAGAGCGAGGAATAACGGAAGTCGAGTTCCGCTATTGCCTCTGCGCAGGGCGCAAAAGCCGTAATAGCGGAAGGCCTCTTCCGCTATATGCTGTACGTCCCGCAGCGCGGCAGCTTAGAGCGAGGAATAACGGAAGTCGAGTTCCGCTATTGCCTCTGCGCAGGGCGCAAAAGCCTTAATAGCGGAAGGCCTCTTCCGCTATATGCTGTACGTCCCGCCGCGCGGCAGCTTAGAGCGAGGAATAACGGAAGTCGAGTTCCGCTATTGCCTTTGCGCAGAGCGCAAAAGCCGTAATAGCGGAAGGCCTCTTCCGCTATATGCTGTACGCCCCGCCGCGCGGCTGCACCTTGCGCACCAAGCTACATCAGCTCGCGCAGCGCTCCGGCAAATTTTGCGATCCCTGGGCCAATTTCCTCCGCTTTGGCTCGGGCATAGTTAAGGCGCACGTAACTGGCATCCGACCCGTACACGCTGCCCGGCACAAAAACCATGCCTCGCTTAATCGCTTCCTCCAACAGCTTGCCATCCTGGACATCCGGATGCAGCTTACACCATAGATGTAATCCACCCTTGGGTACCGCATATGTCATCAAACCCGGCAATTCCTTCTCGATCGCTTCAATCAGCAAGTCCCGTTTGAATTGCAGCTGCAAGCGCAAGCGCTCCAAATGCGGCTCGAAGTAGGCGGAATTGATAAATTCAGCAACGACTTGCTGCGGAATGACGCTAAGTCCAAAATCCATCTGCTGTCTGGCATCAGCCAGCCGCTCCACAATCGCATGCGGTGCAACCATCCAGCCGATGCGCATACCGGAAGCCGCGAACTTCGAAAACGATCCGATATAAATGACCGTACCGTTCGCATCGATCGACTTGAGCGCCGGAGGAACTGGGCAGTCATAGGCGGTTAAGCTGAAGGGATCATCTTCCACAATCGGCAGCCCTAGCTCACTGGCGGCATCGAGAAACGGCTTGCGCCGCTCCACGTTGAATACAATTCCCGTTGGGTTCTGGAAGTTGGGGTTTAGAAACAACATCTTGACACGGTGCTTTTTATATAAAGCTCGAATCGCCTCGGGATATAGATCGCGCTCTTCAATTGGAAGCCGGAAGAGCCGGAGCCCGGCGGACTGGAACATCGGCAATGAATAGCAGTACGAAGGGTCTTCGATAGCAACAGCATCTCCGGGTGACAAGAGACACTGCGTAATCAAAAATAACGATTGCTGTGACCCCGAAGTAATTAAGATCGAAGAGGACGTAGTCGGAATGCCACGATACTGATCGAGAAAGGTGACCAGAGCTTCTCTGAGCGGAATATACCCCTGCGGATTGTCATAGCCCAAATATGAGGTATATTGGTTCTCGCTCATCAATTTCGTAATTTCATGGATCGGCGCCATATCTCCAGCCAAATCCCCGCTCGCCATATCGATCAAAGCGGGCTCCTGATTAAGTGCTTCGCGGATTCTGCGCAGAAAAGCCGGATTCGGCAAAAAATTACCATTCTCTGCATAACGATTCCAATTTGGTGTATACTTTGGAGTAGTGCCCCATTTGGTCATGCTGACACGGGTGCCGCTGCCTGTCTGGCTCTCAATGATGCCAATGGATCTAAGCTCGGCAAAAGCTTGAACGACCGTGCTGCGGTTAACACCGAGCTGCTCGGCCAATTTTCGTTCTGATGGAAGCAAGCTGCCAGGTGGAAATTCGCTATAAGCAATTCGCTGCTGCAGATGGTCGGCAATTTGTTCATATAAAGGTTTTTTGCTTAGTCGATCGGGTTTCCACATAGTATCTCCGTTCTTCATTTCGTAGCATTCATGTTCATGTTCTTAATCATACCATTGATAATCTGCGGGATAGCCGCTTGTTTACAACTGAACGATGACAATTCCTTGAACATGAAGAACGAGATAAGTGGTTGGTATGCATTCTCCCAAAGTGGATGATGTGTTTTCAACCATTCCCATATATAATCGAATTCAAAGAAGTAGACAAATACTCTATGATTGGGGTCTTTCATATGAATCTTTACATTTATTATGCAGTATTTTCAATTATATTATTATTCGGACTTGTTGCCACGTTCATGATTGGATTTTCGCGTAAAAACCGTGAAGGCGACCAAACCTACTTTCAACAAACAGGTGTGAAATGGGTTCGTTTGACCGCGCTTTATGTCATTGCGATTGCAGCAGGATTGCTGGCGTTGGTCGCATTTATCCGAAATTTTGTAGGGTAAGTTCAAAAAATGGATTGCGGCGCGGCCTGTGTTCACACGTGTGAGCACAGGTTTTTTATTTGCCTATGCCTTCGGCGAATCGGCGACTTATCATGCAGCAACTTCTGGGAAGGAAAATTATTTCTCTTGGTAAGCCTATCGAAAAGGTGTATATTAGTACTTTATACTCAATAAATTGATGGATTAACTGAGTCTTTAGATATATATCTATTGTTCGATGAGGTGAAAAGTAAAGCATGATCGTCGTTACCGGATACGGAATTAAGGGACCTATGATCGATGATACCCAGCAATTTCAGCAAATTTTAGAGCACGGAGTTTCTACGCTAAACATTCGTCACGGCATCGGCCCGAACAAGACGGATATTGTCTGCGGACAAATCGAACATACGGCACATCGCATCGATGGGACAAACTACCGATCCTATCCCAAAGTTGCGCGCCTGTCGCTGCTGGCCGCAGTGGAAGCAGTCGAGATGGCCGGCCTCCGCGGGATGCTGCAATCAAGCCGTGTGGCTGTCATCATCGGAACTTCAACAGGCGGGTTGATAGATATTGAGAAAGGCGCTGCATTCAGTTCTACAGGCAATAGCACTCAATTTCCGCCTTTATCCGCTGGGCTTTCCAACTTTCACAGCGGCTCAGCGGCGATTACCGCACATTTTGGCCTTCACGGCTTGACGATGACGCTGACGAACGGATGTACGGCGAGTACCGATGCGATCGTGATGGGGAAGCTGCTGCTGGAAACGGGGCAAGCGGACATTTGCATTGTCGGTGGCGCTGAGGCGCCAATCACACCTTTTGCGATCTATAGCTTCTACAAAAGCAATGAGAAGGATGGAGAAGTGGAGGCGTACGGTCGCCCTTTTCAAGCGGATTGCGATGGATTCGTGTTTTCTGAGGGAGCCGCGGTATTGATTCTGGAGCGTGAAACGGATGCTTTGCAGCGCGAAACCGCCGTGCATGGCGTCGTAGCAAAGGGAAGCTCGAATAATGATGGTCTCTCCATCTATAAATCGGACCCATCTGGTACGTGGATGTCCGAAGCGATGCGTGAGCTTCTAGAAGGACATATGCCTACATACGTCAACAGTCAGGCACTCGGACTGGATGCGAATGATAACGTGGAACGCGAAGTACATCGGCAGTTGTTCGACGATTCCGTCCCAATCACATCAATCAAAGGCATGATCGGCCATCCGTTCGGTGCAGCCGGCGCCATGCAAGCCATATCGGCGCTGATCAGTATCGAGCACAATTTCATTCCGCCGACGATCCGCTCAACCGGACAAGGCTTTGAAGATTTGCCGATCGTGTTTGAAACGATGCATAAGGATGTCGACTCCGTAGCGATTACATCACATGGTTTTGGTGGCAATAATTCCTGTTTACTAATCTCTAAATATAGAAATTGAAGTGGTGATAACAATGACATTCCTAATTATGCTGATCATAGCATTCGCGCCGCTCGTATTTGGTATTGTTACGGCCGTGCTTTTTCAAAATATGAAATTGACATTATCCATCTGTATGGTGCTTGGCTGGATCAGTATATGGCAATTGGATGTAGCCGTCCTCTATGGGCAAAACATGTTGTCCACAACAACCATAGAATGGCTCTTCAGGCTGCTGCGGATCGGAACGATTATGGTCATCCCTTCTTTTTACGGCGTGACGTACTTCGTGTTTAAAAACTTGGCGTTGACTAAGCGCAGCCGCTGGATGCCTTTCGTTCTGAATCGGAAAGTGCTCATCATCTTGTATCTATGGAGCGCCTTCGTCTATTTAACCAATTGGACCCGTAAAGGGATTCAGAACATTCATCCGATTTTCAACGGAAAATCCATTGAATTTTATTACCCTGCCTACGGACCGTGGGCATGGATGTTCATGCTCCATCTTGGCTTCTATATCATCATCATCGCTTGCAGCTTCATGATTAGTGTAAAAGTGAAGGATCAGGTGACCCGTTCGTTCCTGCTGCAGTTCTTCGGTTCCACAACACTCCTATACCTCATTGCGATTTTGAATACGAATGAAGAGATGGCGCTATTTACGAGCGGAATTGCCTGCCTCGTCTTTTCGATTTGTATTTTTACCGCGTTTACGCACATGAATGCGAGGCTCATCAAAGCGATTAATTTGACGCTGAACGAACAAACAACGTTTTTACGCAAAATATTAGATGCCAATCCGAGCTCCATTTCTGTGAAAAATCGGAAGGGTGTGATCAAAGATCTGAATCAATCGATGGCATCCTTCTACGGGACAACGATTCAGAATGCGATTGGGAAGCGCGAAGTGGACATCACGACAGAAGCTTTCGCCAACATGCATTCGGCGGTGGAGGCAGAAGCGCTAAGTTCATTCAAAGATATATTTATTCCGGAGATTCAAATCGGACAAGATCACGAAGCGCGGTGGTACCAGACTTCCATCATTCCGCTTACGTTAGCTAATGAACCGCAGCTGCTCACGATTATGACGGACATTACCCAATTAAAGCGGGCAGGAGAGATGATCGAATATCAAGCACATCATGACTTGTTAACGATGCTCCCGAACCGGGCGTTATTTTGGAGACGACTGACAGAGGCGATTGAACAGGCGAAAATGAAGCAGCAGAACTTGGCTGTCATGTTTCTCGATCTGGATCGGTTCAAAAATATTAATGATACACTAGGCCATAATTTTGGCGATTTAACGCTGAAAGAAATCGGCAAGCGTCTTGCGGCATGCGTGCACAACCCTGACATGGTGGCGCGCTGGGGCGGAGATGAGTTCATACTGCTGCTGACAGAATTCGAACATCACAGCGAAGCGATCGGATTGGCCAAGCGTATTCTGGATGTGATCTCAGAGCCGCTATCGCTCGGCGGATATGAGATGTATGTGACCGGGAGTATTGGGATCAGCTTGCATCCGCTCGACGACACGCCGCCGGAAATTCTGATTCAGCATGCGGATATTGCGATGTACCGGGCTAAGGAGCTTGGCAAAAACAATTTTCAATTGTTTACGCCGGAATTGGAAGAAGCCGGAGCGGGGCTGCTTGAGCTGGAGAACAGCTTGCATAAAGCACTCGCGCGCGAGGAGTTTGAGCTTCAATATCAGCCGATCATCCATGCCGAGACAGGGATCATCAGCGGGATGGAAGCTTTGCTGCGGTGGCGGCATCCGGACAGAGGCCTCATCTCGCCGGAGAAATTCATCCCCATTGCGGAAGAAACCGGGCTGATTGTGCCGATCGGGGAGTGGGTGTTGCGTGAGGCCTGTGCGCAGACGAAAGCGTGGCAATTAGCGGGGCTGCCGACTTTAGCGGTTGCCGTCAATCTTTCGCCGCGCCAGATCAAGAAGCATAACTTTGTGGAAACCGTCACGCGCGTGCTTGACGAAACCGGTTTGGATGCCAAGTGCCTGTATCTGGAAATCACCGAAAATGTCGCGATAACCGGCGTAGATAACGTCGATAGCAAAATTAAAAGCTTATGCAGCATGGGGGTCCGCTTTTCGATTGATGATTTCGGCACCGGGTACTCCGCGATCAATTATTTAAAGAGATTTCCTGTCGATACGTTAAAAATAGACCGTTCATTCGTCGCGGATATCGAAGAAAGTCAAAATCACCGCGGTATTCTGAAAGGCATTATCGCCTTGGCGCAAAGTCTCAAAATTGACATTGTCGCTGAAGGCGTCGAAACAGATGACCAATGCAGCTTTCTGCGCGAACATGGCTGTACGAAGCTGCAGGGCTATCTATTCAGCAAACCGCTCAGCCGACAGCAATTCGAAGACTTATTGCGCGAAAATCCGCAATTTTGCTAAACGGGCAGTTTGCAGCGCCCCAATGCACCTGCAATTGGTCAAAACCGGACTACAGCGTTCCGCATGGCCGATCTGCGCTGTAGTCCGGAAATACCGAATTGCAGGCGCATCGCATAGCCGACATCACGCTGCAAGTCCGGCAAAATAAAACGAAAGCCGTTGATCCGATTCGGATCAACGGCTTTTTAATAGGGGACAATCATATGAATGTTCGTTCCTTGTCCGATTTCGGATTGAATGGAGAACTGTCCGCCGACGCCGCGTGCTCGTTCCTCCATATTAAATAACCCGATGCCGTCCATGTTATTGACTTTCGTAAAGCCCTTGCCGTGATCTTCAATGGTGACATGAATGCTGTGCTCAAGATCGCGGACTTCTACCCAGGCTTCACCAGTTTCAGCATATTTGCCGATATTCGTTAATGCCTCTTGAATGACGCGGTAAATCGTCGTTTCTTTGTTAGGCTCCAGCCGCTTGCGCAAATTCGTCTGAAAATGGACCTTGATCTGATAATGATCGGTGAAGTTCTCAATATAAGTGCGAATGGCAGGGACGACGCCTAGGTCATCCAATACAGATGGGCGAAGTTCCCAAGCTAAGCTGCGTACATCACCAATGATCGTGGACACGCTGGTCCGCAGATCCTGCAGCTCGCTAATCCCGGATATGCTAATAATCCGATCCATCTGCACGAGCAGGGAAAACAGGCTTTGTCCGATCCCGTCGTGCAGCTCCCTGGAAAATCTGCGCCGCTCCTCCTCTTGCACCTTCATGACATGCGTCATCATCTGCTGTAATTCTTCTTCGACTCGTTTTAATTCCGTGACTTCATTGCGGATGGAAAGATATTGATACGGGCTGCCGCTTTCGTCTAAAAAAGGCACAATGGTCGTATGAACCCAGTAATACGTATCATCCTTAGCTCTGTTCTTAATGTCGCCATGCCAGACTTGACCGGAAGAGATCGTTTGCCACAAGTTCCTCATGAAATCTTTGCTATGAAAGCCTGAATTGATAATCCGATGATCGTGGCCTATGAGCTCACCGCGATCGTATTTGGAAATCTCGCAAAACTTATCGTTTACATACTGAATTTTGCCATAACGGTCAGTAACGGCCACGATGGAGGAGGCGTCGAGGGCAAATTTAACGTCAGCCAAATGCCGGAGCGATTTCTTCAAACGCTCGCGCTGGTCGGGATCTTGAATGTGCTCGTCCAAATACTCTTGCAGTTTCGTAATATTAGAACCCATTAAGCTCGAATAAATTTGTGTATCAAACTGATTAACCAATGTCTATCCGTCCTTTCAACTTATCTGACAATTAACATTTTTCTAATATTATCTATAAATAGATTATTTATCATTGTATACTAGAAACTTCTTGGTTCGAATCAGGGAATTCCCCTAAAAGAAATGATAGACTTCCACTAAAAATGAACATTATAACGTTTTCATGAGCGAAAACCGTCGTAGTTAAAGATCAGGAGAGTCCCTGATACAAATCAGCGGGAAGAAGTTTTAAAATTATAGACAGTTATTTGTTAAGTTTTTATTAAATTAAGTAAGGATGAAAACATAGAACTATTTAGGAATTGTTTCCGTTAATGATCATTACATCTTTGGGGGGGCGGAAGTATGATTCGGGATCTGATCCTAAACGTTTGCTTAATCACCATCTTCATGTTCTTTTCAGTTGCCTTTATCTATAAAATCAAACCGGCAATGCGAAAGACCAAGCGTTATATGTGGACAGTTGGTTTATTTCAAGGTTTTGCCGGCGTGATCTTGATGTGTGCGGGTATTCGGATCGACGATACGATTATGATTGATTTCAGACCCTTCCCGATTCTGGTAGCGTCTTATCTAGGAGGGCCGCTGTCAACGATCATCGCTGTCATTATCATTATTTTATCCCGTTTATTTTTCGCCTTTTCCGCAGAAGTTATGATTAAAGTTGCGATTACGCTCTTGTCAATCTGTATCTCTAGCATTGTAGCTAAACGCTATTTGAAGAAATACTGGGCTTATTGGTTGACTGCGGTGTCTGGTGCGGGTGTCATTCTTTTAGTGGATTTGCTTACAATGCCGTTTTCGTTTATCTACGAAATCATTCCTTATATCACTACGTTTTTAGTAGGCGGTATTTTTGTCGCTTTCGTCATGTATAACTTGATCAATTCACAATTATTGAAGATGAAGGTTGACGTCTTGCAGACGGATTTGCTGGAGATTCTTCAATCGCAAGCCGGGTTGACATTCAAGGTGGTCAAAAAAAACGGGCAGGATGTATACGAATTTGCCGGAGGGGAATTATCCGGGGAATTAGGGATTCCTGCGGAAGATATGGTGGGCCGCACGGTTGAACACATTTGTCGTATATATTCGCCGCCGCTGAGAGAACTGCTGAAAGCTCAGTTGGAGCAGGCTTATCAAGGACTGCCCGTACGTTTTGAAGCTAATTTCTCCAATCATACGCTGTTAATTTCATTGAAGCCTATTTTTGATGAGAATGAAGTGCAGGCGGTCATTGGGTCAGCTACAGATATAACGGAACGAAAGCGATCGGAAGAGAAGCTCGGTGAGAGTGAGGAACTGTATCGGTCTATCGTCGAAGGCTCCTATAATTTGATTTTTCGCCTACAGATTGATGGTGGGATCACATCCGTGAATCAACGAGTCCGCGAGATTTGTCAGATGGAGGATCAGCAATTTCTGGGCAACCGTTTGGCAGAGGTTTTTCCTTCCGGGGAGCACATCCATGCCTTTGATTATTATTTTGATAGGGCAATACAAACAGGTGCGGCGCAGCATTTCGAATGCAGTCTGCAGGTAAACTCGCAAGAGATTGATTTCAATGTCTTTTTTAGCCCGTATTATATGAATCAAGCGCTTATTGGGATCACCTGCACGATGCACGATATCACGGATATCAAGAAGAGAAAAGAAGCTGACGAGGCTAATAAGGCCAAGAGTGAGTTTTTGGCCCGCATGAGCCATGAAATCCGCACGCCGCTAAGCGGTGTGATCGGGCTCGCCGAATTACTGCAGCGCACGGAAATGTCTGCTATTCAACAAGATTATTTGCACAAAATTTTATATTCGTCCAATACGCTGATGGGCATTATTAACGATGTGCTGGACTTCTCCAAAATTGAATCCGGTAAAATAGAGCTGGAGCAAGAATCATTTAACGTATGCGAAATGATGCAGGGATTATCCGATATGTTAAGTGCGCTGATTGGGCAAAAGCAATTGAAATTCATAATCGATGCTTCCCCGGATATTCCGGATACGTTGATTGGTGACTCGCTGCGCATCGAGCAAATTATGATCAATCTCATCAATAATGCTATTAAATTTACGGAACAGGGATATATTTTCGTCAAGGTAGAGCCCGTCCGCCAGGCGGACGAACGGATTTATGTGAAGTTTTCCGTTGAGGACACGGGTATCGGTTTAACGGAAGAACAGATCAGTAAACTATTTAAGCCATTTACACAGTTCGGTTATTCCAGAACGCACAAGCATAGCGGAACAGGCCTCGGTCTATCCATTTGCAAGCATTTTGTGGATTTGATGCAAGGAACGATGGACGTTGCGAGCGAGCCGGGGAAAGGAAGCAAATTCTCCTTTATTTTACCGTTTGCCCACGGTTCGCGGACTCCTTCTGAGACATGTGACGAGGCATTGAACTTCCCGCCCAAACGAGTTCTGGTCGTGGAA
>Ga0209566_100971_pt1 | contig 12688 bp, 10 predicted proteins | sample Araplavi_mTSA_r2_2_FD_184287 | JGI IMG/M metagenome (GOLD analysis project Ga0209566, IMG submission 184287) | Arabidopsis root microbial communities from North Carolina, USA - plate scrape CL_Cvi_mTSA_r2 (SPAdes) (version 2) | ecosystem: Host-associated > Plants > Roots > Endosphere | place...
GCACGGCCGGCTCGTGCTCGTGCGCTGGCGGGATGTTGCCGGCGGGCACGGGCTCCACTTCCGTCACGTTCACCACCATCACTGCGTGGTGCGCGGTCATGGCACGGCCGGCTTCGGTGATGATGTGCGGCGCGGGCAGGTTTTCTTCCGTCACGGCTTCGGCCAACGACTGCACGATGGTCGAGGCGTACTGCTCGATCGAGTAGTTGATCGAATTGTGGCTGCGCGAACGCGAACCTTCGTAATCCACGCCCAGGCCACCGCCGACGTCGACGATGTCCAGCGGCACGCCCATGCGCGTCAATTCCACGAAGTAGCGCGTGGCCTCGCGCATGCCGTTGGCGATGTCGCGCACATTGGAAATCTGCGAACCCATGTGGAAGTGCTGCAGCTTCAAGGTGTGCTTGAGGCCCGCGCTTTCCAGGCGCTCCACCAGGGTAAGCACCTGGCTGGGCGAGAGGCCGAACTTGCCCTTGTCGCCGCCGGTGTTCTGCCACTTGCCGGCACCGATGGAAGCCAGGCGCACGCGCACGCCGAGCAACGGCTCGACGTTGAGCGCCTTCGCTTCGGTGAACACATGATCGAGCTCGGACAACTTCTCGATCACGATGTGCACGCGCAGGCCGAGCTTGCGGCCGATCAGCGCGAGGCGGATGTATTCGCGATCCTTGTAACCGTTGCAGATGACGATGCTGCCGGGACGCGCCATGGCGAGCACAGCCATGAGCTCCGGCTTGGAGCCGGCTTCCAGGCCGAAACCATGCTCGCCCGCGGCCACCAGTTCACCGGCGACACCGCGCTGCTGGTTCACCTTGATCGGATAGACGGCCGTATAGCCACCCGTGTAATTCCACTCGCCGATGGCCTTGGCGAACGCGCCCTGCAGGCGCTTCAAACGATCGGCCAGGATGTCCGGGAAACGCACCAGCAGCGGCAGACGCAGGCCCTCGGCGCGAGCGCGGTCCACAATGGCCGGCAGCGACAGCGCTGGCCCGGTGGCGCCCTTGGGGCGCATCACGATATGGCCGTCCGCGTTCACATCGACGTAGCCGTCGCCCCAATGCGGGACGGCGTAAGTGTGGCGGGCAGCGTCGATATTCCAGTGCTTCGACATGGAGGGTTCCTTCAATAGCGGGCGTGAAACACCCTATGCATGTCGTCGCAGCGGCGAGCCTTGACGAAATCAAAGTCAGCCGGCCGGAAGCCTCGCACGCCGCGGGGCCGGGCTGACCTGATGGACCTTATGCGGGCTGAGCCCGGCGGTCCGGACGGCTATTGTAACGGCGTCTTGTGACAATGTGCCGGCGGCGTTCCTCAAGGAAAACGGGAAGATGGCGCCGGTTCGGCTACAATTCCCGCTCTTTGAACCCATCGATCGTCAGGAACGCCCCCATGTCGCAGCACCCCAGCTGGTTCACCGAAGCCCACCAGGCCTCCGGCTCCTCCATTGGCTACCGCGTGGAGAAGCTGCTGCACGCCGAGAAAACCCCGTTCCAGACCATCGAGATCTACCAGACCACCGACTGGGGCAACCTGATGGTGATCGACGGCTGCGTCATGCTCACCAGCCGCGACAATTTCCTGTACCACGAAATGATGACCCATCCGGCGCTGTTCACCCATGCGCGCGCCAAGCGCGTGGTGATCATCGGCGGCGGCGACTGCGGCACGCTGCGCGAAGTGCTCAAGCACGAGGAAGTGGAACACGCGGTGCAGGTGGAAATCGACGAGCGCGTGACGCGCCTGGCCGAGCAGTACTTCCCGGAGCTGTGCGATTCCAACCATGATCCGCGCGCCGAGCTGCTGTTCATCGACGGCATCAAGTACATGGCCGAAGCCGAGCCGGAATCGCTGGACCTGATCATCGTCGACTCGACCGACCCGGTCGGCCCGGCCGAAGGCCTGTTCAACGCGGCCTTCTACGCCAGCTGTTACAAGGCCCTGCGCCATGGCGGCATTCTGGTGCAGCAGTCCGAATCGCCGATCGCTCACCTGGAACTGATCAAGTCCATGCGCTCGGCCATGCGCACCGCCGGCTTCAGCGCGGTGAAGACCCTGCCATTCCCGCAGCCGTGCTACCCCACCGGATGGTGGAGCTGCACCATGGTTCGCAAGGGCGGCGACCTGGCTGGCTTCCGCGAGCGTGGCGCCATCAGCAAGAACTTCCCGACCCGCTACTACAACGCCGACATCCACAAGGGCGCGCTGGCCCAGCCGGAATTCATGCGCGAAGCGTTGGGGGAATAAGCTTTCCCGTTTCAACGAAAAGCCCGGCGTGGTTCACGCCGGGCTTTTTTTGTGCCTGCTCACCACATCGTGCTGAAACCCTGTGCGCGACCAACCGCCGCGCAACTCCACAAGGGCCAGGAAAGCGTGTCCGCCGGGAGTCGTCCTGCGTGGCGGTCGCGCACTTAGGTGCGTTCGGCCAGGGAACGGGCGCGGCCAGCAGGCTCAATCAGAACAACGTCTGCCGCGCCTTGGGCATCAGCACCAGCACCAGCGTGGCCAGCGGTCCGAACGGCAGCGACAGCAGAAACCACAACAGGCCACTGCGGTTCTTGCCCTGGGCCAGGCCGGCGTTGATCAGGGCGAGCGTGCCCCAGCCCACGAACCAGGGGGCGGCGCGGCCATCGGCCAGTGCGGAAATGTCGTTCACGTGGTCTTCTCCTGTGCTGCGCAGGATGACGTGTCACCCCGGGGCGTCGCGAAGCGGCCATGCTAGCAAGGCAGGGCGCGTTATCCCCGCCTCCGCGTCCAGCGGATCAGGCGAGCTTAATCCTTGGGCGTTATCCTGACTGTTGGCTTTTCGTAAGGACCACTCGATGCTTGGACGGCGCCTCCTCACCCTTGCCCTGCTGCTGGCCGCGGTTTCCACCTCCGCCCTGGCCGACACCGCCCCCGCCAAGAAGGCCCCGGCCGGCGCGGATGTCCAGCAGAAAGCCCGTCGGCAGGCCCTCCTGCAGTATCAGAAAGACTTGGTCAGCGTGTCCGCGCCCCAGGCCGAGCCGATTCCGCTGATGGGCGCCGCCCTGCTCGCCCGGCCGCTGCAGGACCAGCCCGACTTCAACAGCTATCACACCCTGATCGATCGCGCGGCCGCTGCGACGAATGCCGGCCCGGAGATCAGCTGGGTACGCCTGAGCGATTGCGATACCAAGGCCGGCGACTGCCCCAACGCCGAAGCCGCGACCAAGCTGGTACAACAGGCGCCCGACAACGCCGCAGTGTGGTTGCTCAAGCTGGGCCAGGACATCCGCGACGGCAAGAACGACGACGCCCGCCAGGACCTGGGCAAGGCCGCGTCGGCCAAGGTCTACGACGACTACACCGGCGCCACCCTCAAGGCGTTGGCCAACGCGGTGACCCTGTTGCCGCCGCCGACCAACGTCGTGGGGCCGCTGTCCTCCATGAACGGCGCCGACGTGCAGTTGGCTCTGGTGTTCGGCCTTGCCGAAGGCCAGCCCCAACCGGCTTTGCAGGCCACCTCGCGCTTGTGCGAGGACAACGCGGACAAGGCCGAAGTGAAGGCCGACTGCCTGAAGCTGGGCAAGCTGCTCGAATGGGGCTCCAGCCCGCTGGCCCGCTCGCTTGGCCTGCACTTGCGCGAAGTGCTGGCAGACGACGACTCGCAAAAGGAAGACGCCAAGCACCTGCGCCGCAACCTGGTCTGGCAGGTGCAGAGCTTCTCCCAGCTCTCCATGCGCGCCAAGGGCGACACCGCCGTCGCCCAGCATCTGCTGAAGCTGGCCCGTTCCGGCGGCACGCAGATGAGTTTGGTGCTGACCGCGCTGCACGACTTCAACATGCCGGTGGATGCGCCCTCCGACTGGCAACCGGGGACGTAAGCCGGCCGCTTCGGGCCCGGCAAGTCGCTCTCTGCGCTTGCGGTACATGGCCGGTGGAAAAGCGAAGGACGCGGTGGCGGCTTTGCTCGTGCCGTTGGCGGGCGCCGACTTGCCATCGACACGTCTCCGCCATGAGCCGACTTCACTCGCTCATGCTTGCATGAGCGCGGGGGGCATCATGTAGGCTTGGTCCCGGCTTGGACACTGGGGCGGCATCATGCTGACGGTACTGGTAGCAAGCAGCAAAGGCGGTTGCGGCAAGAGCACGCTGGTCACCCAGCTGGCTTCGCATTGGGCGCAGGATGGCAAGCACACCGCCATCGTGGACGCCGACCGGCAGCAGTCAGGATTCCGCTGGGCGGCCAATCGCCCGGACAACGTCCCGGGCGTGCTCGCCATTGAAGGCGGCCGCAGGGCGCTGGACAAGATTCCCCCGGACACTCAGCGCGTGCTGATCGACACGCCGGCCGGCTCGCAGGAAAAAGATCTCGAACCCTACCTCGAGAAGGCCGACGTAGTGCTGGTGCCGGTGCTGCCGTCGACGTTCGATCTCGATGCCACGTTCGGCTTCCTTGAGGAACTCCGGCAGGTCAATCGCATCAAACGGGGCAAGCTGCCCGTCGGACTCGTCGGCAATAGGCTCAAGCCCTGGACCAACGCCAGCCAGGATGCGATGGCGCGGGTGGCCGAAGAGTCGCCGTTCCCCGTGGTGGCGCAGCTGCGCGACAGCCAGGCGTATGTGCTGCTGACCGCACTCGGCAAGGGCATCTTTGATTACGCTTCGGAAAACGTCCGAAGCCACCAGGAGGACTGGAAGCACCTCCTGCGCTGGATCAAGCGCCAGCATTGACATCGCGTGCCACGATCGCGGCACGATTTGGGAGCCAAACATGCACGAACTCATCCTGTTGCGACACGCCGAAGCCCAACCAGCCTCCTCCGGCGGCGACGACCAGAGCCGCCGCCTGAGCGGCCGGGGCGAGCAGGAAGCGAAGGCGGCCGGCAAATGGCTGGCATCGCACGGGGTAAAGCTCGACCGCGTGCTCTGCTCGCCGTCCGAACGCACCCGCGCCACCGCTTCGCTGGCACTCGCCGCCTACGGCAAGTCGCCGGCCACCGAGTACGCCGATGACATCTACGAAGCGACGCCCGGCGAATTGCTGGCTTTGCTCGACCAGCATGGCGACGCTGGCGCGGTGATGCTGGTGGGCCACAACCCTGGCATCGAGCGTTTGGTGGCCCTGCTGGTGGAAGGCCGCTCCGACGAATTCCGCGGCATGCCGCCCGCCGGCCTGGCCGTACTGCATCTCGACGGTGCACTCGAACCCGGCAACGCCCGTCTGGATGCTTTCTGGTCTCCATGAGTTAGAACCTGCTCCATGCCTCCGCATTGCCCGCATTGGCTCCGGTTGGCACCCAGCATGCGGGCGGAAGCACAGCGCCCGATGGATGGCCGGCTCAACCGGCTGACCACGGGTTGGACACCAACCGGGCCCCATCCGCGCGGCCAAGCCCGTTCCCCCGCCCGACGTCATCCCTTGGTCGTGTCTCGACGTTTACCTTCTCGTTCCCCGTTCACTGACAGGCAAACCGTTTCACGCATGGGCCAGGTAAAGACATGGCGCGGGCTTCTGTCGCTTGCAGGCTGCTGCCTGGCGCTTTTGCCGTGGACCACTGTGCCGGTGCAGGCCGCCGATTACCGCATCGATCCCGAACACTCCCATGCCGATTTCGGCGTCAAGCTGTTCTGGCTCAGCCAGATCAGTGGGCGCTTCCAGCAGATCGACGGCGACGTGACGCTGAGCGCGCTGCACGACACCGCCGTGGTGGACGCGCATATCAGCGTGGACAGCATCAAGATGGGTTCTGATCGCATCCGCCGCTGGGTGCTGGCGCCGGACTTCTTCGACGCGTCGCGTTTTCCTTCGATCCACTTCGTCTCCGAGCCGATCACGCTGGCCATGCTGGAAAAGGGAGGCGACCTGGACGGCACACTCACTCTGCGCGGCATCACCAAGCCGGCACATTTCGAAGTGCTTCCCTCGCCCTGCCCGCTCGATGCCCCGCAGCAGTGCGTGATTTCCGTGCGGGGCTCCATCCAGCGCAGCGATTTCGGCATGAGTAGCCACCGCACGGCCATCTCCGACCAGGTGCAGCTGGGCATGATGATCAGTCTGGATTATCCCAAGCGGTAAGGATGCTTTCAGGGGAAAGCCCGGCGTGTCCCGTATCATCGGCGGATGCGCCAGCGCTGGATCGCCGCCCACCTCTTGCTCGTAGCGATCCTGATCCTGTCGGGATGCAGCGTGTCGCCGACGCGCATCCAGCGCGCGGACGCGCTCATTGCCCAAGACGCCCAGCGCCAGCTCGACTGCGACCGCATCGATCACTGCGCCATCGAATCGCCCCTGATCGACGCTGCCCAGCACGCCATGGCCGATTCCACCGCGGATCAGCCCGTGCACGCAGTCACCCTGCTCAACGACAGCGAAGCGGCGATGGTTGCGCGGATCAACTTGATCCGCGCCGCGCAGCACAACATCGACGTGCAAACCTACATCTGGGACCAGGACGACGCCGGGCAGCTGGTGCTGAACGAGCTGATCAATGCGGCGCGGCGCGGCGTGAAGGTGCGCATCCTCGCCGACCAATTGTTCTCCTTCGGCGACCCGGTATTGCTCGAACGGCTCGCCACCGTGCACCAGAATCTGCAAGTGCGCCTGTACAACCCAACCTTCCACGAGGCACAGACGTCGGTGGTGGAGTTCAGCGCGAGCATCGTGTGCTGCTTCATGAAGTTCAACCAGCGCATGCACAACAAGCTGCTGCTGGTGGATAACCTCATCGGCATCACCGGCGGGCGCAACTACCAGGACCGCTACTTCAATTGGGACAACGATTTCGACTACGTCGATCGCGACGTGATGGTGGGCGGCCCCGCCGCGCACGAAATGGCGAAGAGTTTCGAGACGTTCTGGAACCACAAGCGCGCCGCGCCGCTCACACACCTGCGCGACGTCAACCGCACACTGCTGGACGATAGCCACCCCGGCCCGATGCCCGAACCGCATTACGCGCATCCGCAGCGCGTCGCGCGGGTGGGGGCGGAAGCCACCGACGCAGCATGGCTGGACGACGCGCTGGTATCGGACACGCTGCGCACGGGCCGCGTGGATTACTTCAGCGACCTGCCTGCCAAGACCACCCAGCCCGACAAGCGCAGTGCCCATGAATTCACCGCGCACCTGATGCGCATGGTCGGCGCCGCGCAGCACGAAGTGGTGCTGCAAACGCCTTACCTGGTGATGAGCGATCGCGCCAAGGCGATCTTCGAGAGGCTGCGCCAGAGCGACGCGCCGCCGCGCATTGTGGTGTCGACCAACTCGCTGGCGTCCACCGACGCGTTCGCCGTCTATGCGCTCTCGTACAAGCACCGTAAGCGCTACCTCAAGGATTTCGGTTTCGAGATCTACGAACTGAAGCCGCATGCGGAAGGCCCGGCGGAAGACAATGCCGATGCGGCCGCCGACGAAGGCCCTGCACCCACGGCGCAAGGCATTGCGCAGAAACGCCGACGCGTGGGCACCGAGCGCGGCCTCCTAGGCAGTCGAGGCTTGGCTCGGCGCAATCGCCCGGCGCCGCTGACGTCCGAAGGCCGGCGCTTTGGCCTGCACGCCAAGTCGATCGTGGTCGACGACGACTTCGCCATGGTTGGCTCGCACAACTTCGACCCGCGTTCGGACCACTACAACACCGAAGCCGGGGTGATCGTCTACGACGCGCGTTTCGCCAGCGAACTACGCGACAGCATCCTGCGCGACACGCAGCCGGAAAACGCCTGGGTGATCGCTCCGCGCCAGCAAAACGGGCTCAGCAAGGCCATCGGCGATTTCTCCGCCAGCTTGCCCATCTTCGACCTGTGGCCCTACCGCTACGCCACCAGCTATGACCTCAAGGCGGGTTGTACGCCAATGCGCCCGAGCGATCCGGCCTTCTTCAGCTGCTACACGCCGGTCGGCGATTTCCCCGATGTCGCCGTCTCGCCCAAGCTCATCTACACACGCCTGATCACCGCGTTCGGCGCCGGCGTGCAAGGCGTCCTGTAGCACGCGTCCCTTTTCGAGGGGCGCACCCTGTGCGCGACAGCCTACGAAGCGGTGACGCAGAAACCTGCCGCGAAAACCGAGCGCTGAGGAAGCAGCATGGTGCCGCGGTCGCGTACGGGGTGCGCTCCTACAACGAGGCGGCGGGTGTGTCGTCGAAGCGCATGACGACGGTGCCGCTCAGGCCATCGGGATGGTCGCTTGGCACCGCGAAACGCCAACGTTGGACCGTCCGCAGAGCGCGGTCGTCGAGGCCGGCATTACCGCTGGATTCGCTCACCGTGGCGTGGTTCACGCGGCCATTGCCATCGACGCTGAGCTTCAGCACCACGCGCCCGCTGGCAAATACCGCGCGCTGGAAAAGCGATGTCGGCAACGGCGGCATATCGGTGGGCGTCAGTGCCGGAAGATCGTCCGTCGACTTCGCCGGCACAGCTGCCTGCTCGGTAGGTTTCGACGGCGCCGCCGTGACAACCGGCGCCGCGGAAGAATGCGCATGACGCCGCAGCACTCGCCGTACCGGGTCGTGGCTGTGCGCGGCTTCAGCGGTCGGCCCCTTCCACGCATCGGTGAACGTGCTGAGCCACGCCGTGCCCGCGATGCCGATGACCAGCGAGAGGACGCTCAGGCTGACGGTGGTGCGTAGGCGGAACATCGACAGTCGCGGCGGAACGATCCGCTCAGCGTTCGAGGATGGCGGTGACGCCCATGCCGCCGGCCGTGCAGATGGAGATCAGGCCGCGTCCGGAACCCTTTTGCTCGAGCATCTTCGCCAGCGTCGCCACGATGCGGGCGCCGGTGGCTGCGAACGGATGGCCGGTGGCGAGGCTGGAACCGTTGACGTTGAGCTTGGCTGGATCGATGACGCCCAGCGGCTGGTCCAGTCCCAGGCGCTGCTTGCAGTAATCGGCGCTTTCCCACGCGCGCAGCGTGCACAGCACCTGCGCGGCGAAGGCTTCGTGGATCTCGTAGAAGTCGAAATCCTGCAAGCTGAGCCCATGGCGCGCGAGCATGCGCGGCACGGCCACCGTCGGCGCCATCAGCAGGCCTTCGCCGTGCACGAAATCCACCGCGGCAACCTCCGCATCGCGGAACCACGCCTGCACCTTGAGGCCACGTTTGGCCGCCCATTCCTCGGTGCCCAGCAGCACCGCGGCGGCACCGTCGGAGAGTCCGGTGGAATTGCCGGCGGTGAGCGTGCCGTGGCCACTGCTCTTGTCGAAGGCGGGGTTCAATGCGGCGAGTTTTTCCAGCGTGCTGTCCGGACGCAGGAAGCCGTCGCGTTTCAAACCACGGAACGGCACCACCAGATCATCGAAGAAGCCCGCGTCATAGGCGGCGGCGAGTTTGTGATGGCTGTCCAGCGCAAGCTGGTCCTGCGCCTGCCGCGCGATGTGCCACTCCTTGGCCATTTTTTCGCAGTGGTCGCCCATCGACATGCCGGTGCGCGGCTCGGCCACGCCCGGAAACGCCGGCTTGAGTTCGCGCAGCGAGAAACCCTGCGTGGCGGCGCGCAGCTTGTCCTGCCAGGTCTTGGCGCGATTCATCGCCAGCAGGCGCTTGCGCAGGCGCTCGCCGAGCACGATGGGCACGTCACTGGTGGTGTCCGAACCGCCGGCGATGCCCGCCTCGATCTGCCCGGTGGCGATCTTGTTGGCGATGATGATGGCGTTGTCCAGCGACGTTCCGCACGCGCGAGCCGTGGTAATGGCCGGCGTGGCGGCCTTCAGGCCGGACGAGAGCACGGCCTCGCGGGCCAGGTTCCACTCGGACGAGTGCTTGATCACCGCGCCCATGGCCACTTCGCCCAGTTCCTGGCCATGCAGTCCGTAGCGCTCCACCAGCGACCCAAGCACCTTCACCGACATGCCGAAATTACCGACGTCGGCGTAGGCGGTGTTGTTGCGGCAGAACGGGATACGTACGCCGCCGATCACACCGACGCGCTTGAGCGTGTTTTCCATGGCTGGAGCAGTCCGGGGTTCGCAAAACCGAGTCCTCAAGGCTAACCCGCCCCGCCACCCGGTGAAAGCCCAAAAGTCCGCAAATGCTAGAATCTGGTTCTTATCTGTTTGGGTTCGTGATCCGTGGAAGCACAAACGCTCGTCGCCCTGCCCGTGGTCCTTGCGCTGGAACTGTCCGCGGGCGACACGCCCTCGCGCCGCACGCTCAGCCGCGACGAGGCGGCCGAACTGGCCGCGCTGATTGCCGCTGACCTGCACACGCTGGTGCCACAGGTGAGCGAAGCGCGGCTGGCGATGGCCGGCGCGCTATTCGATGCGGTGGAACTGTTGCGACCGGGTTTCCCCGTGTGGGCCACGCTGGACGAACTTGCCCGCCGCGTCCCGCGCGGCCACCTGGAAAACGTGGTCGCTTTCGGCACCCACGACGGCCACATGCCGGCACAACCGCTGGAGCCGGAGGCCGCTTATGCCGATGGCCCCATGCGCCTGCTGCCCATCTCGCTGCTCGCACCCGAATCGCTGGCCGAGAGCCTGTCGGAAAAGCTCGAAGTGGAACTGGTCGGCCGCGGCGAAGCGGGCGAGCGCACCGCCGACTGGTTGATGCGCACGCTGGGCGTTCGCCTGGAACACGCCCGCTACCTCAGCCGCAACGACCTGCTCGCGCTCACCTGCGTGCAGTACGAGCACGTGAACCTCGCGCCGCTGTGGTCGCTGCTGGAAGCCGCGCTGCTCACGCCCTATCGCGACGAGCCCAGCATGAGCGCGCGCGGCCTCGCCCTGCGCTATCACCAGGGCAAGGTGGAGGTGCAGTCGCCAGCCGATTGGTTGCGTCACCAGTCCGGCGACCTGAGCCAGCGCGCGCACGACTTCGCCGGCGTGGTGTTCGAACTGCGCCAGTACGCAGCGCTGCTCGAAGCCCACCATCTGCCGCTGGTACTCGCCGGCGGCGAACCGGGCAATGCATATCTGGTGGAGTCCCTCGGCGCGACCGAGGACGGCTACGACGCGCCCATGCTCTACGCGCACGAGGCCCCGGGCCTGGGCGTGGTCGCGGTGACACTCGCACAGCGCGGCGAGGGCGGCCGCGCACGCGTGTTGGCGCATGGCTATCCGCTGCATCCGAAGGCCCTGGGTCCGTTGGTAGCCGAGTTGTCCGAGCGCCACGAACTTGCGCCGGACCTTCATGCGCTGGGCTGCATCCTGCTCGACGCCGATGGCCAGCTCGGCGCGCCGGCTGACGCCCTGCACTAACCCCTCGCCGCAACCGGAATCGCCGACGCGCCACACCAGCGTCGCGGATAGTGCCAACCGGCGCGGCTTAGCGCATGATGCAGGGATAGGGCGCGGGGGGTGCGCCACCGGGCCGAAACCCAGATGCGCCAAACCGATCACGAGTTCGTCCCAGCAGGAGGCAATGGCCCATGGCCTGCCCATGTGCTGCAAGGCGCGCCCGCACTGATCGCCTACGTCGACAGCAACCGCCGTTTCCGTTTCGCCAATGCCATGCACCAGGCATGGCTGGGCATCGACCCGGACAAGATGATCGGGCGCACGGTGGATGACGTGGTCGGCATCTGGAACCTGCAGCGTGCCGGCGCGTGCCTGGAGCAGGCGCTGGCCGGCGAACCCGCCGTGTATGAAGGCGAATTGTCCGCCGGTTCCAGCCGCGTCTATGTGCACGGCAACTTCCAGCCCGACATCGCCGACGACGGCAGCGTGCGCGGGGTGTTCACCGTCTTCATCGACATCACCGCGCGCCACGCGCTGGAGCTTCAGCTTCGCGAGAGTGAGCAGCGCTTTTTCGGCGCGTTCCAGCATGCGCCCATCGGCATGGCGCTGGTCACCATCGAAGGGCACATGCTGCGAGTCAACGCGGCGCTGTGCGACATGCTCGGTTATTCCGAGCAGGAACTGCTCGGCCGCGCGCTGCCCGACCTCACCCACATCGACGACCTGCCCGCCTCGCGCGAGCTGTCGCGCTCACTGCGTGAGGGCCGACGCGAGACCTACCAGCTGGAGAAGCGCTACATCCACCGTGACGGCCATGTGGTGCATGTGCTGCTGAGCGTGTCGCTGGTGCGGCCGGTAGATGGCGAGGGCTATCACGCAGTTGCGCAGATCCTGGACATCAGCCAGCGCAAGGCCTACGAGGAAGCGCTGTTCCGCGAACGCGAACTGGCCGAGGTCACGCTGCGTTCCATCGGCGATGCCGTCATCACCACCGACCTGCAGCACCGCGTGACCTCGCTCAATCCCATCGCCGAGGCGATGACGGGCTGGAACCAGGCCGAAGCCGTGGGCCGGCCCATGAACGAAGTCTTTCGCCTGATCGACAGCCGCACGCGCGAACCGCTGCATAGCCCGCTGCTGGATGCCATTTCGCGCGATGCCATCGTGGAGCTGAAGGGCAACGCGGTACTGCTCCATCGCAACGGCTTCGAAACGCCCATCGAGGATTCCGCCGCATCCATCCACGACCATGCTGGCAGCGTGATCGGTGGTGTACTGGTATTCCACGATGTCAGCGAAACGCGCGCACTTGCGCTGAAGATGGCGCACCTCGCGCAACACGACACGCTCACCGGCCTGCCCAATCGCAGCCTGCTGCAATCGCGCCTGGAACAGGTGCTTGCCGCTGCCGTGCGTCGTCACGACGAGGCGGCGCTGTTGCATATCGACATCGATCATTTCAAGCAGATCAACGATGCGCTGGGCCATGCGGCCGGCGACGAACTACTGCGCGAATTCGCCTCGCACCTGCGCCTGAACCTGCGCA
>Ga0209566_100973_pt1 | contig 12683 bp, 9 predicted proteins | sample Araplavi_mTSA_r2_2_FD_184287 | JGI IMG/M metagenome (GOLD analysis project Ga0209566, IMG submission 184287) | Arabidopsis root microbial communities from North Carolina, USA - plate scrape CL_Cvi_mTSA_r2 (SPAdes) (version 2) | ecosystem: Host-associated > Plants > Roots > Endosphere | place: USA...
GCCGGTGCTGACCGCGCACCCGACCGAAGTGCAGCGCAAGAGCATCCTCGACGCGCAGCACGACATCGCACGCCTGCTCGCCGAGCGCGACCAGGAGCTGACCAGCCGCGAGCGCCAGTACAACGAATCGATGCTGCGCGCACGCGTCACCACGCTGTGGCAGACCCGCATGCTGCGCGACGCGCGCCTGACGGTCGGCGACGAAATCGAAAACGCGCTGTCGTACTACCGCGCGACGTTCCTCGACGAACTGCCGGCGCTGTACGGCGACATCGAGGCCGCGCTCGCCGAGCACGGCCTGTCCGCGCGCGTACCCGCGTTCTTCCAGATGGGCAGCTGGATCGGCGGCGACCGCGACGGCAACCCGAACGTGACCGCGTCGACGCTCGACGAAGCGATCAACCGCCAGGCCGCGGTGATCCTCGAACACTATCTGGAACAGGTGCACAAGCTCGGCGCCGAACTGTCCGTGTCGAACCTGCTCGTCGGCGCGAACGACGCCGTGAAGGCGCTTGCGGCCGCGTCGCCCGACCAGTCGCCGCACCGCGTCGACGAGCCGTATCGTCGCGCGCTGATCGGCATCTACACGCGGCTCGCCGCAAGCGCGCGCGTGCGTCTCGGCGAAGGCACGGTGCCCGTGCGCAGCGCGGGCCGCGGCGCGCCGCCCGTGCGCGCGATCCCGTATGCGGATTCCGAAGCGTTCGTCGCCGACCTGAAGGTGCTGACCGCATCGCTCGACGAACACCACGGCACGTCGCTCGCCGCACCGCGCCTCGCGCCGCTCGTGCGCGCGGCCGAAGTGTTCGGCTTCCATCTCGCGAGCATCGACCTGCGCCAGAGCTCTGACATCCACGAAGCCGTGGTCGCCGAGCTGTTCGCGCGCGCAGGCGTCGAGGCCGACTATGCGGCGCTCGCCGAGGAAGACAAGCTGCGCGTGCTGCTCGCCGCGCTCGCCGATCCGCGTCCGCTGCGCTCGCCGTACCTCGAATACTCCGCGCTCGCCCAGAGCGAACTCGGCGTGTTCGAGAAGGCGCGCGACGTGCGCGCCCAATTCGGCCCGCGCGCGGTGCGCAACTACATCATTTCGCATACGGAAACCGTCAGCGACCTCGTCGAGGTGCTGCTGCTCCAGAAGGAAACGGGCCTGCTCGAAGGCGCGCTCGGCGTGCCCGGCGGCAACGCCCGCAACAGCCTGATGGTGATCCCGCTGTTCGAGACGATTCCCGACCTGCGCGACGCCGCGCGCATCATGCGCGAATACTTCGCGCTGCCGGGCATTGACGCGCTGATCGCGCACCAGGGCGCCGAGCAGGAAGTGATGCTCGGCTATTCGGACAGCAACAAGGACGGCGGCTTCCTCACGTCGAACTGGGAGCTGTATCGCGCGGAACTCGCGCTCGTCGACCTGTTCCGCGACCGCAAGATCACGCTGCGGCTGTTCCACGGCCGCGGCGGCACGGTCGGCCGCGGCGGCGGCCCGACCTACCAGGCGATCCTGTCGCAGCCGCCGGGCACCGTGAACGGCCAGATCCGCCTGACCGAACAGGGCGAGGTGATCGCGAGCAAGTTCGCGAACCCGGAGATCGGCCGCCGGAACCTCGAGACGGTCGTCGCCGCGACGCTCGAGGCGACGCTCCTGCCGCAGAACAACGCGCCCGCGCAGCTGCCGGCGTTCGAGGCCGCGATGCAGACGCTGTCCGATTCGGCGATGGCCGCGTACCGCGCGCTCGTCTACGAAACCCCGGGCTTCACCGACTATTTCTTCTCGTCGACGCCGATCACCGAGATCGCCGAGCTGAACATCGGCAGCCGCCCGGCCTCGCGCAAGCTGCAGGATCCGAAGCAGCGCAAGATCGAGGACCTGCGCGCGATTCCGTGGGGCTTCTCGTGGGGCCAGTGCCGGCTGCTGCTGACGGGCTGGTACGGCTTCGGCAGCGCGGTGAGTGCATATCTCGACGGCGCGCAGGATGAAGCCGAGCGCACGAAGCGCGTCGCGCTGCTGAAGAAGATGAACAAGACCTGGCCGTTCTTCTCGAACCTGATGTCGAACATGGACATGGTGCTGGCGAAGACCGACCTCGCGGTCGCGTCGCGCTACGCACAGCTCGTCTCCGACCGCAAGCTGCGCAAGCACGTGTTCGAGCGGATCGTCGCGGAATGGGAGCGCACGTCGCAGGCGCTGGCGGAAATCACCGGGCACGAAGGCCGCCTCGCGACCAACCCGCTGCTCGCGCGCTCGATCAAGAACCGCTTCCCGTATCTCGATCCGCTGAACCACCTGCAGGTCGAGCTGATCAAGCGCCACCGCGCGGGCGACACGAACGCGCGGCTGCGCCGCGGGATTCACCTGACGATCAACGGGATCGCGGCCGGCCTGCGCAACACGGGCTGATCCGCGTGCGACGCGGCGCGATGCCGCGCCGGCCGGCGACGTGAAAGCCGCGATACCCACCGTATGCACGGTGGCGTATCGCGGCTTTTTTCATGCTTGCGGGCGTCGGCGAAACCGTGCCGGCGCACCGCACGCTCAGTGCGCGTCGATCAGCAGCGCGTCGTGCTCGAACGATCCGTCGGGCTGCACCGCGTAATAGCCGCGCACCTCGTCGGGCGCATGCGCCCACAGCGCGCGAATGCCGGTCACGCTGTCGGCCGGCGTGCGGATGCGCGCGACCCACGTATCGAAATCGATCGGCAGCCGCCAGCGGCTGTGCACGTGCGCGTCGAAGCCGGCATCGCGGAACATCGCGAGCCATTCGTCCGCGCGGTAGTCGCGCACGTGCGACGCGTCGCGCAGCACTTCCGCGGCCTGCAGGTACGTATCGAGGAGCGGATGGTCGTTGCCGGCGATGTCGATCATCAGCACGCGGCCGCCCGGCTTCAGCACGCGGCGCACTTCGGCGAGCGCCGCGCGCATGTCGTGCCAGTGGTGTGCGCTCATCCGGCTCACGACCCAGTCGAACGTCGCCGTCTCGAACGGCAGTTTCTCGGCCGGGCCCTGCTGCGTACGGATGTTCGCGAGCCCGCGCTCGCGCGCCGCGGCGTCGACCGTCGCGAGCATCTGCGCGGCGAGATCGTAGGCGACCACGTCGCGCACGTGCGGCGCGACCGCGAAGCTCGCGTGGCCGGCGCCGCAGCCGAGATCGAGCACCGCGGCATCGGGCGTCGCACGCACCGCGTCGGCGAGCGTCTGCAGGTCGGCGCCCGTCGCGTGGACCGTGCTCGTCAGGTAGGCGGCGGCCGTCGTGCCGAATGCGTCGGCGACCTGGTCGTGGTGTTTCATCGTTCTCTCCTTTCTTTTGCGCAATCGGCCGGCGCGGATGCGTCAATGCACTTTCCGGCCCCATGCAACACGTTTTGTGGGACGCCCGCTCCCCTGGCAGCGCGCGAGCCGCTACAATAGGCCCGCGCTTGTACCAGTACAAGTTAAGCAGTTATTCTGGTATTCGATACACCCGTCTGATCGTTGCCGCATCCCCGCTTCCACTTCGCCGTTTCCGCATGAACCAGCCGTCCTCCGTCCCCGTCCCGCCGCTCGACGCCACGCCCGCCCGTGCGCTCGGCGAATTCATCCGCGCCCACCGCGAGCGGCTGTCGCCGCAGGCCGTCGGCCTGCCGCCCGGCCCGCGCCGCCGCACGCCGGGGCTGCGGCGCGAGGAAGTCGCGCAGCTCTGCGGCGTCAGCCCCACCTGGTACACGTGGATCGAACAGGGCCGCCCCGTGTCCGCGTCGGCCGACGCACTCGCGCGGATCGCCGTCGCGCTGCAACTGTCGAAGGCCGAGCGCGCGTACCTGTTCGAGCTGGCCGCGCAGCGCGACCCGGCCGAGCCTGACGTCGCGGGCGGCGACCTGCCGCCGACGCTCGCCGCGACCGTCGCGGCCATCGCGACGCCCGCCTACGTGCTCGACCGGCAATGGAACGCACTCGCGTGGAACGCACCGGCCGCCGCGCTCTTTTCCGGCTGGCTCGACGGCGAACACGACCGCAACCTGCTGCGCTTCACCTTCATGTCGCCGGCCGCGCGCACGCTGATCGTCGACTGGGAAACCCGCGCGCGGCGGCTCGCGGCCGAATTCCGCGCCGATTCGATCCGGCACCTGGCCGACGCGCCCACACGTGCGCTGATCGACGCACTGACCGCCGGCAGCGATGCCTTCGCGCAGTACTGGGCATCGCAGGACGTGTTCGAACGCGAAGGCGGCCTGCGCGAATTCGACCATCCGGCCGACGGCCGCCTCGTGTATCAGCAGATCACGCTGAAGCCCGCGCACCGCGAAGACCTGAAGCTGGTCGTGCTCGTGCGCGACTGAACGGGCCGGCCCGCGCGGGCCACGGCCGGCGGGCCGCCGCGAACGGCTGCGCGCCGCGGCGGGCAGGCCCGCGAATGTTAGAATCGCGGGATTCCCTCGGCGGCGCCGCCGCCCAACATCCCCCTTCGAAGAATCGCCATGACGTCCCAACTGCACAAAAAGGGCGAGGCCTGGTCGGCCCGCTTCTCGGAACCGATGTCGGAGCTGGTCAAGCGCTACACGTCGTCGGTGTTTTTCGACAAGCGCCTCGCGCTCGTCGACATCGCCGGCTCGCTCGCGCACGCGAACATGCTCGCCGCGCAGAAGATCATCAGCGCCGACGACCTGGCCGCGATCGAACGCGGAATGGCGCAGATCAAGGGTGAAATCGAGCGCGGCGAATTCGAATGGCAGCTCGACCTGGAAGACGTCCACCTGAACATCGAGGCGCGCCTGACCGCGCTGATCGGCGATGCCGGCAAGCGCCTGCACACGGGCCGCTCGCGCAACGACCAGGTCGCCACCGACATCCGCCTGTGGCTGCGCGGCGAGATCGACCGCATCGGCGGCCTGCTGAACGACCTGCGCGGCGCGCTGCTCGACCTCGCGGAACAGAACGCCGACACGATCATGCCGGGCTTCACGCACCTGCAGGTCGCACAGCCGGTCACGTTCGGCCACCACCTGCTCGCATACGTCGAGATGTTCTCGCGCGACGCGGAGCGCATGCGCGACTGCCGCACCCGCGTGAACCGCCTGCCGCTCGGCGCGGCCGCGCTCGCGGGCACGAGCTACCCGATCGACCGTCACGCCGTGGCGAAGACGCTCGGCTTCGACGGCATCTGCGCGAACTCGCTCGACGCGGTGTCGGATCGCGACTTCGCGATCGAATTCACGGCGGCTTCCGCGCTCGTGATGACGCACGTGTCGCGCTTCTCCGAAGAACTCGTGCTGTGGATGAGCCCGCGCGTCGGCTTCATCGACATCGCCGACCGCTTCTGCACCGGCAGCTCGATCATGCCGCAGAAGAAGAACCCGGACGTGCCCGAGCTCGCGCGCGGCAAGACGGGCCGCGTGAACGGCCACCTGATGGCGCTGCTGACGCTGATGAAAGGCCAGCCGCTCGCGTACAACAAGGACAACCAGGAAGACAAGGAGCCGCTGTTCGACACGGTCGACACCGTCGCCGACACGCTGCGGATCTTCGCCGAGATGGTGGCCGGCATCACCGTGAAGCCGGACGCGATGCGCGCGGCCGCCCTGCAGGGCTTCTCGACCGCCACCGACCTCGCCGACTACCTGGTGAAGCGCGGCCTGCCGTTCCGCGATGCGCACGAAGCCGTCGCGCACGCCGTGAAGATCTGCGACGACCGTGGCATCGACCTGGCCGACCTGACGCTCGACGAGATGAAGCAGGAACTGCCGAACGTCGCGCACCTGATCGGCGAAGACGTGTTCGGCTACCTGACGCTCGAAGGTTCGGTCGCCAGCCGCAATCACCCGGGCGGCACCGCGCCCGACCAGGTGCGTGCGGCGGTCAAGGCAGCCCGCGCCGCGCTCGGCCGGTAAGCCCGCTGTTCCGGACGGACGCCATCGGCGTCCGTTTTTCATTCGGGCGGCCGTCGCGCCGCCCATCGCCTTCCCCGCTTCCCGAATGCCGCCGATGACCTTTTCCGCCGCGCTCTTCGACATGGACGGCCTGCTCGTCGATTCCGAGCGGACCATCATGAACACGTGGATCGACGTGTCGAATGCGCACGGCGTCACGCTGACCACCGCCGACTACCTGCAGATCGTCGGCCGCTCGTTCGCCGAAGGCCAGGTGATCCTGGCGCGGCTGATCGGCAACCCCGACACGTTCGACGCGGTGCGCACCCGCGTGCGCGAGCAGCTCGCGGCGCCCGAACCGCATCCGAAGTTTCCGCTGAAGCCCGGCGCGTTCGCGCTGCTCGACGCGCTCGCGCAAGCCGGCATTCCGTGCGCGGTCGCGTCGTCGTCCGCGAGCGAGGTGATCCGCGCGCGGCTCGACGCGGTCGGCGTGCTGCCGTTCTTCCGCGCGATCGCGGGCGGCGACGAAGTCGCGCGCGGCAAGCCCGACCCGGCCGTCTACCGGCTCGCGGCCGAACGCCTCGGCGTGCCGGCACACGCATGCGTCGCGTTCGAGGACAGCGATTTCGGTGCGCAGTCGGCCGCCGGCGCGGGCGCATCGGTCGTCACGGTGCCCGACCTGAAGGCGCCGACGCCCGAGATCGTCGCGCTGAGCCTGCACGTGCTCGCCTCGCTCGACGATGCGCTCGCGCTCGTGCCGTCGTGGTTCGGCGGGCACGATACGCGACGGCCCGCTTAGATCGCGTGCCACCCGATGCAAAACGGGCACCCGAAGGTGCCCGTTTTGCCCTATCGCCGAACAACCGGCATCGCGGTTGCGCTTACTTGTTGCCCGCCGTCTCCGACAGCCGTTTCATCGTCGCGATGCGCGCGCCGATCAGGTCGACGCGGCCGTCCTCGCCGACGAGCGGCGCCGTCGCATCGCGGAACCCGACCCACGCGCGCTGCGCGCGTACGAGCGTCGCGGCCGAATGCGCAGGCATCTTGCGGCGCAGCTTCTGGTAATAGCGGTTCAGGTCGAACAGCGCGTGCTCGCACGCGGCGTCCTGTTCGCACGGGCGCACGCGGCGCACGGCCGGATCGCGCGGCGCGTTCGCCGGCTTGCCGTTCGGCCGGGCCCCACCCTGGGCCGCGCTCGTGCCGCCCTGCGCGCCGCTCGTGGCCGCCACCGGCACGGCGGCGGGCGGCGGTGCATAGCGATCGGCCGCGCCGCGCAGCGCCAGCGCGCGATCGCGCACGGGCTGCAGCTGCAGGTCGGCACTCGACATCGCGTACGACGTGCCGCGCGTGGTGTCGTACACTGCCTTCAGCAGATGCACTTCATCCTTGCGCCACGTGAGCCAGCGGCGCTGGCTGTCCTGCCAGCCGCGCTTCGCGTCGGCCGGCGCATCCTTCAACAGGCGCTGGTACGCGCCGTCCATCACGGCCTGCCACTGCTGCTGCGCTTCGCCCATGCACTGGATCTGGCCGGCCGGCGAAGACCGGTCGCGCCGCGCGAGGCATTGCCGCATCGCGACGTCGATCGGGTCGGCCGCCGCGACTTCCGCGTGCGCGACACCCATGCCCGCCAGCCCCGACGCGCCTGCCGCCCAGACGACGAGCGCGGCCACCGCCGCACGCATCGCCTGGATTCGTCCGTGCGTCGCCATCAGTCGCGCACGCAGTCGACGAAGTACTCGACGCGGCCGTTCACCTCTTCCGCGACGAGGCCGTGGATGTCGGTGTGGAAGCCCGGGAAGCGCTCGTTGAAGTCGCGCGCGAACCGCAGGTAGTTCACGATCGTCTTGTTGAAACGCTCGCCCGGAATCAGCAGCGGAATGCCCGGCGGGTACGGCGTGAGCAGGATGCTCGTCACGCGGCCTTCGAGCTCGTCGAGCGGCACGCGGTCGATCTTGCGGTGCGCGAGCTTCGCGAACGCGTCCGACGGCTTCATCGCCGGTTCCATGTCCGACAGGTACATCTCGGTCGTCAGGCGGGCGATGTCGTTCGCGCGGTACACGTCGTGGATCTGCGTGCACAGGTCGCGCAGGCCGACACGCTCGTAGCGCGGATGCTGCGCGACGAATTCCGGCAGCACGCGCCACAGCGGCTGGTTGTTGTCGTAGTCGTCCTTGAACTGCTGCAGCTCGGTCACCATCGAGTTCCAGCGGCCCTTCGTGATGCCGATCGTGAACATGATGAAGAACGAGTACAGGCCGGTCTTCTCGACGATGATCCCGTGCTCGGCCAGGTACTTCGTGACGATCGCGGCGGGGATGCCCGTCTCGCCGAACTCGCCGTCGACGTCGAGCCCCGGCGTGATGATCGTCGCCTTGATCGGGTCGAGCATGTTGAAGCCTTCCGCCAGCGGGCCGAAGCCGTGCCAGTGGTCGTTCGGCTTCAGCATCCAGTCGTCGCGCGAACCGATGCCTTCCGCCGACAGCTCGTCCGGGCCCCACACGCTGAAGAACCAGTCGTCGCCGTATTCGGCGTCGACCTTGCGCATCGCGCGGCGGAAGTCGATCGCCTCGGCGATCGATTCCTCGACGAGCGCGGTGCCGCCGGGCGGCTCCATCATCGCCGCCGCGACGTCGCACGACGCGATGATCGCGTACTGCGGGCTCGTCGACGTGTGCATCAGGTACGCCTCGTTGAAGCGGTGCTTGTCGAACGTGCGGTTCTCCGAATCCTGCACGACGATCTGCGACGCCTGCGAGATGCCCGCGAGCAGCTTGTGCGTCGAGTGCGTCGCGAACACGAGCGCACCCGTGCGCGGACGGCCGTCGCCGATCGCGTGCATGTCGCGGTAGAAATCGTGGAACGTCGCGTGCGGCAGCCACGCTTCGTCGAAGTGCAGCGTGTCGAGCAGGTCGCCGAGCAGGTCCTTGATCATCTCGACGTTGTAGACGACGCCGTCGTACGTGCTCTGCGTGATCGTCAGGATGCGCGGCTTCATGTCCGGGTTCTGGCGCATCGCCTCGCGCGCGAACGGGTTCGCCTCGATCTTCTTGCGGATGTTCTCCGGCTTGAACTCGTCGCGCGGAATCGGCCCGATGATGCCGAAGTGGTTGCGCGTCGGCGTCAGGAACACCGGAATCGCGCCCGTCATCGTGATCGCGTGCAGGATCGACTTGTGGCAGTTGCGGTCGACCAGCACGATGTCGCCGGGAGCTACCGTCGCGTGCCAGACGATCTTGTTCGACGTCGACGTGCCGTTCGTCACGAAGAACAGGTGATCGGCGCTGAAGATGCGCGCCGCATTGCGCTCGGACGCCGCGACCGGGCCCGTGTGGTCGAGCAGCTGGCCGAGTTCGTCCACCGCGTTGCAGACGTCGGCGCGCAGCATGTTCTCGCCGAAGAACTGGTGGAACATCTGGCCGAGCGGGTTCTTCAGGAACGCGACGCCGCCCGAGTGGCCCGGGCAGTGCCACGAGTACGAGCCTTCGTCCGCGTACTTCACCAGTTCCTTGAAGAACGGCGGCGCGAGCGAGTCGAGATAGACCTTCGCCTCGCGGATGATGTGGCGCGCGACGAACTCCGGCGTGTCCTCGAACATGTGGATGAAGCCGTGCAGCTCGCGCAGGATGTCGTTCGGCAGGTGGCGCGACGTGCGTGTCTCGCCGTACAGGAAGATCGGGATGTCCGCGTTGCGGCGGCGCACTTCGGTGACGAACGCGCGCAGCTCGATGATCGCGGTCGCGAGTTCGGGCAGTTCGCCGTCCGGGCCGGTTTCGCCGAGCATGAGTTCGTCGTCGTCGATCGACAGGATGAAGCACGACGCGCGGCTCGACTGCTGCGCGAACGACGTCAGATCGCCGTAGCTCGTGAGGCCGAGGACTTCGACGCCCTCCTTCTCGATCGCTTCGGCCAACGCCCGGATGCCGGAGCCCGAGATGTTCTCGGAGCGGAAATCTTCGTCGATGATGACGACGGGGAAACGAAACTTCATGGGCGATTCTCCAAAAAGAACGACCGCGGCGCGTCACGCGCAGCGGTCACCCGGAAACTGGTGAGACGTTATGCAACCAGATCAGGTTTTCGGCAGCGTGACACCGCGCTGCCCCTGATACTTGCCGCCGCGATCCGCGTACGACACGTCGCACACTTCGTCGCTTTCGAAGAAGAGCACCTGCGCGACGCCTTCGTTCGCGTAGATCTTCGCGGGCAACGGCGTGGTGTTCGAGAATTCCAGCGTGACGTAGCCTTCCCACTCGGGTTCGAACGGCGTCACGTTGACGATGATCCCGCAGCGCGCATAGGTCGACTTGCCGAGGCAGACGGTGAGCACGGTGCGCGGGATGCGGAAATATTCGACGGTGCGGGCCAGCGCGAACGAGTTCGGCGGGATGATGCACACGTCGCCCTTGAAATCGACAAACGAACCCTCGTCGAAGTTCTTCGGATCGACGATCGTCGAGTTGATGTTCGTGAAGATCTTGAATTCGTCCGCGCAGCGGATGTCGTAGCCGTAGCTCGACGTGCCGTAGCTGACGATCCGGCGGCCGTCCTCGGACGCGCGAACCTGATCGGGCACGAACGGCTCGATCATCTTGTGCTCTTCGGCCATGCGCCGAATCCATTTGTCGGACTTGATGCTCATATCGGGGCGCCTGGAAACGCTGCGTGACGGTCAGGGAGGGCCGCTCGCGCGAGACGGCGGCCGGGAAAGGCGGACATTTTACGCGATCATCGGCGCACGCACGCGGCGGCCGTCAACGGATCACGCCGCAGGCGAGCGCGGGCCCCGCGCCATGCTGCGGAAACGCGGGATCGCTCGAGTCGCGGTGCACCAGCGCCGCGCGGTTCATCGCCGAGCGCACGCCATCGAGGGCCAGATCGGGCGCGACGATGAAGCCGGCCGCGACGCCGTTCGCGTCCGCATGGATGTTGCCGAGATCGCCGGCGACGCGGGCGCCCGCGCGCAGCCGGTCGGCGGCCGGCGCGAACACCTGGCCGGCGCTCGAGCCGTCGCCCGCGTTGCAGTCGCCGCGTTCATGCACCTGTAGCGCGTGATCGCTGTTGGGCGGAAGGCCGGCCAGGTTGTACGTGACCTGAACGCCGTCCGGACGCTCGACGAACGTCACCGCACCGCGCGCCTGCGAGCCGACCGTCGGCTGCAGTTGTGCGTCGGCCCGTTTTTCGTGCGACGAGGAAAAGGAGGTGCAGCCGGCCAGCAGGCCCAGCGCGGCGGCGGCCAGCAGCGCGTACCGCACGCGGCCGGCGCGCACGCCGTGATGTCGTTGTTTCATTCGATCCTCATGCCGGCTGGCGGCCGTTTGACACGACGGCCGCGCCGGGCGGGTAAAGGGACCCGGGAAAAGTCGCCATGATACCGCGCCTCGCGGCGCCGTAAACAGCGTGAGGCCCCGCCCCGCAAGGGTTTTACGTATTTTGAACAACGATCGACGGAAACTTCGACGTCATGTCGCGCGATCGCTCGGCAATCGCCAGTGCGACACCGCGCGCGATGTCGCGGTAACGACGGGCCAGCGCGCCTTCGGGATCGGCCGCGACCGTCGGCGTGCCGCTGTCGGCCCGCTCGCGGATCGCGATGTCGAGCGGCAGGCTGCCGAGCACGTTCACGTCGTAATCCTTCGCCATCCGCTCGGCCCCGCCGGCGCCGAAGATGTGTTCTTCGTGGCCGCAGTTCGAACAGATGTGGATGCTCATGTTCTCGACGATGCCGAGGATCGGAATCCCGACCTTCTCGAACATCTTCAGGCCCTTCTTCGCGTCGAGCAGCGCGATGTCCTGCGGCGTCGTGACGATCACCGCGCCCGTGACCGGCACGCGCTGCGCGAGCGTGAGCTGGATGTCGCCCGTGCCGGGCGGCATGTCGACGATCAGGTAGTCGAGCTCGCGCCAGTTGGTCTGGCGCAGCAACTGCTCGAGCGCGGAGGTCGCCATCGGGCCGCGCCACACCATCGGGTTGTCTTCCTCGATCAGGAAGCCGATCGAGTTCGCCTGCAGCCCGTGGCCGACGAGCGGGTTCATCGACTGGTTGTCGGGCGACTCGGGCCGCTGGCCGTGGATGCCGAGCATCGTCGGCAGCGACGGGCCGTAGATGTCGGCGTCGAGGATGCCGACCGACGCGCCTTCTGCGGCGAGCGCGAGCGCGAGGTTGACGGCGGTCGTGCTCTTGCCGACACCGCCCTTGCCCGACGCGACCGCCACGATGTTCTTCACGTTCGGCAGCAGTTTCACGCCACGCTGCACCGTGTGCGCGACGATCTCCTGCGACACGGCGACGCGCGCGTCGCGCACGCCGGGCACGGCCTGGAGCGCCGCGGTGACGCGTGCGCGCACGTCGTCGTGCTGGCTGCGCGCGGGATAACCGAGCACCACGTCGAGCGCCACGACGTCGCCGTCGATCGCGACGTTGCGCACGCCCTTGTTCGCCGCATACGGACGGCCGGTATTGGGGTCGACGACAGCCGCCAAAGCGGCGTCGACTTGTGCCCGGTCAATGCTCATCGAAACTCCGTGAAAACGTTTTTCTCGCGCGCAAACGTCAAAAAATATCAAATTACGCTGCGAAAATCGGGAAAAGTGAAAGAATCTGTTGCACGCCATTGCGCGAACGCGCGACCCGGCGCACTCTTCGCCTGCGGCATGCTATGGGGCCAAATCGGCCACCAACCGCCTATATTGTAGAGGCTGACGCGTCGCACTGCCCGAACAGCCACGCTGACGGACAGGGCATGCGGCCACCTCGGCGGCTGCCGCTGGCGCAGGCCTGCCCTCCTTTTTCGGGCGGCCCGCGCGTGGAGCCGTAACTGTTGTTGTCGTCGTTGTCGACTCGTTCAACC
>Ga0209566_100974_pt1 | contig 12663 bp, 10 predicted proteins | sample Araplavi_mTSA_r2_2_FD_184287 | JGI IMG/M metagenome (GOLD analysis project Ga0209566, IMG submission 184287) | Arabidopsis root microbial communities from North Carolina, USA - plate scrape CL_Cvi_mTSA_r2 (SPAdes) (version 2) | ecosystem: Host-associated > Plants > Roots > Endosphere | place...
TGATCGCGAACACGCCCTCCACCTTCGTACGCCCCGACTGGAAGAACACGGCCGCGATGCCCAGCCGTGCCATCAACCGCAGCAGTGCATCGGGCAGCAGGCGGGTGGCTGCCGGGGTGATCGCCGGGGGTGCGGCGATCACCCGCGTGGGCGCGACCTGGATGGGCGTCGCCGCGTTCACGATTGGGACTCGAGCGAGCCATGCCCTTTGGGTGTTTTGATGGTGGTGCAGGTGCCTTTGTCCACCAGCACCCAGGCGTTGCCCTGGTAGTCGCGCTTGGAGGTGCCGGCGCAGCTGGTGCCGGGGCCGGCAGCGCAGTCGTTCTTGCCGGCGAGCGCAACGCCATAGCATTTTTCCATGGGTCTTTTGGCGTCCTCCGCGTGGGTGCCGGTGGCGAAGACGGCGAGGCTCAGGGCGAACGTGGCGGCGAGGGTGGCGCGTGTGCGATGCATCGGAGGTTCCTTCGTCGGTAGGCGCAGATCAGGCGAGGGTGAAGGACACGTCGATGTTTCCGCGCGTCGCCTTGGAGTACGGGCAGGTCTGGTGCGCGGCTTCAATGAGCGACTGCGCCACCTCGCGCTCGATGCCCGGCAGCGACACGTTGAGGCGCGCCTGCAGGAAGTAGCCGTTCTCGCCGTTGCCCAGGTCGATCTCGGCGTTCACGGTGGTGTCGGCAGGCAGGTGGATCTTCCGCGCCAGCGCGGCATGCGTCATCGCGCCGATGAAGCAGGCCGACCAGCCCGCGCCGAACAGCTGCTCGGGATTGGTGCCCGGCTTGTTGGAGCCAGGCGTGGACAGCTTGATGTCGAGCTGGCCGTCGTCGCTGCGCGACTGGCCGGCGCGGCCGCCGGTGGTGGTGGTCTTGCCGGTGTAGAGGATGGTGTTGGACATGGCGGGCTTTCCTTTGGGTTGGTGGGCAGGCTGTGCATCAGCCGGTGTGCCTAGGAGAAGCGAGCCGCGTATCGCTCATGTGTCCTGTCACGCGCGCAACGGCATCGAAATGTGTAACGGACGCAGGGAGATACATTTCGATACAAAACCGCCGCGAGCGCCTCGCCGACACGCCCGCAATGCGGATACAAAGCGATACAAAAAGCCATGCCGCGCGACATGCCCCATACAAGCGGCGTTGTTTCCATACGTACACCGGCGGCGCACGTGCGGCCGCCTTGGACCTCTGGAGAACACGCCATGAAATTCGTTCGACTCGCCATCGCTGCCGTGGCCTTCGGTGCAGCGCTGTTGGCGGCCTGGCCCGGTGCGTGGGGCCTCGCCAATGCCGAAACGCCCGCCACGACCAAGCTTGCGCCCGCATTCGACGGCGCCACCCGCTGGCTCAATTCACCGCCGCTGACCACGCAGGCGCTACGCGGCAAGGTGGTGCTGGTGGAGTTCTGGACGCGCGAATGCATCAACTGCCTGCACGTGCTGCCGCACACCAAGGCGCTGTATGAGCGCTACGCGGCCGATGGCCTGGTGGTAGTTGGCGTGCACACGCCCGAATACGACGAGGAACGCGACACCGGTCCGCTCAAGGACGCCATCCATGCGCTGGGCATTACCTATCCTGTGGCGATGGACAACGACTACCGAATCTGGAACGCGTACAACAACCGCTTCTGGCCGGCCATCTATTTGATCGACCGCGATGGGCACGTGGTCTATCGCCACGTCGGCGAGGGAGATTACGATCAGACGGAGGCGCGCATCCGCCAGCTGCTCGGCAAGGCCTGACAGCGTCGGCGCCGCGCCAGCCTATGGGAGAGAGCATGGACCACATCGATCACATTCTCGTCGTCGACGACGACCACGGCATTCGCACCGGCATCGTCGACTACCTGCGCAAGAACGGCCTGCGTGCCACCGGAGCCGCCGATGGCCGCGAGATGTTCGCGCAGCTCGATGCCTCCGCGTTCGACCTGGTGGTGCTCGACATCATGATGCCGGGTGACGACGGGTTGGTGCTGTGCCGTACGCTGCGCAGCGGCAAGCACAAGCACATTCCGGTGGTGCTGCTGACCGCGCGTGACGACGAGACCGACCGCATCATCGGCTTGGAAATGGGCGCGGACGACTACGTCACCAAGCCGTTCTCGCCGCGTGAACTGCTTGCGCGCATCAAGGCAGTGATCCGCCGCACGCGCATGCTGCCGCCAAACCTGCGCGTTACCGAAAGCAGCGACACCATCGCCTTCGGCCGCTGGCGACTGGACACCACAGCGCGGCACCTGCTGGCCGAAGACGGCACGGTCGTCTCGCTGAGCGGCGCGGAATTCCGACTGCTGCGCGTGTTCCTCGATCACCCGCAGCGCGTGCTTTCGCGCGATCAGCTGCTCAACCTCACGCAAGGGCGCGATGCGGAACTGTTCGACCGCTCCATCGACCTCATGGTGAGCCGCCTGCGCCAGCGGTTGCAGGACGATGCGCGCGAGCAGTCGTACATCAAGACCGTTCGCAGCGAGGGCTATGTCTTCTCGATGCCGGTGGTACTCAACGGTGACCAGCCATGAGCGAGGCCGCTGCCGCGACGCGCTGGCTGCCACGCAGCATGGCGTCGCGCCTGTATCTGATCATCTTCGCCGGCCTGATGCTGGCGCAGGGATTGTCGTTTGCGCTGCTCTACAAGGAGCGCATGGACAGCGCGACCTCGGTGATGTTCAACACGCTGGAGCACGACGTGGGCACGTCGGTGGCGGTGATCGACCGCCTGCCCGCCAGTGAGCGCTCGCGCTGGCTCAATAGGCTGCAGCGCGACAACTATTTCTATGTGCTGGGTCCGGGCGAGGCGGGCAACCATCTGGCGACGCAGCGTTCTGCCTATGTGGTGGGCCTGATCGCCAAGGAAGTCGGGCCGGATTTCCACGTGTTCGGCAACACCGTGTCGATGTCGCCGGAGCGATACCAGGTACACTTCACCTTGCATGACGGTTCGCCGCTGACGCTGGAAATCACGCCGGGCATGAAGCCGCTGGCGACGTGGCTGCCGTTTGTGTTCGTCGCGCAGGTGATCCTGCTGTTGCTGTGCACGTGGTTGGCGGTGCGGCTGGCGACGCGGCCCCTAAGCGCGCTGGCCCAGGCCGCCGACGCCATGACGCCCACAGCCGGCGGCCCGCGCCTTTCGCAGGAAGGCCCTACCGAGGTCGCCCGCGCGGCCAAGGCGTTCAACACCATGCAGGAGCGCATCGCGCGCCACCTGAAAGAGCGGCTGCACATTCTCGCGTCCATCTCGCACGATCTGCAGACGCCGATCACGCGCATGCGCCTGCGCGTGGAGTCGCTGGACGAATCGCCCGAGCAGCAGCGCATCCTGGACGATCTGCGCGAGCTGGAGCATCTGGTGAAGGAAGGCGTGGCCTACGCGCGCAGTGCGCACGGTGGCTCCGAGACGCCGGTGAAGCTCGATCTTGGCGCGTTCCTGGAGAGCCTGGTGTTCGACTACCAGGACATCGGGCAGCCGGTGAGCCTGGTGGGGCGCGCGGAGGCCACCACCACGGTGCGCCCGCAGGCCCTGCGCCGCGTGTTGGCAAACCTGATCGACAACGCCATCAAGTACGGCGGCTCGGCCGAGGTGGAACTTCAGCGCACGGCGGCCGGCGGCCTGGCCGTGCTCGTCTCCGATCGCGGCCCGGGTATCCCTGAGAGCGAACTGGAACAGGTGCTACAGCCTTTCTACCGTCTTGAGTCGTCACGCAACCGCGACACCGGCGGTGCGGGCCTGGGGCTTGCCATCGGTGCGCAGCTCATTGCCTCCATCGGCGGCGAACTGAAGCTCGCCAACCGCGAAGGCGGCGGCCTGCGCGCCACGATCGCGTTGCCTTGAGGCAGGCTGAATCGCCCAACCCGAGTTTGTCAGGGCCTACACGCAAGACACGATATCCAGCGATTGCCGCAGGGAAACAGGGTGACGGCCGCGTGATCCTCCGGGATGCCGGTACGTGCCCGGGCGGCAGAACCATCATCGTTCCGGAGTAAACCGCTTCATGTCCGAACCCGTGGCCGCCGTCACTACGCAACTGGGTTTCCCTGTGGAAGGTCCCGATGGACTGGGCGCATTGATGCGCGACATGGACTGGTCGCAGTCGCCGCTGGGCCGGCCCGATGCCTGGTCGCCCAGCCTGCGCACCACCGTGGGCATGATGCTCGCCACGCAGGCGCAGATCGTATTGTTCTGGGGGCCGCATTTCGTGGCGCTCTACAACGACGCCTATGCGCCGACCATTGGCGCCAAGCACCCGCTGGCGCTGGGCCGGCCGGCGGCGGAGCACTGGGCCGAACTATGGAGTGACCTCGAACCGCTGCTGCTGGGCGTGCGCGATACCGGGCACACGTTCTCGGCGAAGGATCGTCCTTTCTATATCGAACGCCACGGCTACGGCGAAACGGTGTACTTCGATATCTCCTACTCGGCGGTGCCCGAGGCGGACGGCTCGGTGGGCGGCGTGCTCTGCATCGTCTCGGAGACGACGCAGCGCGTGCTCGGCACCCGCCGTCAGGCCGCTCTGCTGGAGCTGGAAGACGGCTTGCGCAGCATCGACCAGGCCGAGGCGGCGAAGGCGTTGGCGGCGGATCTGCTACGGCGCGAACTGGGCGCCGAGAGCGCCCAGTATGTCGATGCGGAGGCGACGACACCGAAGAGCGAACCGGGGTGTTGCGAATTCCCGGTATCGCGCGGCGGCGCGCGTGCCGGCAGTTTTTTCGTGCAATGTCCGGCATCGCGCCCCTGGAGCGAGCAGGACACGCACTTCGCGCGCTCCGTGATCGAGCGCACCTGGTCGGCGGCGGAACGCGCCCGCGCCGAGTCGCTGCTGCGTCAGTCGGAGGCGCGCCAGCGCGAGGACGCCGAGCGCGTGCAGATGGCGCTGGCGGCGGGCGCCATCATTGGCACCTGGTTGTGGGACCTGACCACGCAGCGCTTCACGGTCGATGAAAAATTCGCGATCAATTTCGGCCTTGATCCATCGCTGGGTCGCGATGGCTTGCTGTTCGAGCAGATCATTGCCTCCGTGCATCCGGAAGACCGCCCCGGATTGGAAGCGGCCATCGCCGAGGCGATCGCTCGCGGTGGTCCGTATGCCTACCAGTACCGGGTGCGCCGCGCCGACGGCCGCTACTACTGGATCGAAGCGAACGGCCGCGTCGCCAAGGCGGGCGACGGTACGCCGTTGTCCTTTCCGGGCATCCTGATCGACATCGAAGGCCGCCGCGTAGCCGAGCAAAAGCTCGCCACCAGCGAGGCGAAGTACAAGGCGCTGTTCGGTGAGATCGACGAAGGCTTCTGCGTGATCGAGTTCATCGACGGCCCCCACGGGCCGCTCAGCGACTACACGCACGTGGAAGCCAATCCCGCGTACAGCGTCAACTCCGGTCTCGGCGACTGCATCGGCCGCACGGTGCGCGAGATGGTGCCTGACGAAGCGGACACCTGGGTGGAGATCTATCGCCGCGTGCTGTTGACGGGTGAATCCGTGCGATTCGAACGGTGGCTGGCCGCGACCGATCGCCACCTGGAACTGGCGGCCTTCCGCGTCGGACCCGCGGAACGGCGGCAGGTGGCGGTGCTCTTCAAGGACGTCACCGCGCGCAAGCGGGCGGAAGAGCAACTGCACGGCATGAACCGCGAACTCACCGAGCGCGTCGAGCAAGTGGTGGCGCAGCGTGAGGCGGCCGTGGCGCGTGTGCACGAAATGCAGAAGCTGGAAACCATCGGCCAGCTGACCGGTGGCGTCGCGCACGATTTCAACAATCTGCTGACGCCGATCGTCGGTGCACTCGACATGGTGTCGCGCCTGCACGACGAGGACGAGCGCGTCCGCAAGCTTACCTCCGCCGGACTGCAGGCCGCCGAGCGCGCACGCACGCTGGTGCAGCGCCTGCTGGCGTTCGCGCGAAGGCAGCACCTGGAAGCACGGCCGATCAACGTGCGCCAGCTCGTCTTCGGCATGGAGGACCTGCTGGCGCGTTCGCTGGGGCCGCAGATCCAGCTGCGCATCGAATGCGAAGCCAACGCGCCGCCCGCGATGATGGACCCAAACCAGTTCGAGCTGGCCCTGCTCAACCTCGCCGTGAATGCACGCGATGCCATGCCCGATGGCGGCGTGCTCACCGTCGCCGTGGCACACGATGACGTTTCCGGCGACGAGAAGTTGCCCGATGGCCGCTATGTGCGCGTATCGGTGTCCGATACCGGCGAAGGCATGGACGCGGAAACCATCAAGCGTGCCGTGGAGCCGTTCTTCACCACCAAGGGCAAGGGACACGGCACCGGCCTCGGGCTTTCCATGGTGCACGGACTGGCCGCACAGTCGGGCGGCGATTTCGCGCTGTCCAGCGAGCCTGGGCGCGGCACCATGGCGAGCCTTCGCCTGCCGGCCGCCGCGGCACCACCGGCCGACGAACACCTCCATGCGGTTGCCAGGCCGGTCATTCGGCGGGCGGAAGCGACACCGATACTGCTGGTGGACGACGAAGAGCTCGTGCGCGCGGGCACCGCGGAAATGCTCAGCGATGCGGGTTACGTCGTGCGGCAGGCATCATCCGGCCGTCAGGCGCTTTCGCTGCTGCGTGACGGTTTGCAAGTGGAGGCGCTGGTGACCGACTACGCCATGCCTGGCATGACGGGCGCTCAGCTCGCACGTGAGGCCGCGCTGCTGCGTCCGCGCTTGCCGGTGCTGATGATCACCGGCTTCGCCTCGCTCAACGACCAATCCATCATCGACCTGCCACGCCTGCCCAAGCCGTTCCGGCAGAACGAGCTCACTGACGCGCTGGCGGACCTGCTCGAGCGCGCGCGCCGCTAGAGGCGGAGCAGCGGAATCGACACCCGCACGCGCAGGCCGCGTTCGAACGGCGAATCGAGCAGTTCGATGCTGGCCTGATGCAGGCTGGCAGCGCGCGCGACGATGGACAGGCCCAGGCCGTAGCCTTCTCCGCGGCTGCCCGCTTCGCGGTGGAAGCGCGCGAACACGGCGTGCCGTCGTTCGGTAGGAATGCCCGGGCCGTTGTCGATCACTTCAAGCGTCGCTTCCTGTCGGCTCTGCGCCACGGCGAGCTGGATGCGCCCGCCAGCGGGCACGTAGCGCAGCGAATTCTCCAGCAGGTTGCGCAGCAGCGCGACCAATGCGGGCGCGTAGCCCTGCACGATCACCTGCGACTCGTTCAACGCGACGTGCAGTTCCACCCCGCGACGCCGGATGACGGGCGTGAACTCCCTCACCACGCCATCGGCCACGGCGACCAGATCCACCGCATCGAAACGCGTGGAGGCGGCGCCGGCCTCCAGCTTGGCCAGCGCCAGCAGTTGCTCCACCCGGCGACTGAGCGTGGCGACGCTGCCGTGCGCGCCCGCCAGGCTGTCCTGGATCTCGTCCGGATCGATCGTCTCCATCGCGCTTTCAAGATTGAGCAGGATGGAGGCGAGCGGCGTGCGCAACTCGTGCGCCACGTCGGCACTGAAGCGGCGCTCGCGTTCCAGCGCATCTTCCTGCCGCGTGAGCTGCTCGTTGAGCGCGCCCAATACCGGGCGCAGTTCCCGCGGTGCGTCGACCAGCACGATGCGTTCGCGGTTGCCAGGCTCGCGTTCGGACAAGGCCGTGGTGAGGCTCGCCAGCGGGCGCAGTCCACGGCCGACGGCCCAGCCCACCAGCAACGCCAGCACGGGAAGGCCGAACAGGAAGGGCAGCCCGTGGTCCAGCCACAGCGTATGCACGATGTCTTCGCGGCTGTCGTAGCGATCGGCGGTGCGGATGACGTAGCCGCTGCGCGGATCGACAAAGTTGAACACGCGCCACCAATGATGCTGTTTCTTCAGGTCGTGGTAGGCCGAACGATCGTCCGGCGTGGCGGGCAGCGTCATCAGGTTGACCGTACCCAGCAGCAGCTTGCCGTTGCGGTCGAACACCTGGAAGCCCACTTCCGACTCGTGCGTGGCCACTTCGCCCTGCGCCGCAAGCACGGTCTTCTTCTGCACCGGCACGATGATGTCCGCGCGACCCGCGAACGTCTGCAGGCCCGCGCGCTGGATCAACGCAGCAATGGTGTGCGCGGCCTCGGCCAGGCGCGCATCGGAGAGCTCCGCCATTTCCGTGCTGGTGCGCCGGAAGCTGTAGAAGGCGAGCGGCAGCAGGAACAACAACAGCAGCGCGATGATCATCCAGCGCAGGCGGCCGCGCAGGCTGGTGGGCTTCACCGTGGATCCCGCGGAATCATGTAGCCGAAGGCGCGCACGTTCTGAATGGTGTCGAAGCTCAGCTTGCGTCGCAGCGAATGCACCAGCACGTCGAGCGCGCCGTCGGTGACCACGCGTTCGCTGCCGTACAGCGAGCTTTCCAGCGTGTCGCGGCGGACCACGCGACCCGCGCGCTCCATCAAGGTCTGCAGCAGCGACATCTCGCGTCGCGTCAGGTCCACCCGTTGCCCACGGAAGCTCACTTCGAGCGTGGCGAGGTCCAGGCACAGCGCACCCGCTTCGATGCGGTTGGCGGCGAGCCCTTGCATGCGGCGCGTGAGTGACCGGATGCGTGCGCCCAGTTCATCGAGGTGGAACGGCTTGGTGAGATAGTCGTCCGCACCGGCGTCCAGGCCATGCACGCGCGCCTGCACGGCATCGCGGGCGGTGAGGATGAGCACGGGCGTGCGGATGTCGCTTCGTCGTGCCTCGGTAAGGATGTCCAGGCCGTCCTTGCCCGGCAGGCCGAGATCCAGCAGCACGAGATCCGCTGATTGCTCCTGCATCGCCGCGATGGCGCAGCTGCCGTCGGTCAGCCACGTCACCGTGTAGGAAAGGCGTTCGAGGGCACGCTGGATGGCCGCGCCCAGTTCCAGATCGTCTTCCACCAGGATGATGTGCACTGCGCGCCCCTTCATGCGAATGCGGCGGGCGCTGGGCCCACCGGGTCGGGGAAGCATTGTCTTTCCGTTTTGTTACCGTCCCGGGAAAAGACGCCCATCCGTGGGCTCGCTCCATGGGGATAGGAAAGGATCGAAGGGATTTACGGGTTCCCCGGAGCCAAACCGGCGGCACGCAGCTCCTCGCGAGCCGCCGCCAGGTCGTGCTGCATCGTGGACGAGGCGAGCATGTCGGTGGCCAGCGCCTGGCCGAATTCGCGGCCGGCATAGATGTCCTGCGGCGTGTGCACGCCCTTCACCACGCGGCGCCAGCCGATGTCGCGAGCGTGCTGCATCAGTGCATCGGCATCCTGCGGGAACAGCTGCGAGAGCAGGATGGCGTCCACCGTCGCGCGGCTGGAGTGCCCACTGGGGTAGCCGAAGCTCTTCTTCGCTGCCTGCTCCGGGTGCGCCGCGCAGTCGGATGCCGGCGGGCAGGGGCGAGGACGGCGCCAGCCATTCTTGGAGAGGTCCACCGCTTCCTTCGTTTCGTGTTCGGCTTCCTTGAACAGGGCGGCCACGTGCGGAAGACGGTCCGCGCGGAAACCGTCGCCAATCACCGGGGCGAAGTCGAAGGCGTTGAACTTTTCCTCGCGCTGGGCTTGGGCGAAATCAGCCTCCGACCGAGCCGCGAAGGCACGGTCCGTGGTGGCGCGGTCGGCCTGGTCTTCCGCGCTGCCTGGTGCGCTCGGTGCGGGCAGCGCGGCCATGACGGCGTGGATCTGCGCGTCGCTGAGGTAGGCGTCGGCGTGCTCGCCCTTGGCGGCAGCCAACGATGGAGCGAGCAGAAGCGTGGCGAGCAGGGCATGCTTGATGTTCATTGGCATCTCCCTCGTCACAGCGCCAGCGACACGGAGGCGAACCAGCTGCGGCCCGGCAACACGTAGTAAGAACCCACGTTGCCGCTGACCGAGTTGATCACCAGGTTGTGCGCGTCGAACAGGTTGTCCACCTGCAGGCGCACCTTGTAGCTCTTGATCACCGAACCGGTGAGGTTCTGGCCGTAGCCCACGCTCATCGCCGCCTGCCAGTAGCCGCCGGTGCCGATGGTGGAGGTCACCGAGGACGCGACATCCGGATTGAAGCTGGAGTTGTAGGCCTTTTGGCTGCCGGAATACTTGTCGTACAGCGAGGCGAAGAAGCCTTCGTTTTCGTACATCACGCCGAGCGCGGCGGTGCGGTCGGGCACGTTGGGAAGGTCGAGGTTCGAGCTCTTGAACGTAGCGTCCTGCAGCGAGCCATTGGCGAACACGCTGGCGCCGCCGCCCACGTAGTAGGTCAGCTCGCCTTCGATGCCCTTGATGTACGCGCCCTTCGCCAGGTAGTACACCGGGTCCGTGGTGCCGGGAACGGTGGTGGAGAACTGGTAGTTCTTGAAGTTGATGAAGTACACGTCGGCATCCGCATTGAAGCGGTCGGTCTTGTACACCGTGCCGAACTGGTAGTTCATCGTCTCTTCCGGCTTGGTGTTGTTGAGCGTCGGATCGGGGACGTAGAACTCGTTGAGGTTGGGCGTCAGGAAGCCCTGCGCGGCGGTGGCGTAGATGCTCCAGTCCTCGCGCAGCATGTAGTTGGCGGTGAGGTAGCCCAGCGTCTTGTCCCAGCTCTGGCTGTAGTAGAGCGGAGTCTTGGTGGTCTGGTTGATCGGCGCCTCGATGTCGCGGCTCACGTTGAAGTACTTCACGCCCGGCGTAATGCTGAGGCCATCGGTGGCATACCACTCGTATTCCGCATACAGCTGGCCGGTATGCAGCTGGTCGTTCATGGTGTACTTGTACGGCCCGCTGTACACGCCCTTGCTGTTGAACGTGCCGAAGGTGGAAGCACCCGGCTTCACGTCGATGGCGCCGCCGCGACCGTAGTCGATGGCGATGCTGCTGCGGTCGTTGTTGGTGTACTCGTACCAGCCGCCGGTACGGAACTGGCCGTGATCGTCGGCATGCACCAGCTGCAGCACGTCGCCCCACGCGCGATAGTTGTTGATCTTCACGTAGCCGCCCATGTTGGTGGGCGAGGCCTTGGTACCCACGTACGGGCTTTCGTGGCTGGTGTTCTCGTAGGCGTAGGTATAGACCTTGTTGTCCACCGACCAGGTTTCCGACAGCAGGCTGTGGATGCCGAGGTATTCCAGGTCGGTCTGCTTGGTCTGGTAGTTGTAGCAGGCGCAGTTGGTGCTGGTCGGGTCGTTGTTCAGGCCGAAATTGCGGCCCAGCTGTGCGATCTGCTGCAGCGTGAGCGAGCTCAGGTTCGGGTTGTTGAACTTGATGTAGTTGTAGTTGCTGAGGAAGGTGATCTCAGTGTTCGTGCCGATCGGCTGCACGTACTTGATGTAGCCCGTCTTGCGCGACATGTCGCCGTCGGTCTTGGCGGTGTCGGTGCTGATGTACTGCGCGCTGGCGATGAGCTTGCCGCCGCCGAGATCGTCGATTTTGCCGGTATTGAGTTCCAGGTGCGTCAGCGACGTGCTGTAGCTGCCGAAACTCTGCGTGGGAATGAACGAGAACGCGTCGGTCGGGTCCTTCGAACTCAGCGCCACGGTGCCGCCAAAGGTCGCCTCGCCGATGGTGCTGGCGTTGCCCGGGCCACGATCGATCACGATCTGGCCGAGCATCTTGGCCGGGAAATAACTGCTGGTGTGATGGCTGAAATCGTTGGTGTCACCGAAGGGAATGCCGTCGTAGGTGACGTTGTACGAGTTGTCGTTGAAGCCGCGCAGCGTCATCTGCTTGGATTCGCCGAGGCCCGGGCCGGCGGTGCTCACGTTGGTGACGCCCGGTGAAATGGCGGCGATGGTGGCGTAGTCGGCGGTGGGCGCGACGTGGTTGCTGATCCAGTCCAGGCCGATCACCGACTGCGGCTGGGTGATGTTGAGGTCGGCCTGCGTCGGCGCCTGGGTGACGGCCGATTGCCCGGCCGAACCCCGCACTTCGACTTCTTCCAGTTCCTTGGGCGCCTTCAGCGCATTGGCGTTGGCCTTGGACGATGTGTCCACGGCCGCCGTCGTGGCTGCCGCATCCGTGTCGGCGGCGTAAGCGGGCGCCGCCAGCGAGAGACCGGCCAGCAGGGCAAGCGCGATGGCGCTGGAAATCGGACGTAGAGCGGAGTGCGACGCGATGAAGCGCCGGCTGGACAAGGAGGACATGGCGGCCTGGGTGGTGGCTGGAATCAGCGCACTAGCGTGGGTTCGCCATTTGACAGTTCTGTTGCACAGCCATGATGCGCGGCCGCCGTTTGCTTAGCGGCGTCTTAGAGGGCGGCCTGCCGGGCGATTGGCGTACGCGCGAACATGCCCCGGAGTTGCTGCCCTGCGTGCGGATGGTGCCGTCGTTCTCGAGCACGTTCCCGTAGCCCGTGGCGGTGCTGGACGCGTTGTCCGGATCGCTTGCCCACATGCCATGGGCATTGATCACCAAAAACCAGCGCCGACCATGGCAGCGGGTGTCGTTGGCCTGCAGGCGGCGTTTACTTCACCGGTTCGGCGAGCGGCTTGCCCTTGTCGACAACCCAGGTGGAGAGCGCCACGCCGCCATCGCTTCCGGGTGCCGCGAGAAGGCTGTGCACGGCGCCTCGCGGATTGAAGAAATGATCGCCTGCCTTGAGCACCTGATCGGGCTTGCCGCGCGTCTTCAGCACCAGGTTGCCCTTGAGCACGTAGCCCGATTCGTCGCCATCATGGACGTGCCAGCCCACCGCGCCTCCGGCGGGAACGTCCGCCGTGCCCAGGACGATCTCGGTGTTCGGCGCGCTTGATTGATCGTGCCGGTCGAGGATGGTGCGCT
>Ga0209566_100975_pt1 | contig 12661 bp, 8 predicted proteins | sample Araplavi_mTSA_r2_2_FD_184287 | JGI IMG/M metagenome (GOLD analysis project Ga0209566, IMG submission 184287) | Arabidopsis root microbial communities from North Carolina, USA - plate scrape CL_Cvi_mTSA_r2 (SPAdes) (version 2) | ecosystem: Host-associated > Plants > Roots > Endosphere | place: USA...
AGGCCCGTCGACGTCGAGGTCGACAGCGACGTGATCGAGCTGTTCGCGGACGACAACCCCGTCGAAGTCGACGTCGACAGCGAAGAAATCGAGCTGGTGGCCGACGACAGGCCCGTCGACGCCGAGGTCGACAGCGACGTGATCGAGCTGTTCGCGGACGACAACCCCGTCGAAGTCGACGTCGACAGCGAAGAAATCGAGCTGGTGGCCGACGACAAGCCCGTCGACGTCGAAGTCGACAGCGACGACACCGTGCTATTAGCCGAACTCAGGCCAGTGGACAGCGAGCTGATGCCCGTCGAGGTCGACGTGGACAGCGAAGAAATCGAACTGGTGGCCGACGACAAGCCCGTCGACGTCGAGGTCGACAGCGACGTGATCGAGCTGTTCGCGGACGACAACCCCGTCGAAGTCGACGTCGACAGCGAAGAAATCGAGCTGGTGGCCGACGACAAGCCGGTCGACGTCGAAGTCGACAGCGTAAACAGTTGGCCGCCGTTGACCGCGTCCCCGCTGCCGGCGGCAACAGTACCGTTCGCAAGGTTGATGATTTTATTGCTGGATACGTTGACGTTACTGCCATTCAGGATGATGCTTCCCGGTGCATACAGTTCGATCGACTGCCCCGGTATGGAGCCGGTGACGCTCGAACTTGGCGTCGTCGCGTTGTTGACAGTGATCCATGTGGTCGACGTGCTGGCGCCCGAATTGATTCCCGGCCCCCCTGAATAGCCGCCCATGAAAAGCACGTCGCTGCCGGTGGTACAGCCCATGTTGTAGCTGGTTGTCGGGCCCGTCGGAATGAGAGCAGCAGTCGATGCATTGCCACAAACGACAAATGCAGCGGCATACACGTCCGGCGACGCGAAGGATCCTCCCCCCAACAACACCACAGCAGTCAACGCCCCCACTACGGCGCTCGTCCCACCCGCCCTTCGCCCTTTCGCAGTTTCCGATGCGGCCACATAGGTGCCCGTCTTCTCGCACCAGACATTCTTGTAAATCTTGTTCATTTTGTTCTCCCTGTTGTACTGTCCGGCCGATCGGAATTCGCACCAAAAAACAGCGGCTCTTGTGAAAGAAACACAATTCCCCGCAGCCCCGCGGGGAGTTCATCGTGGGCGACTTTTATGCCTTTGCACCCAGCCCCCGTCCTTCGCCGGGCCGGCCGCTGCGGAAAATGTCGCGCAGTGTCATGTCGGCATAGCGCCATACGAGATGCCGAATGCTGATTTCATCTACTGCTGGCAAAAATATAAAAAGTGCTTGCTATCGAAACGACCACACCGACAATCAGCGACTCCCATTCCTCCGCTGCAGGCGCGTCAGCTCCATCGCGCGAAAATCATGAAAATTATTTCGATATGTTTTTAAACGAATTAATCTTATTATCGAAAAACATCACCGAGCACACAGCAACAGGAACAGTCGCCGCGCGCCTCACCCCGACAATTTATATTTACCCCTCACCGTCGACGCCAATACCCATCTTCATTAAAAGATGGATCGTGACCCAAACACCTCAGAGATTGACGGCCCTTCACACCATTACAATTGCCGACGCAACACCGGGAGACATGCACACGCGACCGTCGCATCATCGGGAAAACCCGATTGCTCAATTTTCACGATCAAAATTGGATATCTCAAACTGCTTGCGATCCTTATCGCGAATCCACTCAGGTGCCCGCCCTACCCCTGACCACGTCGCCCCGCTGACCGGGTCGAAATAACGCGGTCGCCGTTTCGTCGCACGGCGCAGGATATCGGCCGTAAATATATCCTCAGGAGAAAATCCAAACTCACGGACGCAATATCTAATCTCGAGCAAAATCGCCTCAGCAGCCGCTCGCCGCTCTTCAGCAATTCGAGCCTCCAGATTCGCCCTTCTTTCCAAATACCGCCGATGAGACTCCAGGTTGCGCATTTATATAATTACATCTCGTAAAACATAAAAATAAGCACCGATCGAGTCGACAACACAAAAACACTCCACTACCTGAACTCGCACTCGCCCAACAATCCATATGAAACATGCTATATCGACGAGCAATAGCGATTGACAACATTTGTCACACATCAACCGCGCCCCAATATCCATTCCGTTCATAAAAGTTGACAAAAAGACCGCTCAAGAATGTCACTCTATTTCGCAAATCAATCCTGCCATTCGGCCATACAACGCCCAGACAAAATATTTCGATTAGCTTTCACTTAAATCTGAAAACACAAGCTGCCCCACGCACGAGGGTATGCACGGATTTAAGCAACACGAAAAAAATGGTTCCAATGAAAATTCTTACCGTTGACGACGAGCCAGCACAGGCTGCGTTTATCTGCGATGTCCTGATCGCAGAAAGGTTCGATGTCCGAAGCGCTACCCGCGGCGCAGAAGCCATACGCCTCCTCGAAACCGATACCTTCAACCTGATCGTGCTCGACTGGAACTTGCCGGATATTTCCGGGCTGGAAGTCCTTGCCTGGATTCGTGCGCGAGTCGGCAGAGACCTCCCCGTGTTGTTCCTGACGAATCGAGTGCGCGAGGAACAGCTTGTCGTTGCGCTTGATGCAGGCGCTGATGACTACATGGTCAAGCCTGTCCGGCGCCATGAGCTGATCGCAAGAGTCCGTGCACTCCTGCGGCGGGCCTATCCCGTGAACGCGACGCCGACATCGATCAACATCGGTCGTTACCGTCTGGATCTCGTGACCGAAACCGTGTTCCTGAGTGACGAGCCGATTAAACTGACATCGAGAGAATTCAACGTCGCCGTTGCGCTGTTTCAAAATTGTGGTCGCGCAATGCCTCGCGAAGCGCTGATCAAGTCGATATGGGGACGCCATAGCGACCACATCTCCAGGACGCTCGATACACACATCTATCGCGTGCGTTCCAAGCTGCGAATCACGCCCGAAAACGGTGTTCGACTTCGCGCTGTTTACAATCACGGGTACCGGTTGGAGTTGCTCGATTCCAGTCACACGGACGATGGGGAGTAGCTGCTTCCTAGAGCGCTCACGACATTCGGCTCTGTGTGCCCGCCAGCGTCGTTACAGCAGCAACATATGCGGTTTGAGTTCAAGACAGGCGCAAAGACCGATGCTGAAGACGCCATACGTGATCGATGAATCCAGCTGCGAACCACACGCAACCGGGATCGACGACAATCTGCAGCGATCCCGGCGCTGTCGCGGCTCGTTCGGCTGCCCGGTGGGCACCGAGCGATTGCAGTCAGACAATCGCGTCGTCGCACTGATCGTCGCGCAAGCCGACGGCTGGTTGCACGATACGGCGGTCGATATCGATCGTCGACGCACCCTTGACCATGACTTCCCGCTCTGCCGGTGCCGTCAACTTCCAGGCGAACGCCGTGACGCTCAGAACTCGATAAAGGGAATGTTGCATTTTCATCCTCACATCGGAAGCCACGAATCGCATCGATCGCCCCCGAATATCACCGCATGAAGTCTCACTCTGTGCTGCACAAGGCCGGAACTTCGCTTCCGGCATCGGTACGTACGCAACCCGCACCAGAGACGGCGCGAGCCGCCGTTACCGAGCCTGCTCACGCGGCGGCGTGACGATCGACTTCGCCGAGCCTTGAATCAGTCGAGACGCAAGCGGCACAGGCTCACCATGTTTGGGGCGATCGGCAAGCCAGGCCACACAGACAGCCAGTGCGATCGCGCTTCCCCACAATGTCAACAGAACACGCATCTTCACTTCACCTTCGCGGGCTTTGCCACCTGCGCGATTTTTTCCTGCGGTGTCGGCGCCGTTTCCAGGACGATCACCAGTGCCACGACAAGTCCGCAGATCAGCAGACCGCACATGCCGAACACCGCTCTATTCATTTCAGCGCCACCACTGCATCGTTAGGCCGAATGCGCCGATCGACCCACACCGGGAAATCTGCGCACCAACGCTTGGACCGCGCCTGGAAGCGTCGACTCGATTCAAACGCCCGATGGTCGGCCGCACGATGCGTGATTGGGGCGGTCGCGTCGACCGTGGTAGCGTCGATCGCAATGAAGATGCCTTGGTCACGAGGTGGCATACCGGTCACGAGCGCCCCGAGTCTCGATGGCTGACCGGACTTTTCGACGGTCCCTGAACGCATCCCCGGTGAAGGCACTCGTTGCCCCGGAAGAGGGGCGTCATAGACGCCCATGGGTGAGGCCGGATTTAATGCCACACCATATTTTTTATTAGTAATACAAATAATCATAATCGCGAATTTTACTCCGCCAAAGACATCGAAACTTCAGCTGACTGGATCGGAATATCGAAGATTCATGCGCTGCATCGAACGGTCACAACCGGCCAGCGGACACTCGACACGGTCGTCAGAAGCGCCTGGAAGCCGTAGTTCGGCACGATCCGGGTAGCAGTTCCGATTGACCCGTTTGCCAACTACTCACGCCAATACGCCTCACGCAACATTTGACTTCATCTCGTCGACAAAGCCGAGGCCGTGAGCTCCAATTCAGACAAGACGCGTTCGATTACGTCAGTCCAGTTTCCACGCGCGGTCTGGGTAAAGAGTCGCATGCCGGGATACCACGGACTGTCGTCGCGATTGCGCAACCAGCGCCAGCAGCCCGCGTACCGGTTCAGTAACCACACGCGCTTCCCCATGGCTGCGGCCAGGTGAGCGACCGCGGTATCAACGGAAATGACAAGATCCAGCGCGTCGATGAGGGCCGCTGTATCGGCAAAGTCCCTCACCTCGTGCATCCAGTCGACTACGTGTGGATACTTCTCGTGAGAAAGCTCTTTCGAAATGTCATCCGCCTTCTGCAAGCTGATCCAGTGCGCGTGAGGCCACGCAAGCAATGGCGCCATCGTATCCAGATCGATACTACGCCGGCGATCATCGGGCGTGCCCGAATGCCCTCCCGCCCAGACCACCCCGATGCGTGGCAAGGTGCGTGGCTGCAACTTCGCCACCTTCGATGACCATTTTCGCGACCGTCGCCGATTCGCGTACAAATAAGGCAGATCGGCGGGAATGTTGTCTACTTGCGTTCCGAAGGCCATCGGCAGCGACAGCAGCGGGCAATACCAGTCCCACCGAAGCGGATCGAATGACTTGTCGTCGAGCAACGTCAGATTTGGCCACCGAGAGCAGAGTGAATCAGTCAGCAGCCGGCGCAGTGGTTTCGGGCATAAAAGGCCAACTGCCGTGAATTGCCGAAGCGCCATTTCGAGATATCGACAAAAATGCAACGTATCGCCCAATCCCTGCTCGGCCAGAACGAGCAGGCGGTTTTCGCCAGGCGGCAGCCCTTGCCCCTGCCACCGACGGATCGGCAAAGCCGGGTACTTGGCCCCGGGATACGAATCGCCCGCCAGCATGGTTACCCACCGGTGTTCGAAGTATGGCCAGGCCTCCCTATATTCACCGGCGCGAAGCAATGCATATCCAAGATTACCGCAGGCTACGAGATTTTTGGGATCCAACTCGATTGCTCGACGATACGCACTGATCGCGAGGTCGGTCTCGCCCAACAGGCTGAGACACACGCCCATATAGCTATAGGCATCCGAACGTGCCGGATTTCGTTCAATCGTGCGTCGACAAATATCGATGCCGTCTTCCGGTTTTTCGTCCAGCACCAAAGCCAGACACAGGTTGTACAACAACTTCGAAGTGTCCAGATCCGGCTGGTGATCTTCGGCAAACGCCAGACCGCTTCGCGCGCTTGCTGCCGCCTGCGAAAATGCCCTCAATCGTGTTTGCACCACACTCAGGCTGTTGTAGAAGATGGCATTGGGAGACGCGTCAATAGCCCTCTTGAACCAGTCCTCTGCCTCCTCAGCCCTATCCTCGGCCTTACCCAACGAAAAAGCGATCAGCCCCCTCAGATGCAGGACATCACCACTTGAGGGGCATTCCTTCAGAACGTCCTCGACCAACCGAAGAGCGAGTTCAGGCTGGCCAGCGTTATAAGCGTCGATGGCCTTGTCGTAGCACAACTGGATATCTTCAAGATTCGATTCCACAGCAACTCCGATCAGCAGTCCACAGCAGTGAACGTTCCGCAGCGCAGTTCGGACCCGGAATATGGACGCTGGATATCCATTACCGCCTCAATGCCGATTTGCCGGTGTTGCATGGGCACGCGTCGAAGACCGGCGATTTCCGGGGGCCCTTCCAACGTCGACGTGTCAGTTTGAAAATTCAACCAGACCGCGAGCCGTCGTTGAACAAACGTTATCCAGAGATCGGTCGTGACCAGATGCCGTCCGAAAGCATCCTGCCCAGCAAAAAACCTCGATCAGAAAAAAGGCCAAGCGTGAGCTTGGCGTCAAATCCGAGGGGAAGTGCTCCGGTAACAGAGCATTGACGATGGTACGCGTCCGCACACGGCTAGATTTGAACGATTGTCACATCCAGAAAGAGGGAGGTATTTGCGGCCTTCGGCGATCACCGTCATCGGCCTGCGAGAACCGGTCATTGCGAACCATCGACTCAACGACGGAAGCGTGCCTCGTCCGGAAGCCTTGCTTCGACAACACGGGCCGTCCGAATCTGAACGAGCCTCGACATCAACCGCCGGAACCCAGCCGGATGCCTCGCGTGCCCCGCCCCGCGGATCCATCGCTTCGCATCGAAGCATTCATTTTCATTACGCCGATATTTACGGTTTACCTCCGCACTAAACACGCCAAACGCCCTCTCCGTAAGCCCCTGGATTACATTCGGTAATTTAATGCGAATCATTCTCGTTTACATTGACTTTCCCATTTGACACTCCTACGATGCGCCGCGTTGCGCTTCGCTTCGTGCCCTGGCCAATCGGAGCCGAGCGTCCGGACAGCGGCCGACAAGCAGGACTCCACACTAATTAGAACCAGGGATTTGATATGAAGTTTGCGTCGTTCCAGGGAGACAGCGTCCGTGCCCGGATGCGCCCCGCCGCCTGCGCGGCCATCCTTGCATGCGCGTCGTTCGCGAGCGGCGCCGCTTTCGCCGACGTACCCGTCGACGCACAACCCGAAGCACCCGAGGCCGACCTCTCGATCCAGGCGAAGCCGACCAACATGTGGACCGGCATCTGGACGCGCCAGAGCCTGCTCGGCGACATGGGCGGCATCCGCCCGTGGCTCGGCAAGTACGGCGCGACACTGCAGATCACCGAAACCAGCGAATACCTCGCGAACCTGCGCGGCGGCCTGAACCGCGGCGGCGCGTACGACGGATTGACGACGGCCACGTTGACGGTCGACACGCAGAAGGCGATCGGCCTGGCCGGCGGCACGTTCAACGTCAGCGCGCTGCAGATCCACGGCACCAACCTGAGCGCGCGGAACCTCGGCACGCTCAACACCGCGAGCGGCATCGAGGCGCAGGGCACGACGCGCCTGTGGGAGCTGTGGTACCAGCAGTCGTTCTTCGACAAGCGCGTCGACGTGAAGATCGGCCAGCAAAGCCTGGACCAGGAATTCATGGTCAGCACGTATGCGAACACGTTCGTCAACACGATGTTCGGCTGGCCCGCACTGCCGTCGTACGACCTGCCCAACGGCGGCCCCGCGTATCCGCTCGCGGGCCTCGGCGTGCGCGTGCGCGCGCAGATCACGCCGAAGCTCACCGCGCTCGCGGGCGTGTTCGACGGCGACCCGCTCGGCAACAACCCGAACAACCTCAGCGGCACCAACTTCAACCTGCACAACGGCACGCTCTATATCGGCGAGCTGCAGTACGCGCTGAACCAGCCGTCCGACGGCGAAATGGACACCGGCCGCTCGAACGGGCTGCCGGGCACCTACAAGATCGGCGTCTGGTATCACAACGGCCGCTTCGCGGACCAGAACGTGGGCACCGACGGGCTGTCGCTCTCCGATCCCGCGTCGAACGGCAACGCGCAGCTGCGCCACGGCGACTACAGCTTCTACGCGGTGGCCGACCAGATGATCTGGCGCCCCGACCCGACCGGCCCGCGCAGCCTCGGCGTGTTCGCGCGCGTGATGGGCGCGCCGGGCGACCGCAACCTGGTGAGCTTCTCGGCCAATGCGGGGATCGTGCTGAAGGCGCCGTTCGAAGGCCGCGACAACGACAGCGTCGGCCTCGGCGTCACGTACATCCAGGTCGGCAACCACGTGACCGACCTCGACCAGGCCGCGCGGACGTTCGCGACCGGCCCGTACGGCGTGCGCACCCGCGAGACGACGCTCGAAGCGACCTACCAGTACCAGGTGAACCCGTGGTGGATCGTCCAGGCCGACGCGCAGTACACGTTCAACGCGGGCGCCGGCCAGAACCCGAGCGACGCGACGCAGCCGCTGCGCAACACGTTCGTGCTCGGCGCGCGTACGACGATCACGTTCTGAGCGACGCGCCCACGCTACCCGTTTTTCGCGCGCCGCCCGGACGGCGCGCCCTCCAGGAGATTCACATGATTCAATCCGCCCCGCTTCGCCGCCTCGCGACGGGCGCACTGGCCGCCGCCGCACTGACGGCCGCCGCCGGCGCACTCGCCGAGCCGCAAGGTTTCCTCGAGACGCTGCATCGCCACACCACGCTCGTCAACACGGTGCCCGACAACGGCGACCAGAACCCGTACGCGATCGCGGTCGCGCCGGTGTCGGCCGGGACGATCCAGGCGGGCGACGTGCTCGTCGACAACTTCAACAACGCGGCGAACCTGCAAGGTACCGGCAGCACGATCGTCGACTACCGCCCGTCGACGAAGCAGCTGAGCCTGTTCGCATCGATCCCGCGCGACCTGAAGGCGTGTCCGGGCGGCATCGGCCTGTCGACGGCGATGACGATGCTCAAATCCGGCTGGGTGATCGTCGGCAGCACGCCGAGCAACGACGGCACGACGAACACCAAGGGGGCCGGCTGCCTGATCGTGCTCGATCCGCAGGGCAAGATCGCATCGACGTGGTCGACCCCGAACATCAACGACCCGTGGGGCAACATGGCCGTGGTCGACCGCGGCGACAGCGCGACGCTGTTCGTCAGCATGGCCGGCTTCGGCGTCGGCCGCGCGGACGGCAACCCGCCCGTCTACAAGCAGGCGACCGTGCTGCGCCTCGATCTCGACGTGCCGGCGGGCAAGCCGCCCGTGATCAAGCAGGAAACGGTCGTCGCGAGCGGCCTCGGCGCGCAGGCCGACAAGGGCGTGTTCCTGGTCGGCCCGACCGGCCTCGCGTTGTCCGGCGACCAGAAGAAGCTGTACGTGTCGGACGCGATCGGCAACCGGATCGTCGAGATCGACGACCCGCTCACGCGCGACACCAGCGCGGGCGTCGGCCGCCAGGTCACCGCCGACGGTTTCCTGCGCCGCCCGCTCGCGCTCGCGACCGCACCGAACGGCCACCTGCTCGCGACCAACGCGCAGAACGGCCAGGTCGTCGAGATCGACCCGGTCGCCGGCAAGCAGCTCTACGCGCGCTGGATCAACACCGACAAGGCGCAGTCGCCCCCCGGCAACGGCAACCTGTTCGGCATCGCGATGACGCCCGAGGGCGACGGCTTCTACTACGTCGCGGACGACGTCAACACGCTGTTGCTCGCGAAGTAACGGAACGAACCATGGCAGACGATCACAACCAACCGCCCCGCCCCGCACGGCGCGGCTTCCTGAAGGCGGGCGGCGCGGCGGTGGCCGCCGGCCTCGCGGCGGCGTCGATGCCGGCCGCGAAGGCGGCGGATGCCCCCGCCGCCGCACCGGCCCCCGCGCACGACGGCGTCGAGCCGTTCTACGGCCAGCACCAGAGCGGCATCGCGACGCCGCAGCAGCGCCACGCGTATTTCGCGGCGCTCGACCTGACGACGGCGCAGCGCGCGGACGTCATCGCGCTGCTGAAGACCTGGACCGACGCCGCCGCGCGGATGACGCGCGGCGACACCGCGCAACCGCTCGCCGCGACGGGCGGCGACGAAGTCGCGCCGGCCGACGGGGGCGACGCGCTCGGCCTCGGCCCCGCGCGCCTGACCATCACGTTCGGCTTCGGGCCCGGCCTGTTCGCGCTCGCGGGCAAGGACCGCTACGGCCTCGCGAAGCAACGCCCCGCCGCGCTCGTCGACCTGCCGCGTTTCAACGGCGACCAGTTGCTGCCCGAGAAAACCGGCGGCGACCTGTTCATCCAGGCATGCGCGGACGACGCGCAGGTCGCGTTCCACGCCGTGCGCCAGCTCGTGCGGCTCGGCGCGAAAGCGACGCAGATGCGCTGGGGCCAGGCCGGCTTCACGTCGGGCAAGCCCGGCGAGACGCCGCGCAACCTGATGGGCTTCAAGGACGGCACGATGAATCCGCCGATGTCCGATCCGGCCGCGATGAACGAATTCGTGTGGGCCGGCAGCGAAGGTCCGGCATGGATGAACGGCGGCACCTACACGGTCGTGCGCCGGATCCGCATCACGCTCGAACACTGGGACAACACGGAGCTCGGCTTCCAGGAACAGGTGGTCGGCCGCCACAAATACAGCGGCGCGCCGCTCGGCCAGAAGGACGAGTTCGAGGCGCTCGACCTCGACGCGGCCGACAAGGACGGCAACCCGGTGATCCCGGACAACTCGCACGCGCGCCTCGCATCGCCGCAGGTCAACAACGGCGCGCAGATCCTGCGCCGCGCGTACTCGTACAACGACAGCACGAGCTTCTACATCGAACGCTGGCCGCCGTGGCGCCAGCAGACCGAGTACGACGCGGGGCTGATGTTCGTCGCGCACCAGCGCGACCCGCGCAAGGGCTTCATTCCGATCAACGAGAAGCTCTCGAAGCTGGACATCATGAACCAGTTCACCACGCACGTCGGCAGCGCGATCTTCGCGTGCCCGCCGGGCGCGCAACCCGGTTCGTACATCGGCGCCGCGCTGTTCGAGGCATGACGTCGCGCCACGCAAGCCAACGCACACCTTTCCGGCCCGACCGGATGCAACCTGCTGAAAACGACATGATCACTTCACCCGTTAGCCGCCCGCTGCGGCACCTGATTTCCGCGGCGGCCGCCGCGCTGATGCTGACCGGCGCACTGCACGCCACCCGCACGCATGCCGCGACGCTCACGCTGTACAACGCGCAACACGAGCAAGTCGTGAACCAGCTCGTCAAGGACTTCGAAGCGCAGAGCGGCATCACCGTGAAGGTGCGCTCGGGCGAGGGCCCCGCGCTCGCCGCGCAGATCGTCGCGGAAGGCGACCGCACGCCGGCCGACGTGTACTTCACCGAAAACTCGCCGGAGCTCGTGCTGCTCGACCGCAAGGGCCTGTTCGCGAAGACCGACGGCGCCACGCTGCAGTCGGTGCCCGCGCGCTTCAACCCGGCCGACGGCAACTGGGTCGGCGTGCTCGCGCGCGAGAACGTGCTCGTCTACAACACCGCGAAAATCCAGCCGCAGCAGCTGCCCGCGTCGCTGCTCGATCTCGCGAAGCCCGAATGGAAGGGCAAGGTCGGCGTCGCGCCGAGCGACGCGGACTTCCTGCCGCTCGTGAGCGCGGTGCTCGCGCTGCACGGCGAGGCCGCGACGCTGCAATGGCTGAAGGGCCTGAAGGCCAATGCGCAGATCTTCGACGACGACGAAGGCGTGACGGCGGCCGTCAACCGCGGCGGCGTGCTGACCGGCATCGTCAACAACTACTACTGGGACCGCCTGCACGCCGAACTCGGCGACAAGTCGACGCGCAGCGCGATCCACCACTTCGGCCACGGCGACGTCGGCGGTGCCGTCAACGTGTCCGGCGCCGCGGTGCTGAAAGCGTCGAAGCACCAGCCGGAAGCGCAGAAGTTCGTCGCGTATCTCGTCAGCGAGCGTGCGCAGAAGCTGATGGCGGGCGGCCATGTCAGCTTCGAGTATCCGCTGCATCCGGGCGTCGCCCCCGATCCGATCCTGAAACCGTTCAACGAACTGAGCCCGCCGGCGCTGACGTTCGAACAGCTCGGCGACGACAGCCAGGCCGGCAAGCTGCTGCGCCAGGCCGGCCTCCTCTGAGCATGAGCGACGCCGTGTCTCGCACGGCGCGCACCGCGCGCGACGGCGAACGCACCGCGACCCGGCGGCGCCCGTCGCGCGCGCTCGTCGCCGCGGCCGCGTGCGGGCCGCTCGCGATCCTGTTGCCGCTCGGCTTCACGCTGTACCGCGCGGCCACCTTCGGCGTCGACGATGCGATCGAGCTGCTGTGGCGCCCGCTCGTCGGCGAGTTGCTCGTCAACACGCTGTCGATCACGCTCGCCGCGACCCTCGCATGCACGCTGCTCGGCACGGCGCTCGCGTGGTTCATCGAGCGCACCGACCTGCCGGCCCGGCCGCTGTGGACCGCGCTGGCGGCCGCGCCGCTCGCGGTGCCGCCGTTCATCACGAGCTACGCGTGGGTGTCGCTGAGCCTCGACCTGCAGGATTTCCTCGGCGCGCTGATCGTGCTGACCTCCGCGTACTTCCCGCTCGTCTACCTGCCGGTGGCCGCCGCGCTGCGCGAACTCGACCCCGCGCTGGAGGAAAGCGCGCGCACGCTCGGCTGCTCGCCGTGGCATACGTTCTTCCGCGTCGTGCTGCCGCAGCTGCGCCCCGCGCTGTGCGGCGGGATGCTGCTCGTCGCGCTCGGCGTGCTGTCCGAGTTCGGCGCATTCCAGTTGCTGCGCTTTCGCACGTTCACGACCGAGATCTATGCGGAATACCGCACCGCGTTCGACGGCGGCGGCGCATCGC